>Ga0209488_10000374_pt1 | contig 36866 bp, 41 predicted proteins | sample Rivendell_Oct201_8_FD_188349 | JGI IMG/M metagenome (GOLD analysis project Ga0209488, IMG submission 188349) | Vadose zone soil microbial communities from the Eel River Critical Zone Observatory, Northern California, USA -... | ecosystem: Environmental > Terrestrial > Soil > Vadose zone >...
CAGGCAACAGTCGGAATGTCCATGCGGGATTGTAATCAAGGATTCGAGGTGCGGGAATCGCAAGGCGTCCCGAATTCAACAAAGGTATGGCTTATCTACTGTAGATCTACGTGAGCTCGGCAAGGTGCAAAAAGTATGTTGGACCGCACTTCAGCTCGCAACTCAGATGCGGTGCGGGGATCTGATGCACTTCCATATTCATATTCGGGCATCATATCTTCGATTGATAGTTTTACACCTGCTACAAGTACTAACAAGACCCTCAATGAACACTAATCATCCTGGTTGCCAGGACCCGAATTTACAGAACAAAAAAAGCAGTGGAAGCAATTTGGACCTAGTCGCGGGGGTGTGACACTTACCCTGTCTTGCGTGGGAACATGTGGACTGTTATGGATCTACCTCTATTCGGACACTTCAGTCGGACACAAATGAATTACTTACTCATTGCATTGTATAACAAAAACACGCGCTAGTCACGTTCCTAGAAATCGTGTTGGAGCTCCTGGGTTCGGGTTCAGGATCTGCTCTGAAGCACTTGGTTAAGGCCGAGAGCAAGCCGAACGGGGTTTGAAAATTGGGTGTGACATAAGCGGAGAGATTACGTGTGTATCCCCTGACGAAAATGGCAGGTACCCCGATTTGGTCATGACAGCCGTCAAATCTTCTGGTAATGAAAACATTTCATTTTGATGTTGCAGAAAACGAACTTGTAAATGTGTCAAATCCACGCCCGGGGGGGGGGGGGGTGCTGCGGATGCACGGGCCACAGCAACCCAGGGACTGCGCTTGTGGGAAGGGGGGATCTGGGAGCGGAGTGCACCACGCCCAAGTCGACAAAGAACTTGAAGATCGGCGCCACTGGCACCGACCGTTTCTCCACGGTCTGGGATGAGCCTGGTTCAGCTGATATCTCTCATAATTGATTGGTCGCCAACGGGTTCGAGGCAACCAAGTTCTCAACGTGCCATCTCCTTCGGCGCCACCGAACGTTTCTCCACGGTCTGCGTTCAGCTGATATCTCTCATGATTGATTGGTCGCCGATGGATTCACTGCTATCACTTGGCAAAATGAACTCCGACCGAGGCAAGTCCGAGTCAGTTCTCAACCCCGACAACCCACCTGTCTTCTCCAGGAGTCCATTAGGATGATTAGGTACACCGGAATACGGAAGCCGTCACTCAATCGGTGATGCACGTGACAATGTCATCAAGGAACACGTGATGATTCTCGGTCCGGAACAGGAACTACTTTTGATGACGTTTAGTTGATTAGCGGCCTCAGCCTGAGCAAGCTCTTGCATGTTCGGCTGGTCCGACGTGATCTTCAAAATGACCTCATGGGCTCGTTTTTCTCTTCTCCTACCTCGCGACGGTCTGGCGTTCACGAATAGTAGACTTGTGTGGTGCAGCGATCTCCGAGTCGCGTCCCAGTGATCTCTTAAATGATTCAGGCCTGGGCGCCCCGGGATGCCGATCACCACCAATGGTGCCCTGTCGTCATGGGAAATGCCAAGTCTTACTGTCAGATTGAACAAAAGGGAGCTGGTAATACGGCTTTTCCAACAGGAGACGGCCCCCACTGGAAGAAGGACTATTGTTGTCCAAAGCGAGTGTTGCAGCTTAGTCCCTACATATCACTTACAACTGTAGTAGTATGGCCCGCACCCCCGCCTCAGTCATCCAGGTCCTGGGCACCGCAGTCACCCCAAGTCCTGGGCATACAGATTTACTGCGACTCCCATGTGCTGGCCAACGCCGCGAAACAGCGGTTTCCCTGGAGAACAAAAGACCCATCGACAGCATCAAGGAACAGAGCGCTGACATGTGAGTGTTATTGACGAGCCATTTTTACAGACAGAATAGAACAGACATGGGAATTCTCTGCAATGCCGTCCTTCGGCGGAAGCCACATGATGAACGGGCTTACAGTATCTACGACGTTGTTTGTTTAGTCTATTGTCCTTGGGAGTAGGAACACTGGTTCACTGAGCGATGTGTTCGGACTCGGACATGAAGGTCTTTTGCTCAGGTAGGGAGCCTCGCACTGGCTGCCCCTTCAGTTGCTTTTCTTCTGCTCACCCTCTCGGGCCGCAGATTTACACAGCAGCAGGTTGGTCAGGTCGACCAGAATACGAAGGACGCGCTCACTTCTTGGCATTCAGTCACTGTTACTTTGGATCACGCACTTTGTCAATTGTCTCTGTAGAAGAACCATTCGAAAGGTTAAACGGAACGTGACTCCCACGCACGAAGGCGCGGAATTGTCTGAAGTGGGTCGATTGAATCTGCAAGCGGCACATGTCAATCCACGGCAATGCCGTCTGGACGTGGATGGCGGCACCGGATTCAGGCCTGACACACGTGAGCAGGACTCACGAAGAAGAAAAGGATTGACGGGACGTGGCTTGCTTTGTATCGGCATCGGCGCTCGCACCAATTGTCTCAGGCAATGATCTGCTCACTTTGGCTATTGTAGTGCCATGATGCCATGATGTCCTCCATTGTGTCCCCTCCCCCGGCCTCCGAGTCCTCTGGCGCATGCGCGGAGAATATTTGCCAGTGGACAGATTCCTATGTTCTCGTTCCTACCTTCCCGTTGCTCCGGCTGAGGTTAATCGGCATTAACTTGCAACAACAGCATAAAAGGAGAGTCGAGCCTCCTACTCAAGGCAGCTTCGCATCGCCTTGCAACAACACCGCAACACCCCCAGCCGCCTCTCAATCTTAACACTCACACAAATGGATTTCTTCGCTACCCTCTTCTCCACTGGCACCGCCTCCAACGCTCCCGAGTCTGAGCCCACAACTTCGACTCCCATCGATTCTGATTCTGGAACCGGCGGAAACCGCGGCAGCTGCACTATCGCGTAGATGGAAACCTTCGTCTGACGACCGCCGTGACCGGTAATGCTCACCTCCAGCAACTGTTTTCTTTTTATGCTGATTGTTGCGTACAGCCCCATAAATTATCAATCTCGATTTTCGTTCACTTCGTGTTCCCGTCTTCGCCCTGGTTGCGGAGAATAATGGCCGACACACCTCAATGTTGTATTTGTTTTTTTATGCTACTTTGTATCACCACTGGGAATTTGTTTCGCTCTATCCTTGATGGCGGAGAAGAGTAGTCTCCGACGGTCATTGTTATCGTTCGGCAACTTGTAGTTGTAGACGAGGCTCTGTAGCATGATCAACACATCTGGTTCATTTACGTATGGTTGTCCGACGGATTCCTAAAGGTTTCCGGCCGCGGTCCTCCGACGTGGTAATGTGACGTAAGATCATAAGCGGGATAAAAGAGCTTCATGACTCTGGCGGGTTCGGTTGCATAGGGTTTCAAGAAACTGAAAGCGTAGAGAAAACTGAGAGTAAGTAGCTCGAGGTAAGCGCTGAATAGAAATTTTACCCAAACAGGCACACCGCCGGCGTTTGTGTGCTGGCTTTCACCTCCGAGGGACCTTGCTTTTGTATTTCTCGACATCCGTACCCACTACCATACACTGCGCCCCATTCTTTATCCCAAACCTCCAATTTTTATAATACGATGCCATACTTACGGGAGCGTAGAATGTGCCTTGAAAACAGAGAAAGAGGAAAGTCGCTGTGTACTATGCAGACTTGCGAAAAACATGGAACCTATAGAAGCGTGGACTATGCCCTTTGCATATTGCTGTCTCGCCCATGTCGCTTTTGGTCTGGGGGTTAAGGTAGTAAGGCCCAGGTGCATCGATAATGAGCAAGGTGTGGCTTATCTACTGTAGATCTAAGTGAGACCGTCAAGGTGAATGTTGGGTCGGAATTGAGCTCGCAACGCAGATGCGGAGATCTGACACACTTCCATATTCATATTCGGGCTTCATATCTTACATTGATAGTTTACACCCGCTACACGTACTAGTAAGACACTCATTTAGCACTAGTACATTCACTGTTCCTAGTTGCTAGGACCCGAATTTACAGGAACACAAACAAAGCAGTTTGGACCTTGGCGCACAGAGGGGATGTGTCAACCTTGACGACTCTTACCCTACCTTTGCGTAGGAACATTTGGATTGTTATGGATCTACTTCCAAGTGTATATAATTACTGAGCCAGTGCCCCCAGTCGGACGGCTCAGGTTCAGGATCTGAAGCTCTCCGAGTCGGTTAAGGCCGAGAGTAGGCCTAGCGGGGTTTGAAAATTGAGCGTGACATAGCGTGACAGTCCGACTGAGGGCACAGGCTCTAATGGCATATCATATAGAGAAACGATTACGATACCCTGTTCGCCGTCTTATATCCCTGAACTAGGATGTCTAAATACGATCCCGGTCGTTACAAGTTTACCCGACCCGCAGAGCACATCAAGGCACTAAATGTTGAACCCATACCTCAAAGAATTTTTGATGACATGTCCAAATATAACGATACTGCTCGTGGTATGTCCGTCCTCCCTACTACTAGACCCACTCGATGTACACTGCGTGACGCAGGATTTGCTGTCAATGGGTTCGAGTTTTCCAAGGAGAATGCCCGAGGCAGTATCATCGTAACTCATAGACCAAAGGACGCTCAGGTCTCCCAGCTTTATCGCATTCCCTCGAACACAAGCTCAATTGAGCTCGAGCGATTGACGTACTTTGATATCGGCTCAGGAAGGACCATTCGGTCTTTCATACCCATCCAGGGAGAGGACTGGCGTGAATCTTGGCGAGCCGGTGGTGCCATTATGGTTATGGACCTTACCGGAAACGAGAATTTTCAGCTCTGGTATGAGAATGAGATGCGAACCCCTGGTTCCGCTCAATTTTGAGTCGGATGTCTGATGACCCTCGTCCTGATCGTTGCATAGGCGCTATTGGGAGGACGCAGATAGCGAAGCGACATTCCCAAAGATCGACGGGGAACTTGACAATCGTCCAGGAAAAGGACGCTTCGAGCGCTTGACAAACGACGATTATTCGTACCACAGCCTGATCGTGTCCTTGTCGGACAGGTTTCTATCGTCTTTCCGATGTGTCTGCCCAATCCTGACTCGAATATCCATGCGTTCAGATTGTTGGTGTTCGCCTCAACCAAGGAAAACGGAAAGGACACCTTGATATACTTCACCAGGCTCATCAACTCGGAAACAGGAGCCAAGGCAGATTCAAACTCTCTCTTGCTGCCCTCACGCCTTATCGCACCGAAGATCGGCACAGGTACATCGCTCTGGACTCCGGAGAGCATTTCGGTCGACGACAAGCACGTTGCGCTCACCATGTACCACGGACACTCTTACCGCCCTCTGTATATCGTGGACATAACGGATACGGACATCAAGACGCCCGAGCTAATCACCCTCCCCGGCGTGACGGAGAAAGCGGAGGAGACGTCGTACAGCAGCCCGAGGTTCTCCCGTGATTCGGCTCAGGCGCATGTGCTGTACCTCATCACGAATGCGTTTGGCGATTTCGCGAGCGTCGTCGCGTACGACTCGCTCGCCAGGACAATCCTCCACATCACGACTCCCGAACCGCCGTTGGACCTGCATCCGCTCCGGCCGATCCCTTGGGAGACGACGGGCCTGCTCGTCACCCCAACCGCGCTCTTCTTTCGTGCCAATGTTGAGGGTTGGAAAACCATGTATGCCATGCCACTCTTCTCCGGCACCAACGCCAGTGCCAGTACCAGCGCCAGGGATGGTTCTGTCGCACGGACTGGCAAGGTGCTCGAGGTACGCATGCGCAACTGGGAAGGCTCGCCCGTCGGGTACACCGCGAACGTGCGCAATGGGCGACCGAACGAGCTCGTCGTGCACTTCAACTCGTTCCGCATGAACGGATTCCTCGCCGCGCTCGATTTTTCCCATGTATTTGAGGATGGCGTCGAGCCTGAGCGTGATGAGCAGGGGAATTTCTTCGTGTACGTCTCTCCGAAGGCGTATCGCCAGGCTGCGCCGAGTCCGCCGCTGTTCAAGGTGCACCCGCCGAAATTGCTCAAGTTCAAGAGCTTCGATGGCCTGGAGGTGCCATGCATGTACTACCACCCTGACAAAGGCAAGACGGCCGTTCCGGTGGTAATCCAGATCCATGGTGGGCCTGCAAGCCAGAGTACTGCGGAGACCAGGATGTCTGTTCCCTGTTCTACTGTACTTCCAGTGTTGAGCTTGAGCTGATTCTGTTGGGGTTATATGGCTAGTTTCATTCATGGATATCTACTGAACGAGCTTGGCTGCGCTATCATATACCCTAATGTCCGTGGAAGTACTGGTTATGGGAAACGATACTGTGCCCTGGATGACGTGTTCAAACGCGAGGACTCTGTCAAGTGCGGGTGTTCGTTCTGTCACCCTTTTTGGTTTTCTATTAACATTCCGCGCTTCAGGGATATTGGGGCACTTTTGGACCACATCGACCAGAATATGAAGAACGAACTCATCGCCTCTCGTGTAGCCGTCATGGGCGGATCGTGTCCGTATCTCTATCATCCCTTCTTCCGACCATTTTTATTCATCGCTCTGCAGATGGCGGGTACATGGTTTATGTCAGACTCATTTATCATTAAGACTCGAGACGACGTTGTGGATAACTAACAAACGTCTTCAATTAGGCCTCCCTCGTGCACTTCTCTTCCAAGCTCACCTGTGGTCTCGCCAATTTCGGCATCGCCCACTGGCCATCCTTCCTCGAGCACACGGCTGACCGAAGGCGCGACCAGCGGAGGCGAGAGTACGGCGACGAGCGGGAGCCCGACGTCCGCGCGTTCCTGGAGCGCATATCGCCTCTGAACAACGCGGAGAAGATCGCGGTGCCGCTCTCGATCGCGCACGGCGAGGAAGACTCACGCGTACCTGTGGGTGAGGCGCTCCACTTGTGGGACATCGCAAGCGAGAAGGTATACATGGAGCTGATGGTGTGCGAGTTGGAAGGCCACGGTGCGGAATTGGATCGACTGGACATTACTCGCGGGAAACTGACGCACAGCGCCTCTTTTTGTCCTTTCTTGGGATTAGGGTTCAAGCAGAAGAGCGTCATCGAATTCACGAACGCTGCCAAAATTCATTTCCTGGAGAGATTTTTGCAGCCAAACGCGAGCATCTCCTCCAATCTTTGAGAAGGATTTCTTCTTTCCATCTCTCCCTACCGCGCCCTCTTCTAGACCGACTTGTATCAGGCTGGGGCGTTGCGTCAAGTGAAATGTGTATTGCGTATTAACTTTTCTTGCGTTGAGACGACCAATCTAAGGAGCGGAACTTAGACCACACAAGAGGTTTAACGAATCAACCCACGGAAACATATATCATTTTTTTACAGTCGAAAATTCCGTGGGGTTGGCAGCAGCGACGCGTCATGGCCATTAAAGGCAAGACACCCGGTTCTAAACCTCGGGACCTTCCTTTTCGTGGGCTTTTTCTGCCTCTTGCGTCCTCGAGGGGTACGAGTGCTAGTCCCCTAGCAACTCGTCAGAACTCCCCGGGCATCTGGACACGTCCCTGCCAGCCCTATCTACTGCTACAATATCTACGCTCGCACTTTTTCCAACCCACCTCGACACCAGCCCCCGCGACTGGCATGCGTCGCATTGGTCGACGAGGGGGTGACCGAGGTGGGGATGCAAGATGGTAAAGTACTATGTGGGAATTTCTTTCCGACCCCCCTCGACACTGGTCCCCCGCGACATGCATATGTGTATTGGGTCGACGGGGGGGTGACCGAGGGGAGGAATGCAAACCGAAGCGTTAGTAAATACAACGAGGTGCTCTTTCCAGACCCACACTTGCGTGCAGACCGGGTGCACAGGCGACGTCTTGCACTTGCGCGTGTTGAATGGCGGGCGTCGAGGGGAGGATCAGATGTGCACTCTACCCCTCCCAGGATCGATGCCTCCCGGGGGCTGGCGCGTAGCTGCAGTATAATACTGACTGCTACCCGGATCCCCCACAGGAGGCAAAGGCTGAGAAGAGGAGGGCGATGGGACAGAACGCGAGAGCGTGGGCCATTTTATATACTCCGCCAGGTGCCCCTACTGGCCACCACGGCAGTCTCGGCTGGCAGCCTCACGGGAATCGGCGGTCGACGGACAATGCAACTCGGGCGGGCTGGAATTCATTCAAATGGAAGCCATGAAGAGTAGGTACTCTCTGGATGGGACGAGGGGGAAATGTTCCGCTCGGGAGACAGACTGTCGTTTCCTGCCCGCGAATCCTTACTTTGCCCTTACCGTTGTGGATCTCAAGGAGAACAGGACGGGACATCATGGGCACAATGAAACTTCTCTCATAGCGTGGACGAAGGTAAAGCATTCCAATTGACGTGGCAAATGCGACGACGGTGAAATACTGATTATATAAAGGATCGGTTAAATCAACAATTCAACATGATAGCATACGTTCCAAGTTGCAGGCGGGGCCGAACGTCAGTCTGCGCGACCGTCGCTTCGTCACATGGGAATCACCTTTTCGTCGCTGGAAGAATAGTGTCTGGAAGCGTGTCGTCGGTTCGCTGGGTGGTTTCCTGGGTGGTGGAGGGGAAAAGATTCATACAGGTCACCGACGGCAACTAGCCCAGGATCGGGGCCGTATATTTGATTCGATTCGAGTGCTTTTGTTCGAGGAGCCTTTCACTCCTCGGCTTATAACTTAAGCCGAGCTTTGCGCCGCATGTATCAAGGCAAACAATAAGGCCAACAACAATAACACGACATTGATTGGACCAGAGGGGGACGTCGTCCTAACAACCATCGGTCGCGTAATCTCAATTCAAAGTGGCCTTGATTCGATTTGTCAGTGGCCTTTCTCCGAGGCTCTCCTCTTTGAAGAAATTACAGCTACTGTAACTGATAACGGAGTGCCTGTTCATCAGGAAACCTGCTACTTACTTTTTTGGACTAGTACGAGCTCGGTGGTATATCATCCAGTCACATTCGGATGAACTGGGTTTGGAGATATTCCAAGAAGCGGAGGTTGAATCCGGCCTACTCGAGGAGATTGTTCTTTCTCTGATATTGCTCCGATCGGAACGTTCGCTTTGTGACACCCTGGGAAGCTCAGCACTAACTATTGTGCAGCATACCGCTACGGGGTAGTACCCGGCACCACGGCTTCTTGATGTAACATGAGCATTACACACAGAGGCAGGATATTCCTTAAATGCGCAAAAACCACGCCTTGTCGTCACGGACTCATGTCTTCATATTTCCGTCATACCACGTCCCTCTTGATCTTCTCTTCCCTCGACCCGCCCACGATTTGGAACCTCACGCGGGTCATATACCACTATTTTTTCTCTACTTTCGTCGTCACCACCCGTCTCGTCAAGTCCTATCTTCTTCATCCCCCTGATTCTTTATTCGTCTACACCTCTCCCCTGGGTCAACACATCTCACAGCGCTGAGGTAATCCAGTTGAATACAGGCCACGAGGATAGGGGCGAGGACGAGGCTGGCCCAGCGACAGGGAGAGGTAGTATTGCTACCTGGATTCACTGTATGGTTAGGATGACTGCTGATCACGAATATCATGGATTCGGGGGGTATTGGCCGACGCCGACGCGATTCCCCGCGTTCCATCCACCTTTGTTAGTTCTCACCTCGCTTGTTCCATCATCGTCCCATCGCATTGCCCCACCCTCATCCTCAGTAAAAGGTCGCAGGCGTGAGGAATGGACGCAGGCGCAGGAGGGGCGAAAGCTATCTTATTCGAGCCCTTCGGGGGTGTAGTTAATAATACAAGTACGCTACGGGCTTCATAAGCGTACACCGAACTACATACTGTATATAGGCTTTTTGTTATATGGAAACAAATTGTATAGTACTTTTACAGTAGTCCGAAGCATCGCAATTGGGTCAGAGTCCATATAATCAGGCAGCGGGAACAAACGAGAAAACATGTGTTACTTTACTTATTTATCAAATCGCCCGAAGGCACATTTTCCACCACTCCATTCATCGCCAATCTCGACTTTCAAGATGCCCGCCGCCCATCGCCTCGATTGCCTCGTGTCCGTGCCTCCACCGACGTGCAAGGCCTCGTTCTCTCAGTTCCCGCCTTGTCTCGATTAGATCAGTACTCTACCGGTTTCTCCTCACTTATCCTCTCGTTTTCCTTTCATCTCTTAGTCTCGATTGCCTCGGATAGATTCCTGGACGCACTACACACAGCTACGATAGCTTTGAACGCAACGTATTGTACTGTACTTCACGGGCGACGCCCTATCGTATTTACCACTCCCGCGCTGTCTCTACCACTTCTCGCTTTGTCTGTCTCGCGATTTGTACCTAAACGTCTCGGTTCTGGCTCTGGAAATATAGGCTCCCTCTGGCATTCGTCCTCCTCATAACTCTCGTGTGCCTTCAAACCCTCGAACCTTCAAAGGCACACGCGCTCTTCCTCTTGGTCGACGCCGGTCACGAGCTACCAGGCCCGTCAGCGTTTCGACTTTGTCTTTCTCCTCCCCTCCCCTCTACTTCTCGGACCTTCCCTCACGAATTCGCGGAGACGCTCCAACTCCGCTTCACCACGACGGAGGACGAAGTTCAAAGGGAGGAGATGGTGGGGATTAGATGGGAGAGGTGGGCCAGATTATATATACGCGCCAGAGCTCCCAATTACCACCATTAATAGTCTCGACTCGGGGGAGAACAGAATAGAACGTCACGTGCGCCGCACATATCACGGGTGGATTTGGGTAAGGCATATTGCCAAATCGATGTTCGGCGAAGATTGGTTCTTTGGATCAATACGACAGTGTCCAACCCGTCGGACGGGTCAGTTGAATCAAGATGATATACGTCCAAGTTGCAGAGGAGGCCAAGAGTCAGTCTATGGTGCAGTGGCCGCCACTGCACCATAGACTGACTCTTGGCAGTGAGTCACTGCGACCTTCGTTCCAACAACACAGGTAGCATCCTCCTCCCTACTACTGGTGGATTAGTTCAAGTCACTTGGCGTGACTCTTGCCACCACGATTGCGTGGTCGAGGGTAGTTTCGTGGGAGGGGAAGAGCTTCAGCATGCCAGTGCCAGGGGAAACCGTATATACCGGCAGCGGCCGGATTGAGTGCCAAGGCACTTCCGAAGCGGGCGAATGAAAGAGCCCCTCACACGTGGTTCAAGTTCTCCAGCTGATTCGACCTCACCCGACTTGTTTTATAATTGCGTCCGTCGTCTGTCTCGCTTTTGGCCTCATCATTCGCGCAAGGGTATCAGGAAAACATCCGACAGCTTTTTAACTTTTCCACTTTTGGAAAAAAAAAAGAGGATTCTTTATACTTCTCTCCCCTGAAAAAATGAATTTCGGAATCAACTTTTTTCTGACTTTTCCACTCGTACTGTATGAACTCGTGGCGGGTTTCCTGATGGGGTGTTTTTGTCCTCGACTTGTATAGCCGAGCTTTGCCTGTAAGGGCAGACAATTAAATTGACTGGATCAGAGGGGAGCGTCGTCGTCTTAACGATCGCGTAATCCAATCCTCATATCATACAGTTGACTTCAACTCGGCGTCGATTTGTCAGTAACTTTTCTTTTCCACTCCCTCCTCTTTGACGAAATTACGATCACTGATAACCGAGTTTCTGCTCCATAAAAGTGCTTCCATGGGGCTCTCCGCTTCTTGTCATTACACGTTCACAAGCCACTCTCATATCTAGTCTCCCTTCCTCTCTTCCTCTCTCCATTGGCATGTCATCTACGGCCGTATACGCCACTCAGTCATCTGCTGGAGAATACTCTCACCCTCACGACGATGCTGACATGTCACGCCCTGCGAGCCCAACTCTCGTCAACGTCACCCGCCCCGCGAACCGTCCATCCATCACGCTCAAGATCCCCGGTGGTGGTTCTGACATTCTCAACTCCGTAGTTGTCGATTCCGCAGGCAGATCTCTCTATTCCATCTCAAGCACCTCGAAGCGCACGACTTTGGTCTCGTGTGCGGACAACGTCAAGGTTGCCACTGTCGACTGGGACCGTCCGTCTCCTCTTTTAGTTTTTCGTCGGAAGAAAGTGAAATGCAGGAAGTGGTTGCCGCGTGTAGCGCCTGAGACCGAGTACACTCCCATTCCTGTCACTGCCAACTACGATGCTGAACATGATCACGCTAGCTCTCGCGTATTCACACATGGTGAAACACAATTCTCTTGGATGGAGCAGTCCACCTCTGGATACGTGAGTATTGGATCCGAGAATGATGCTTGTCTCTGGGATCGGATTGATAGACGTGCCATAGCTCATCCCTGCTAACCGACATGGTCTGTCGGTAGCTCGGTGGTACATGCATTCACATTCGGATGAACTGGGTTTGGAGATATTCCAAGAAGCGGAGGTTGAATCCGGCCTACTCGAGGCGATTGTTCTTTCTCTGGTATTACTCCGATCGGGACGTTCGCTTGGTGACACCCTAGGGACGCTCAGCATCAATTATTGTGTAGGTGTCCTTCCGGCTATGCCTTTCCTCCCGTCAGCCCCACCCCCTGGCACAGCGCTGGAGTAGTCCAGTTGAATGCAGGCGAGGGTGAGGGTGAGGACAAGGGCGCCCCAGCGACAGGAAGAGGCAGTAGTTTTGGAATGTGCTACCTGGATCCACGACAGAGGATGAAATTTGAAGGGGGGAGACGATGGGGATAGAATAAGAGAGGTGGGCCAGATTATGTATACGCCTCCGGAGCTTAGTTGCCAGTCTCGAGTCAGGGAGAACAGAATAGAACGCCACGTGCGCCACATACAATTTCTCATAGTGTGGACTTGGGTAAAGCATTCCAGTCGACATTGGCAAATCGGCGCCGGGCGAACATTGATGGATCACGGACGGACCGGTTGAATCCAGGTGACATACGTTCCCAAGTTGCAAACGAATCCAAAAATCAATCTATGCAGTGCCGCCTTCGTTCGTACGATGCAGGTACCCCAATCCTGGTGAATTAGTCCCATTCTTTCCACCAGGATTGCGTGGTCGAGGGTAGCTTCGTGGGCAGGGAGAAGCTTCAGCATGCCAGGGGGCTGGAAACCGCATATCCCAGCGACGGGATTGTGTCCCAAAGCACTGCTGCCGGTTCCGAGCTGCGGCCACGGACGAACGGAACAACCTTTGGAGCACCCGTCACGCGTGGCACTTGGCGGTTCAAGTTCTCCAGCCGCATTCGCCCTCTGTTGCTGTTACCCGCGATATGGCAAGTGTAAGCACAAAGGTCGACGCGCGAGTGAGTTCGGAGAAATAGGGATTAGGAATCGGAATCAGGTGATGACATAAGCAAACGAGTCCGTAGAATTTCCGACGGCCGACGAGCTCAATGGGTGTGAAAAACGAGGACGAGAAAAGAATCGGCTTTCGGGTTTTGGAAGGCAATTTTATATTGCAGTCACGCTGTAATTGGATGAGGCTGATTGAAACGGAAATGAGTGTAAAGGATTCGAGATTTGGCAGAAAACAGACTTCCGGAACGGAGGTCGAAATGTCGAGAGTGAACGAAGACTTGCAGTCTACGCAGGTGACAAAGGCCTTATTATCGTAATGATGATAGAGGTCGAAATGAAAGAAAAGCAAAGGTAAGGAGGAGTCTGTAACAAAGTCGTAGAGTACTGCGGCAAAAGCAAGGTCGGTGAAGAAATAACGAGGGTCGGGGCAGGGGGTGATTAGCAAAGGGACAAGGAGCAGCCAGCACGTCGAGGCACGAGTGGTGCGGCGCTTTTGGATGAGATAATGACGCAGGTGTTCAGGCACGCCTTGTGCGAGTTGTTCCAGGCCCGGCGGGAACGCAGCTACCTGAGAGCAACGAGTCCGGGACATTAAGAGGCAGGGGATACATCTGCCGGAGGCTGGCTGGGATGAACCAGACCCGTCACAGAAGAGGGAAGTACAAGGAGATCAGGTCCAGTACAAGGAGCAGTGCTAACCAGAACGAGATCGGGTTGCGGGAACGCGATCGAGGAGACGGGAGGAGGCCCAGGAGTAACGCCAGTGTTGTCGGTGAGTATGTGGGGCGTCGGGGCGTCGGGTCGCGTGATTTTTGCATATCCATGGATGTCAGCCCCCGATGATGGCGCGGACTGGATTGGATGACGGAAGACCTCCACCGGAATAGATATGTGCACGCGCCCGGAATGGTCACCTTCATGTATTTTGACCGTTCCTATACTCTCAGCAAAGTGTGGGGTAGGGAATGCTGGGACGAAGTTCGGTTTCTTCTCGGCTCCTTGTGAGGCGGGACTATCGCCAGAGGTGGCTGGGTATTCTATGGGAGAAGGGCGAGACTTGGCATCGAATGAATCGTTAAGTTTAGTGGTGGCAACAGCATCAGTGGTCGAGTCTGGGTGATGACTGACAATCGTGCAGGATGGGTACAACAATTACGACTCGTAAGCGCGTAAGCCTTTGTTCGCCGACCAATCACATGTCTTTTGCTAGCGAGTCAAGGCCCGCACACACCGATGATTTTAACGAATCAACCCACGGAAACATATATTATTTTTTGTTTACAGTCGAAGATTCCGTGGGGTTGGCAGCGGCAGCGACGCGTCCCGGCCATCAGAGGCAAGACACCCGGTTCTAAACCTCGGGACCATTCTCATGGTTGGGCTTTTTCTGCCTCTTGCGTCCTCGAGGGGTACGAGTGCCAGTCCTCCAGCAACTCGTCAGAACTCCCCGGGTATCTGGACACGTCGCTGCCGGCCCTATCTACTACCAATACCAATACAGCATCTAAGCTACGCTCACACTTTTTCCAACCCACCTCGACACTGGTCCCCGCCACTGGCATGCGTCGCATGGGTCGACGAGGGGGTGACCGGGGTGGGGACGCAAGAATGTACAGTACAGTACAGTACAGTAAGCATGTCTCTTTCCGACCCCCCTCGAACACTGGTCCCCCGCGACGGGCACATATTTATTACGTCGACGAGGGGGTGATCGAGGGGAGGATGCAAAAACCAAAGCGAGGGGAGGCGTACTCTAACGCTCTCTCCCAAGGTCGACGTCTCCGTGTGGCTTGCGCGTAGCGGCAGTACGAGCCTGACTGCTACCCGGATCCACGACAGAAGACGAAGCTCGAAGGGAAGAGGCGATGGGGGTTGGAATGGGAGAGGTGTGCCATCTTATATACGCCTCTGGGAGCCCCTAGTGGCCACCATGACAATTTCAGCTGATGGCCTCGCGAGCGGCGGCGGTCGACGGACGGAACTCAACCAGCCCGGAATTCATGTAAGAATAGGACTCATCACTCCCATGACATGAATTCCAGTCTGCTCGAGCCATGACGAACGAACCCAGTGAGAGACTGTCCTCCTCATTCCAGTGCAGGACGTTATTACCGTCGCGCTTCTCAGGAAAGACTGCCCTGTCTTTCCCGAAAAGCACGACGGCGGAGCGCATCAAACTTCTCACAAAGTGCGAACTAGGACAAAAGCATTCCAGTTGACGCCCGGTGGATAATGATTATTGGATTCCTAACGGCGAATGTCCAACTACCCGGGAAGAAGTTCCCCAAGTTGTAGACAAGGGCCGATCGCCAATCTATGAATGTCTACGCGATTTTCACTTCATTAACACGGGAATCATCCTTCTTTTCATCACTGGCGGAATAGCTCGTGTTGTCTGGGAGCGACTCTCGTTCCAGGATTGCGTGCTCGAGTATAGTTTCGTGGGCGGGGAAGAGTTTCGAGAGCGCAAAGTAGATGACCGATGCTAGGCTAAACTATATGTCCGGTAATGGCAGGATTGAGTGCCAACGCGGGGTGTGAAAAAAGGAGCTGGCCCTCACCCCGAGCAAGTACGCAATGTCGAAGAGCCGTGCGCCAACGCCGACGTGTATTTTTCCGTTGATACTATTTATGAGCCCAGGCAAATTGAGTGGGACCGAGATTATCATGGCAGCAGCGGCCCGCCAGTTCTGCGAACGAACATTATCAGAGACGGGATCCACGATCACGCTCGGAAATCCATACTACTCCATATGTATACCTATACCTTCCATTCGGCCGATACATGGAGGGAACGTCGACATGCGTGCGGTGTACGAGCCAATACTAAACCAAGCCCCAAATTAGCTTCTGAAGTTTTTGTTAAAGACAAGAAGAAAATCACGCGGACTTACGTCGGTGACCATGATTCCGGTGATAGGGCCGAGAAAGACAGTGTAACCGCTCATGAAGGATAAGAAACCTGTGGCGCTGCGCAGCACCGAGTGAGGCGAGTGACGGGGAGTGATCTCAACGTCCTTGCGACGCACCTCGCGAGGATCTCCCATGGGCAGAGTGCCCATCCGCCGAGGAACGCGCAGATGACCTGCCCACGCCGGATGTTAATGTATCGAGGGCACAACGCGGTCATGTCATTCCCCGCACTGAGCGAGTTTGCAGAGATGTTCGTGCCCAGCGTGCCGAGAGCAAACGCGAACGATGTGAAGAAAGCAGCGGCGCGGTTGTCCCACTGGTCGATGAGGTGGAGTGGGTCCCAGAGGACTTGACCGTAAAGTATGGTGCCAGTACTCGTCACGGCAATACCAACGAAGGCCGCTAATGTGAACGCAATAGGGATGATGATGAGTTGGACATATTGTCTGTGGGATAACTTTTAGTATCGCAGTATCGCAAAACTGGGTTGATTTCCGGGAAGAAGGTTCACGTACGCTCTCTCGTTTTTGGCGTATCTCTGGTTTCGATGTTCTCACATGAGTAAATGGGACACGGTAAGGTATGCGTGACCCACGGTAAAATCTGGGATGTTGACGCCGAGAGTCGAATAGCTCCCAAGGGCACTATTGAGTGCTCCGAGCCACGCCCAGGAGAGCTCGCTACTGCTTAACACAGCCTTCTGCGCGAGGATCCCGCTGTTCGGAGGCACTTTGATAAAAGCCCAAATAAGGAGTGCTAACCACGTAGGCGGAACTATGAGCGCCTTGGCCAAGAATAGCCAACGTATCTTTTGTGGCGAGATGAGCAGGAATGGGAATTGAATGGACCAATATAGAAAGTAACAAATCATCCCTTCAGTACACATGAGTACATGTTCAGGCTTTTGATAACTTATTGACGCAAACCAGAGGTGGTGATGTTCGCGCTTGGAGGAAGATGGTTAGGGAGATGAGCGATGGATGGCCAAATCGCTTTTAACATCTGAGATTACGACCATCTGATATCTGAGAAAAAAAGGCGTACAAGCGGAACCGCACCTGGTAAACGCATTCCGCACCGATGGATGTCTGAATTCCGAACCAGAACATGGACAGAACGACACGACTGATGACGCTGAAGTAACTCAACCAGAAGCCAAACGATGAGCGATTGAGGACTGGGAATGGAATGTGAAGCCTGGCACCAATAGTGCCGTTCAGTACCATGATGGTCCCTATGATAACGTGGCCGAGTGCGATGGCTGGCAGAGCTTGCCGCCTGCGAGCGTTGCATCAGCCATGGCGCAAGGTTGACACGTCGGTACGTACCAAGACAACCCTATGGCGAGCATCGATGATGCAAGTGCCCATGTGGCGACATTCGTGGCGTCCGAGATCCAATACGTAACATAGTTGAACGTCGTCCATGTCCGCAGATCTAGAGGCACTGGGTCCATGTCCTTGTTGCTCCATGCGCTACTGGGCGCGAACGTCGACGCGTCCGGTTCGAGCTTCCAAGCAGACGGACGAACGAGTCGAGACCAAGGCATCAATTTCTCCATGGTAGGGATGAACTGGGAGGGGCGCCAAACAAACGATGGCGCGGGTGTCAAGTTGAACGGCTGCTGGGAAACATCGGAGCCTTTTTATTGGACCCGGTGCTCGCGTGAAGTGGAATGGAACGAGAAGATATGGAGCAGTTGGGAGCCAGAGATAGGGTTGCTATATATACTATACCGAGGCCCTTTCAAGTTTAGATAAGGAGTTGGTGCTTGAGCGGCGTTACTACAGTACCGCGTTTTCCTCGTGGGCTTCGGCGCCCATACATTCAAGAACGGCGATGGAGGGTAAAGTATGCTTCCGAGTCCGAGTCTGCCAGGCTCGAGGGTGAAGAGTATTTCATCCGCGTCTGGACTCGGAATATTGAAGCACCCGAGTGAGCCTGCTACTCAGTACTCCATTGCCGCGGCTGCTGCTGTTGTAAACCCAAATGGCGATGGGCCCAGAGCGGCGCAGCGGCTGTTGGGTGCAAAGATCGGCTAACCGGAAACTGACTTGTCATGGTACAGTGACAGTGGTCTACACCCTCGTTTAGGTTTAGTTCCGTGCATTCGATGCTAAGTTAGTACGCGAAGACCACACCTCTGCCTCGCCTGACTTTGATCGTGAATGTTTGGCTTGAAGGAGTCCAGCGATGGAAGAGAGTTCGGGTTCTTGGACTAACGACAGATGTGCGTTTTATCTGATTCAGAGTTTCCCTGTCCTTCAGTTTCCTCTCGGACTAAGATATTATGATTGTCATCGCAGTGGGCTGCCCCGTAGTACCTTTCAATTGATCCGCCGCGGCACTGCACTGTTTTGAACATCAGAGTCGGGTCGTCGGAGGATAAGACTTGGTCCGGTTCGTTCCGAGCTCACTCGCGACTCGGAGGGTGTTTGCTTTGCCTTGTCGTTCACGCTCGTCCCCCGCACCTCGTCCTCATAATTGGACCCCACGGGCTCTCGTATCTATGCAATAAAGCGTGGCCGGCAGTTTCTATTCCAATCCGGGCTCGGGTTCGTAAGCGCTAGTTCCTTTGATGGCTAAGCTTCTACCAGGGAGAGTATATAAGCCTCAATCAGTGTAGCGACAACCCCGCACTTCCTCTCGCCTTGGCCATCAACTGGTAACATGTCCACCGAGACCCCCTTCCAAATCTCCGTGCCAGACGACGCTATCGCCTTCCTTCGTCGAAGACTCGCCGACGTCCGCTTTCCAGATGAACTGAGCAACGCCGGCTGGAACTATGGTGCTCCCCTTGCTGACGTGAAGCGTCTTGTCAGCAAGTGGAAAGACGACTACGACTGGCGTGCGCACGAACGCGAATTCAACAAACTTCCGATGTTCACCCGCGACATCGAGGTGGAGGGTTTTGGGGCGCTGAATATCCATTACATCCACCAGAGGAGCACAGTGAAAAATGCGATTCCGCTGCTCTTTGTCCATGGATGTGCGTGGGTGTCACCTTGATTCTAGGGGGAGTAGACTCGGAACTGATGGGTATTCGTGTGTAGGGCCCGGCAGCTTTATCGAGGTGACAAAGATGTTGCCACTCTTGACGGCGAACGAACCTGGGCATCCATCTTTTCACGTTGTGGCGCCGAGTCTTCCCGGATTCGCATGGTCAGAGGGCGTCTCGAAGCCGGGATTCCGTGTAACGAAATACGCAGAGGTGCGCAGTCCATCAGAACAGTCCGGCACATTCCCGTTACTGACAAAAATCGAAGCTCCTTAACAATCTGATGCTGTCGCTCGGGTACTCTGAATATGTCACCCAGGCCGGTGATTGGGGTCATTTTGTGCGTCATTGGGCCCATTACCACTCCACCGCTGAGACCAACAAACTCAACCAACTTGCCATAGTTGACGCGCGTTTGTTCATCTCAGTATGGTCCCCAGCATGTCAAGGCTACGCACACCAATTTTCCAAGGTATGGGGCCTGACTCCTCACTTTTCGGGTCATTTTGACCTATTGTCGACCATCAGTGCCGCGCCCCTCTTATTCAAGAGAAACCCCATCCGATACGTCATGCACCTCTTCACGCCGTATACGCAGCGCGAACGGGAGGGTGTGGCGGCCGGCAGAGCTTTTCAGTTGCGGGGAAATGGCTATCTCCTTGAGCAATCGACACGTCCCCAGACTCTGGGGTATGCGCTCGCGGATTCGCCCGTCGGCTTGCTAGCGTGGATATACGAGAAACTCGTTCAGTGGACAGACTCTTATCCGTGGACAGACGAGGAAGGTGGGTTCATAAAATTTGAACACCCCTCTGTATTTTGATCTGAGGAGGCCGGTTTAGTATTGACTTGGATTTCAATCTACTGGTTCTCTCGCGCGGGGCCAGCAGCATCGTTGAGGATCTACTACGAAATGGCCAGTTACGGCGACCTCGGGGATCGGGATCTCCGGCAGGTAACCGTGCCCGTTGGCATATCCTACTTTCCAAAGGAAATCGGCCATTCACCCAGAGCGTGAGTCGTTTCCCCCACTGTACTGTTTTCTGTGTGATCGAGACTCAGTTCGAAATGTCGTTCAGGTTCCTGTATGCGGAATCGAACGTTGTGTTCGAGTCGGAACATGCTGCGGGCGGGCACTTTGCGGCGTATGAAAAACCGGAGGCGCTTGCAGATGATGTGAGGAAGATGTTTGGGAAAGGCGGTCCTGCTGCTGGCGTCGTCCCTGGACACGATGGCTACTAACTTAGACCCCTCCCTCGTATGGGTCCGTCAGTCGTCCCAATGAGACATGGACATCCTCGTCTCCCCTGGCAGATTTGAGCGTTGAAAATACCTTTCGGTAGGGCCGAGCTTAAGTGTTATTGGAATCATGATAGTGATGTCTGAAGCGAGTTGCGAGATCAGCTTACGTGGCCACGTAAGGAGCAACATGCAGTAACTTAGTACCTCACACTGGACGGCTTGAACGCGCTTCGGTTATCAAATTGTCAACACCTGCAACCCCTGCCAGTGAGACTTTCATGTCGGTCGTCCAACCTTTAACTTGCGTACTCTGTACTCGGGTCTCCGCTGCGTCGCTCCTATACGTGTGGCCGTTTACTACGCCTTTACTTGTTGCACCATGCGCCATTATTGTATCATCGATGACGTCAAGTAGCTGTCATCGGGTACAATAGCCAGGCTGACTGGACTGGGATTACACTCCTCGCGTGTGCGCGATAGCTATTTATAACCAGCGCACGTTACTGCGTGCGCAAGCACGGAAACGAGGTGACAATATTTGCACGAGCCATCATCGCTGGTCACGGTATGGATCCGCTGAACAGAACGTCCGTCGTGCATGTCACTGAAGTAAATACGAAAGGCAGAATGTCTTAGGAGAGGACGATCTACTAGCCTGTGGATACTCGGAGCTCCAGGCCGTGGGCGGCGCCCGTCGCACGTCGAATTGTTGAGTTTGCCGGCATGTGCCGGCTCTACGTCCGGGGTCACCTCTAACTTGAACGTTCTCGACAAATGACAAGCCAAACACCGGTACTAGTAACCCTCGTTGCACCAGTTCCCTTTCCTCGGATTGCTGTACCTAGAAGGAACGACTTGAATGGACCCACTGCAAAGCTGAGAACATCTTCGAGCGAGGTGAATTAGTAGCACGACTTCCGTGCAACTGTTCCGAGACCTGAAACTTCCTGCTTTGAGTTGAGGCATAAGGACATTGACTCGGAATTCGGCGCATTGGCACGCCAGTGATTCTGACGATTGCTGTCTAGGACTTAGACTTTACGTCGTCATGGCCTCCTGGTGATACACATGGTGAAACGAAGACAGCCGCCGATCCGCTTCTCCGAGCACCAATTTGACGGAGGACCACGTGGTGGCATGGGGAACAACTTGTTTACTCTGCATGCCAACGCTTTCCATCTTTTGACTCCGCTGACGCAGACCCCCTAAAACAGCAACATTGCATTTCTTTATGGCTATATCTCTCTTGTGTGCCCTGCTCTCCCTGGGCACGACGCCGCAATATCAACAGATTGTGAAAAATTGAGGCGGTTTGGGGTGGGGCCGCCAGTTTCTGGCCAGACACAATATTGCAATACGCCGTTTCTCCTTCTGCCCACAGCCGCGCCCAGGTACGCACGGAGGTCGATCGTGTTGAGCAGATCGCTGTATCAAGATCGTCGTGTTCAAGGTCGTGATCGCCGTTGGCCATGTGGGAGATCTTCAAGATTCAGAACTGCTACACTGTATCTAGGGGTGCCTTGCCCGGCCAGATCACCGCGCCTCAAGATAGTCTATCTCCGAGTCCATGTAAACATTGTGTTTCTAACAGGGTACGTGACCTGTCACAAAGCTGCAAATCTAGTCTTTCCGTGCCCATGCCTGTTAGTATACCAATCGATGATCAACAGCGATCGCATTCAAAGTTGTGTGTTTACCTTATTCTTGACAGCGTGGCACTATTTAACCTTCGCAAACTACCGACTACCAGCGGGATCAAGACTGGCGGACTGATAGGACGCATTATCCCTCGACGAGGTTTGGTGGATATCCAGAGACATTCAGTGAAACTGTCCGGATAAAACTTGCGATGTATTTTTGCGTCATCCCCGGATGACAGCGACGCAACACGCCTGGGTTCGGAGACAGTGGATTCGCCCATGAACGGGACGATTCATCACTAACGCAGATTGGGCAGAGGTCATGATGGACGATCAGTGTTCTCGGCGAATTCCTTAGTGTCCACGAAGCTAACTTAACTGAAAAGATGAAGTGCCGACATACCCGAGCTGCAAATACCGAAAGCGAATGACAATACATAGTAGCCTAATTCACTAACGGGAAGTCAAATAGTGCGCAGCAAATTCTGGACAGCCCATTGGTGTAGTGCCAAGGCAAGAACTGAATGATTAGATGCGGGGAGCTCGGTACAATGTTCTCGGCGCCTACTTTGTGATGCTGCGGGCGCTGTCAGCATTGTTTTATACGTCCCCCGTCCTTCGCACCGACCGTCGTTCTCCTGACAACAAGGGCATGGACATGCTGTCCACGAAGAGGGAAACGGCTGCGCAATACAGACAACCGTGGCCGAACGCAACACTGAGGCAAGTACAGATTCAGTAATTCAATTGGATTGAATGTCAACTCTGCAGAAGGGGATACGGCGGACTGCAAGGGTATGTTCAAGTAGGTGTGTCATCCATCACCGGAAGAATTTATAAAGCGATGAAGCGGTGGAGGGCCCGAGACACCGAGGCCCATTAAGGAAGATATTGTCTACATCGAACTTACTTTTTGTAAGAACCGCACCCTGCACCCACAGGTGTCGGGGGAACTAAGAGACCGTCAGTGACTTAGACAAGCCGAGGGCGTCTATGAACCCCTCGGCCTCCGGGCCTCGGTCATCAGCCGCGGCCCCGGCCACGCCTTTTTTTGACAGCACGCAACTTGTCAGAACTGATCTGACCATTTGCAAGATACTCTTATGACACATTCTAAGAACAGCAACATAGGGAAAGAATAATACATCTGCTACCGCAGCCACTGGCGTTGCATTGATGCTGCGGTCATCGTCGCATCACCGTTTGCTGGTGCCACCATCACCACCGCCGTCAGGTCTGCGGTCGGCGCTGCCGTCGCGGTCGCGGTTACATCACTCCTGCCGCCCTTACCACCGTGTCGCTGTTGATGCTGCTGCTGTTGCTGGCGTCACCGTCGCGTCGCCACTGTTGCGCCGCTGCTGCTACCTTTGCCATCGCATCGCTGCTGGTGCTGCCGTCATCATCGCCGCATTGTGAATCGTTTGGATTGACTCGATCGGTTTTTAGGCCTCGTCGAGAAACCTCGGGTACGACAGGGTTGCCCTGTTTCAGGTTGCGCCGCATCGCTAGTGGGTCTCGCGTCATGTGCTTCGCTAGTGGGCTGACATGTCGGCGTTATCCATAGCGGGAATGCGGATATGCACACATTGAGGAGTCATGATTCTCAGGTTTCATTCAGTCTGGCCATCCCGGATGTGTCGTACTCTGTGGTTGAAAAAGTGGAAATGAATTCACGACTGCGCACGACAACCGTTGAATGGAAAGGTGTGGCACATATGCAATCACGATGGTTGGATCAACCGTTGTGGGCACTCGCATGGGCACAGCCAGCTTGGCCAAGCTCGTGGTACGTGACATGGGGAAGTCATCAAGAAGGCCACGCTGAGAGCAAAATCTATTTCAACAGTTCCCGTCAGGTTAGTCGTCAGATGGGTTGGTTGCGGCCCCGGGAATTTGCAAAAAGGCAAGGTAAGCCTGTCACTGTCATACCAATATCGGATGTCCCGGACACCTGCTTTGACATTAATGTCAAAGCAGGTGTCCGGGACATCCGACGGCAAGTCGTGTACCGACGGTTGAGTTCCACTTAACTACACATAAGGAGTAACCTAAGGGGCACTGCACCCGTGATCATATTCCATGACGCTCGTGTTCACAACTGATGATCGTAGCTCTTCTATCTCCATGGCAATACCCCAATCGGGGTTTTTTTGCGGCCAAGTGGGTCCCGTCCCAGGTGGCCACTAGACAGGTTCGTAGTTCAAGCTGCGAACTTCGAAGTCCAGGAAATACTGTTCTCCCGACCACTGCAAGGGGTGCAATCCCGCACATCCAACTCTCATGTCGCAAAATCGGGAAGTGGGTTATAAGTGAATGGTTGATAAGTATGTTAATCTGAAATCATAATGTCCAGGATCTGACTTCAAACCTAATGATCATAGTGTCAAGCAAAGTGATTATAATGTATTTCCTCAAATTTGCGACAATCGGTTTGCCCATCGGACGCGCATTCTATCGGTTACCTATAGTGATCTGGATCCTTTCCTTTCCTAGGTCCCCGAAACTTGGGCGGCAGTGGCGTAAGGCAGTGAATGTCCTCAGTGCTACGGTTATTGGACCCCGGAGATTTTTTGATCTCCTCTGGGTGACCTACGAATTGGTCTACGTTGCGCCGGGCGCCAGGCTTGCCTCGTTCTACCATCATTCAGCGGCATGCCGAGAGTATTATACAATACCCTGTGTCTTTAAAAGCAAGTGGTTTGTGAGCCTATTTCTTGTCAGCTGTGTCGTCTCCACCTACCATCTCTCTCCCTCCCTCTGCTTGGATGCCCTCTTGATCAACGCGTTCCCATTCGACATCATGTCCGGTTCTAACCAACTACTGCCCCCTCCGAGCATGAGCGACCTCCTGACCCCAGGCATCGTCAGTATCTTTGTTCAGGGTTTGGAAACTGGTCTCGTCCTCTCGCAAATATCCCAATGGCTCTACCTTGAACGAAAAGACGGACCCGCAATCACCATGCTCGTTTTATTTGTCACTACAGTTGGATTGTCAGGCTTCGCCTTTTTGTTCTCAGACTCCTTTTCTCACTGACCTCCTCGTTGTCGAACCTGCAGCGTGGAGACTGCTATATGTCTTTTGTCCGCATGGAGAATCTTTATTCACGGTTTCGGGCAGTCTGTGAGCGGACATCTCACTCATAATTTTCGAGACCTTCATTGCCGGCGCCTGGCGCGATGTCTTTATGACACCAGATATCCCCTGAATGGACCGAGTCTGTTCACGCAATGCTTGTACGTAGCTTTCTCTGGCTCCCTTTTCTCTTCTTTTCCATGACACCTCTCTCCCTTCGGTTTCGATAGTCTACTCTCACTGCGGCACCCATTCAAGCATACTTTATATGGCGCTGCTATTTTGTCTGTTGCTTTCAACACTCCGCACGTTCCAGGCACTCATCAACAGTAGATTTTGAAGAAGAACATATGCTTGATAGTATGTCGAACTACGATGCTGATACTCACCTGGATCTGAATCTCTACCCCTCAAGCTCCCTCTCGTCGCCACTTTAATCGGCGCTATCATTACGGCGGGCTGGGTCACCGCATGGATCTTCCGCATGCACGCCGCTAGGCGAGCCCACCTCAATCCAACGATGACGGGAATAACGTATCCCTGTGAGAAATCCCGAGATACATTGCCAGCCGACATAATGCCTTACTGTGATGCTCGCGTTTGCAGTCGTGGTATTCCTCACGCTTCCCGCAGGTATGTCGTTTGCTCGTCTCTACCGTCGAATTCTCAACCCACAGACGTTAGTCCTGGATATCGCCATTACTAGCATCCGTATGCAAATCGTCATTCCTCCTCTGCCGTCCCTGGCTTAACCATGTCCCTGCCTACGACATAGTGCTCTATTCGCTGACCAAGTTTTTGAAGCGCATCCATGCTAAACATCACCGCAGCGTACGTCTTCTCCGCATTGCCATCGCGCTTGCCGCCTTGCTTAACTGAAAATAATAATAATTGATAGCGGGTGAGGCGCTACATGGTTGTGATATGGCAAGCCGTCATCCCTCCCTGCCTTTGTGCTGTAACCCTGTTGATTAAGTATATCGCTTTCACCGAAGCGCACCCGGTGCGTAGTTCTGGGTCTCATCTGTTGCTATTGCTTCCGAGTCCCTATGACTGACTAACAGCCCCCATTCACAGGGAAAACCACAAATGTGGTATCCTGTAATTCAAGCTATGCTGGGCAAGCTTTATGTTTTATCCCTGTATTCTACACTGTATGTCCCCCTTCTCTTGGTAGCACACCATCAGCAACCAGGTGCAACTAACCCTTTTTGGCGCGCGTGCAGAAACAACCGCATTGAGCTCACGACTGAGCCCCCTGTAACATACATCTCTACGATTAACGCGTCTCTCGACGGCGTAGGTTCGCCCATGCGGCGATACGTATTCTCTGTACATTTCCCGGACCAAGAGCAACAGCGCGTTAATAATTTCTCCTAATAAACTCGTCTGACAACGCGACTTTTCTCATCGTGCCTGACAACTCAGTGATAAATGTTCCTGCCACTGTCACGCCACCTGAGCTTCGGTGCGCTTGGTGTTTCGATCGTCACACGACATGAGAAATAGTCAATCGTCAGAGTGACACGAGTCCCGTCATTGAAGCTTCAAGAGTTGACGGGCATTCCCGCGCGACTGCGACATTGCAGTGCAGTGCAGTGCAGTGCAGTGCCGTGCCTAGACGAAATGCTGTCGGTCACCATCTGACTCGGTTCGTCATGACGGGTCCGAATGTCGTCGACGAGGAGTGGTTGCGAGGTTCCGACCTCCCGTATTCGGTGAAGGTAGCAACGTGCGTGATGAAGATGGAAGGCGAGACCAGTCGAGAAGACAGGTTGCTCACTCTGACAACCACATGGTGGCACTCACGCTCACGATCACAAACGAGCTCCGAAAGAGATGCACCGCGTTGATGGATCTTTCCCGTTGTCTCGCAGTACCAACCCCTGCTGAGATCGTGCGGAGGTTCTTGCTCATGAAACCCGAAGAGTTGCTTGACAGGGAGATACATATGCCGGCTCCGAGAACTCGTTGGCTCATGACGGTGGGCAATGACACATCGATTATCGCTAGCTCTGTTCCGCGATGACCACTTTCTTCCGCTCCGCCTTGGGTTTGGTCTCGCCCGCGCGCGTGTGCCGCCGCCGCCTCTCCTCCTTGACGCGCTGAGCCTCTTCCATCGTTCGCTTGAGCTGTGCAGCCTTGTGCACGGGCTTTGGTATGTGTCGACTCCTATCGACCGCGGTCGCATCAGCAAGGAAAGAGCGCGGGGAGAACAGATCACATCAAAACGACGCGCGTACCGTTGCACTTTGCCGATCTCGGCGTCCATCTTCCACCGCTCTTTGAGCGCGCCGCGGTACTCGATCGCAGAGCGCTCACGCGCCGTGACGATGCCGAGTTTCTCCGAGGCGTCCGCTTTCCAGATTCGCACGTTGCCGTCTTCCGAGCCAGAAAGTACAAAACGCGCGTCCGAGGTGAAGGTGGTCGCGAGCACGCGCTGCATGCGCTTTGTGTGGTACACTTCGGGGTGGGTGCCGCGGCCATCTTGCCATATGCGCAAGGTACGGTCCCACCCACCCGAGACGAACTCAGTGCCGGTCGGTGACCAATCACAAGACGTCACAGCGGAGACGTGTGCTTTGTAAATCTGGGTGGGGGTACCGAGACGCCGAATATCAAACGTATAGAGATTGTGGTCCTCGGATGCAAGGAGTATGGAGGTCGGGAAGGTAGGGGACCAGGAGAGATCATTGCTTTTCATCTGTGTTTCATATTAGACCAAGCCGTAACCACGCTAAGGAGTGATGATACCTGCATGACGACACGTCGCTCAGCCTTACCAGTTCGAATGTCATAAAGGATGAAGGTACGATCGGACCCAATACTTGCGAGTACGGAGGGTTCTGAAGGATTGAAGCGTACCCTTGTTACGGACTCTGCAGAGGTAGAAAACGTGATATCCATTACTGAGGCGCTCCTAGGGACGATAAGAAAGGTCAGACACAAGGGGAGAAAACGTACTTTGTCTCATCCCATACTTGAACAATTGTTGAAGAAGTCGCAAATAAGGGATCAGCACTGTGATGATCTATGGAGCTATAGAAGGTATCTTGTCAGTGGCAGGAATACAAACAAGAGTACAGGGACCTACTGAAGTGTTCCTTTCCCAGGGAAAACTGCAAGAGGTTTTGGCTCCAAAAAATGTCAGCAAACACCAAAGATGAAAGAGAAGGGAATGCACCTGCGATGGTCCCGCTCCTGAAGCATCCGTAGGTGCCCCCAGGCGCACATCCCACATCTTAACATTTCGGTCCACACCACAACTCAAGACCCTATGGTCATCTGCCCAGCAAAGGCCCGATATCTTCCCCTGATGCGCGCCTGCAATATTCGAGAGATGGGTCCTCCTCCCGGCGTTGTGAACGATAATTTCTGACTAGGAGTTCTGGTCACCCGTGTAAGACTGAAACGTGCTGCAAACGCACCACCATCCCAACTTGCGCTCGCGACATCTGTTATAGAGTTAGGACGACGCGCGAGCACTTCCACGGCGTCTGAGTGTCCTTCGAGTGCCGCGATAAATGGCTTGGCGAACATGCGTTCCATTTTTGCGGCATTCAACGCGCGAATACGTTCGCGGGCCCGGGCAAAGGGATGTTGTAAGGGATCCAAATTTCTATGTGTTGGAGTTGGATCTCCTGGCCGAGCAGGTAGGTGGGAAGAAACTGCATGTTGAAGGACGGATATTTTCTGCGGATGAGATCAGTCAAGTGGAAGAGCAGTCGAACTACAGAAGACTTACTACCATCTCGTCGTCTATGATGAGAGCAGGTGAAACGACCCCGTGATTAGTCAGCACCTTTTCGTATCACGTGTATCACTTAATATTGCATGAGGTACATGTTAGCACCCAAAGGTTTGAGGCACGCGGCCCCTTTTGAGTTGTTGGCCCGGGTGTAAGGTGGGCACTCGCGTTACCTTTGGAACTACCTATTTGATCTCTCCATCCCTCACACCGTTGCTGCCCCTTATATTCACTGGCCCTGGCCAAGTTACTTTTTCACTGCAACAGAACCTTGATCACGTTCTGTAACTGAACGTGACCGGTACGAACCTTACTTGACGTGTCCTTTTTTACATTCTGAATGGTTTTACCGTGACGTTTCACGTGTACTGTCAATCAGGCCTTGCACGGAATCGGGGCACAGCGTTCCCAAGCTATAGATGGAATGGATTCTGCAAGACAAGCTCTAGCGTGAATCTCCGTCCAACTGTATATGACTGCTTGGCCGAGTTGCCACTGACTGCAAGGATCAGAGGCGCTATGACTGTCCCCTGGTGCCTTATTGTGCGGATGAAGCGCCTTTCCGAGTCTGGTTACAATAGCCTAGCCGCGTTTCTTTTCTGGATGCGTATGAGTGAGCTTTCAGGCCTCCCGTTATCAGCGTATTTTTCGGAACTGTGTCGGAATGCCTTTCCCACGTCATTACTACCCCCTATAGGCTGCCATAAGGTAGACCCCGCAAGGATACTGCGACACGCCATGGCTGCGCAGCTGAGGTCGTGGTATTATCACTGCGAGAGACCCTGCTCTATCGGGCACCGCGTGCTTCTGCCAGTGATGCCCCGAAGCCATGTCATAGGCGTGTTCTAATAGTCCGAGCAGAGTATATCGGATGGAGGAGTTAACGGCTTCCCTTTTTTTCCGTGCTGTGACAAACTCGGCGCGCTTGTTGTTGTAGCCCTTCGGTGCCTGCGAGCGCGTGCCTGTGATCACGGGGTAAGCCGGTGCCTGCCCAGCGTTGGCCAGGCCAGGCCTGGGGCTGGTCAACGATTCGTATTTCTCCTTTCTTGTCCCCTCCAATACAGTATATCTTCGACGGCATCGTGTCCGATTGCCCATCGAAGAGTCTCCCTGTACCCAGTACCTCTATGTCGCTATGCCTCCTTCGCCTACGACATTGTTGGGTCCCGGCACCGGCGTGCCATCCATCAAGAGCACGCTTGCTGCCGGCATCGTCGGCCTGTTCGTACAAGGTATCGAAACTGGCTTGATTTTCTCGCAACTCGCCATGTGGGTCTCCATACCAGAACGTACGGACAGCCTTCTGGTCATCGTCGTTACGATGTTCAGCACAGTGATCGGATTGTGAGCACCATTCGTTTCCAGGACCCCTTCGTCTTTCTATCTTGATCGTTTGCGAAGCCTACAGATGGGGGTCTACTTTTCCACTTGTTGGAAAATCTACGTCGCGAACTATGGTCAACGCGTGCGTGGGGCCTATCATCATCAAACCCCGTGTCCATAGTCTGGAACCATAGCCTGACGTGTCGTGTTAGGTGGTCGCGGGTTGGACTGAAAAGGTCCACATTCTCCTTGTATGTCATCTCAATGGAGCACCAGCCTGAATGACCCCCAACCTCATGAACTACTTGTCTTCAGACCACACTTATAGCTGCCCCCATCCAATCTTTACTGATGTGGCGTTGTTACTACGTCTGTCCCGATCTTTCATATTTCCTCGCCACGTACTAACTCACTCTCTCATCAGATACTTAGGGAAAAACTCAGGCTATACATGTACATTATCGTTAGTCCTCTATCTTTATAATGCGAAGGATGACTCGCTAAAAACGCCTCTATTATGATCCAGATTCTGCTTGTTGTTATTCTTCTAGGCGAGATCGCTCTGTCCGTTTTGGTGACCGTCGGGGTTTTCTTGCCAAATATTCATGGTGGGCCTGGCCTTACCGCGACTAATATTTGGTCTCCCTGTGAGAGGCTCTTACTCAGTGTCACTGGTCTGAATTGCTCGTTCATATGCGCCCCTACAGATCTCTTGTACCTTATTTTCCCCTCAGGTGAGATTGCTGCCCTCTCCAGCGAATATACAGCATTCACATTGAGTCCGTCTAACATCAACTTAGTGTTGGATATCACCCTTTGTTGCATCCGTACGCCTCTACTCCATCGTCTCACCACGTCCCTGTTTACAGGATTTAGTGTTCTATTATCTCACTCAGACAAGGAGGCGGGTGTACTCAAAGCAAAAGCGCCGAGTGTGTCCCCTCCCCTTTTGATCAGCACCGTTTCGCAGAGCTCAATTCTCTCATAAGGGGATCGCGCGTCTCATGACCATTGTGTGGCAATCCGCTCTTCCACCAACTCTCTGTTCTATTAGTATTGTCATAATATACCTAGCAACGCATCATTTCGTCCCTGTACGTCTCTTCCCTATCTGCGCAAATGTCGCTCTGGCACTTGTCTCGAGTTCCATGCTGTGCCAGCGCTGACAAGACAAACCACTTCCGAACAGAGGCAGAGGCAACTGTGGTATCCAACGCTCCAAGCGATTACCGGGAAGCTATATATTCTCTCGCTCTTTTCCAACCTGTGCGTCATATCCGCCTCTGGCATTTACCGTATTCCCTGAAATTTCATGACGGCGATGCCATATATACAGCAATACCCGTACACTATTTGGTGGCGAAGGACAGACGGGAAGCACAGACATTTCAACGCTCACGGTACCTCCAATCCATAGGGCAAGCGTAAACATATCCGACGGGCACGAGTTGCGCCAATCAGTACACCTCTTTCAATCCGTTGATTCTGTGGGCTCTGAAGATCGACGATAGGTGCAACTACAAACACAGTAGTTATGAACGTATGATCTGATGGGCGGACTGTATGGCCAGGAAGAGGGGGCTCGGATTATTGCTCGGTATGATAGACTACATTGCCCTTCGACCCGGTCATTTAACTCGCCAGCTAGATGGTTCGAGCTTGTACACTTTCGCCTGTCTCACGCATCGGGGTTTATGAACCGTTGGCAGGAGTAGGAGGGATCCGCGGGTACGCACGCACACATGGATGATGCTGCCGGATGCTATTCAGTTAGCAATAATACTACTATATTATTGTTTCCCCTTCCCCTTTTGCACAGGGGTGGTAGTAATGGGGAAATAGAGGGGTTTGTACGCGGCCATTGCTGATCACTGATACAGTACCAAGGAATGGAGATGTGAATCCCGGGCCAGTCCACAAGGCCACCTGTCATGTCGTGGCAACGAGCTCAAAAGGAATCCACGCCCATCGCCCGACGCCCAGGTGGCGCTCCATCATGTACTCAAGCTCAGGCGCCTTCGGGAGATTCGGCAGTCTCTGGCGCATGGTCTAACAATTCGTAGATGGCATAGTCTGGAAAGAAAATGGAGAACAAGGGGAGGACTGAAGTTCTTGCGAACCAGACCTGCCATATGCCAAGAATACGTATTCGCCGTGAGCGTCCGATATGGTCTCGATCGGAAGAACAGGGCAGACAAATGGCGAGCAAGCCTAAGGTGCCTCATACAGTACTGCATTGGACAAGACGGGAAAGCACACTAGGAACCCGACCGGTGCTCAGGGCTCTATGACTACTACTTTAAGTCACCCTTGTTTGTGCACTGGTGGGGAGATAGATTACCAATTCGAGCCTAGCCCACAAGATATGCCCGTGGCGCGCAACCAGCCCCTGGATGAGAAAAAAATTCGCGGATGGTTCTAATGCAGAATGGATGTTCGGTCAAGAAGCTCAATGTGATATTTGTATGCGTTCCATGCGTGGTAACCTTAGAACCACCAAGAGGCACCGACGGCGAAAAAAAAATCACCATCACGACTGAGATGACGGATATGTCGGAACAGAACGAATATGGGTGGTTTCGGCATGGCCGTAAAGGCCGCCAATATCATAAATGGGATGTAACATCATTGTAACTCTTGGCTAGCTGGTGGTGAGAAGTGGGGATTCAGGGGATGTTGGCAGTGGGCGCCAGCGCTCATGCAGTCTGCGACGCTGAAGCCATCGCACTTTGAGAGCAGTGTGCAATGGTCACGACCAGGTGGGATCTGCCCGACCTCGAGATATTGTTGGCAAAGAGGAGGTCATCTGGGTGTGTCACGTGCTAACCTCCACTGTCGGACACGACTGTCATACACGGTTCACCGCGGCAGCATCGATGGCTCTGTACTCGCCGCCCTACTCGCCTTATGATCCCACAGACAAAGCAGGGTAATCGTGGTGTTTCCAGTATCAATACATCTTCACCTCTCTGACGATCTCCGCCTCACTGGCAGGTTCTCGTTAGTTGCACCACCCTCGCCCCGCGCCGCCTCGCCACTCATTCACTGGTATCAATTCGCAGCTATGAGACCGTGGTTAGACGATGGCCCGTAATCCTCACTACTGTTATAGATAGCGTGTACTCCGAAAATCACGAACTTACAAATTTCCCCGAGAAGGTCGCCAAGCTGGAGGAGGGTAAGGGGATCATCGCTACGATAAGTCGCCTCAAATATGACATGGCCCGCGACCGAGCACTGGAGTACGTCTTGTCGGCCTCCGCTTGCCAGCGTGCAACATTTATCTGAGGGTAGCCTAAACTGTGTTCTACAGGCCGATCCCAGCCGACGGCGAAGCCCTCGTAGACGAGTATAATGCAGAGCTCGCGCACCTTGAAGAGCGCGGCAAGCATACGTGGTTTACAGCGCCCTGGCTTTACGCAGAGTACGCACTTACCACTGCGCGTGATTTCCATATCCTCACGATCGCAGGTGCTACCTGTGAGCCCTTCCCCTGCAAATAAGAGCGAGAGGAGAGCTACATTGATTTAAGATACCGACTCCTTCGTTCGCTCTTTGCGACATCGCAGCACTGGAAGTCGTTCGACCCTTTCTTTGCACAAAAGTTGAACACGTACCAGGCCAGCGGCACTGCCGTGCACCGTATGGGCACCCCTCCCCTGGTCCATACGATGAACTGATCGACAACATTGGTGTAGGGCTCGCTGCGACGCTGGCTGAACTCGAGTTAGAGAAGGATGTCATTTCCAACGACCCGGAGAAGCTCAAGGTCCTGTTCCACGAAATGACGCAAATGTGTTTATGGTACGCTTCTAGCGCAGTTGCCGAGCAGAAGATCTAAGTCAGTCTCTCTAGGGGAAATGCTACTGTCTGTTTGGCTGTTCTTCGATGGCTTGTCATCCTGACAGCCTATTCAACAGGATCTTAGCCTCCTGACCAACATGACACCCGAGGACATCGAACACCTCCAGACCATTGGTCGAGACGCTCAAGACGCGCGTAAAGAATTTATTCTCAAGGACGACCAGGCTGCTGCATGGGAACATATCACGACCTTGAACGAGGCACGCATCGACTTCATACTAGATAACGGTGAATCTACCTTTCTAACTGTCCGTTTCCTCGATCTGATCTGTCCCATCTAGCCGGTTTCGAGGTCAGCATTGATTTTGACTTGAAGCCCTACGAGTAGCAAACCTATCAACTGCAGCTTTTCACAGATCTCATCTTTGCTGATTTTCTTGTAACCCATACCCCATACATCTCCAAAGTCGTCTTCCAGTCAGTCTATCACCTGTCTGTCGTGTGACATGACAGACTCTGATCTGGTACTTAAGCCCGAAGTCTATCCCTTGGTTTGTATCAGACGTAACACCCCCAGATTTTGCAGCATTGCTCGATGTCGCGTCGCTCCCCCGCGGGCCTGCGCCAGAGCACTTGGAGCGTGCCCTATCGCGCTGGAACGCGTACCTTGCCGATGGCACGTTTTCCCTCTCAATCTCACGGGATGCTCCCGTTGGTGCGCCTGACGGGAGGGTCGACTTTTGGACTTCGCCATGGCCGTACTGGGACTTGCGCGTGCGCGCCCCAAAGGTGTGGGAAGCGTTGAGCGAGAGTGGGCTGGTGATATTCAAGGTGGGCGTATGAATAGATTTTGACTGTATTTACGAGGCTGACGCGTATTGATAAAGGGCGATTTGAAGTAAGCTTTTGAAAAATAGTGCGCCTTCCTGATGGCCACGCGCTGATTGTCTCTTTCTCCGCCTGTCATCATAGCTATCGCAAGTAGGTCCTCACGGTGATTCCAACAAAAATGCATCTACTCACGGCAAAGCGGATCAGGTTGACTGGGGACGTCCGATGGCCCGTCGATACCCCATTCGAGACTGCCGTGGGTGAGCCTTACCACGACATCCCTGCCGTACCGTGTCCCTGACCCCTTTTTCCAGGCCCGCTCGCACACGCGTTCCCATTGTTGAGCCTTCGGACGAATAAGGCCGACGTGGTGGTCGGGATCCCGCGTTCTGTCGCGGAAGCGCTTGACGCGCGGGGTGAGAAGTGGAGGACCAATGGAAGGTACGTGGCTGTCTGATCGCCTTATTGCCATGTTTTACGGATGGTGCCGAAAACGCCTCGTAGATATGCCCTCATTTCGTTTGTGCCGCGCGAGGGTGTTCTTAGTTCACGAACGCCAAAGGTGAAACACGGGAACTCAAGGAAGTGAAGGGTAACCGTTGAACGTTTTTAGTTGGCTTGTTTCAATTCAATTTCAAATTGTATGTACTTTTATCAAACGGTTGTGAGCGTCTGGCCAGTTTCCATCAGCCTGGTGGAAAACCATTATGTTTATGATGTACTTGAGTCTTTGTATCGCCACCCTTGTGATCGCGCTCCGGGAGAGGTAGGCATTTATATTATAGAAGGTAGTACAGATTTAAACAGCCAAGTACAAGTAGTAGCAACTGAAGGCGGTAGGTTGTCCAAAACAAAGAGATATAGTATCGTAACAAGACTGGTCGAAGCATGCCTAGGCCGGGTTGAGATGTGCATTGGGGTAACCGTTGGCTTTGATGCTCCTCAGCAGGAAGCTTATTGGGGTAACGTGCCACGTACGTTACCCCAATAAGCTTCCTGCTGATGTCCGACGAGTCGGTGATGAGACCACCTATCCTACCTCGGCCGTCGACGACAACTGCCCCAGAGTCTCCTGGCGCAGAAAATGCACCAGACTTGGTGTCGTAAGGAACGATGGGCCATTCCTTGGAAGTTTTGAAGCTACCATCGATGTCCTCCCGGATGAAGGACTTGATGGAGGTGCGTTGGCTGACAACCGACGCAACGTGTGACGTATGACCGTTACGCGGTCTCGTGACCCCGAGAACGAGATTATCACGCGGTCGAGCATGTGCTGCGAGATCGAGCGAATATACCCTTTGATTTAACTAATTTCTTTCGTCACTCCTTAGCTACAGACTCTAGTACATAAAGTACGATACTCTCCTTCATATCCCCTCAGTCTTTGCTTCGAAAGGCTGAGGTATGTCATTCGTTCTTATCTTTTACTTTACTCGTACACTTACAGGTTAGATTATGTAATCATCAGTCTTTGTTTCGAAAGGCTGAGCCGTACGCTTACAGGACTTAATGCCGTTGGCACGGCCGATGGTAACGCCGGTAGCGCTGCCGTTCTTAATGACCATTATACACGGATCGCCATTCTGGTCCAGCATACGCGGGTGACTCATCTCCTCATCCGGGATGGTACCCCGGAGCTGGAGAAGGCGGTCTTTGGGGCACTTAAATCGGAAAGTGTTCTGGGGGTTAGGGTTCATCATCTTGTTGAACTTCTCGAACGGGATCTTGTTTTCGAGATCTAGCAAATTTCCCTTAAATTCGGCCCTGTCGATCTTTTTCTTGTCGACCTTGATGATAGCGGAGTCCTGAGTATATTCCTCCTCGGTGGTTCCAGCACCGAGGCGGAACGGTGGAGAAAACGCAACGTGCCCCACGACGCGACTGGGAGCGGTAGCCCAGTTCTTCTTGACGTCTTTGTAGAAGTTATCAATTGTGGCTCCCACATTCTCCGCCGCGTTTAGGTCGCCCTGAGCTCTTTCAAGCTCCGCATTCGCCCTTTCGTCATACCGCCCCTCGGCACTCTTGATACGCTGCTTTATTTTATCGATTATCTCCTTCTGTGCTTCAATCCTGGCCATAATGGCCTTGAGGTGGTCACTATATGCCTTGTCGCCGAGGAGGATGACGTCGAGACGTGGCTGGCTC
>Ga0209488_10000375_pt1 | contig 36814 bp, 35 predicted proteins | sample Rivendell_Oct201_8_FD_188349 | JGI IMG/M metagenome (GOLD analysis project Ga0209488, IMG submission 188349) | Vadose zone soil microbial communities from the Eel River Critical Zone Observatory, Northern California, USA -... | ecosystem: Environmental > Terrestrial > Soil > Vadose zone >...
TTGCGGTTCGGAGAAAGACAAACCCCATCAATGCGGCGGTGCCGATGACCACCGTGCGTTCGGAGCCGCGAACTCGGCGTCCCTGTCTCCACAGATATCGAACAACCAGCGCGGTAAGAACTGCCACGACAATGAAAAACCCTAACTCGATATAGCGGCGGTATTCGAAGAGTCCTTCGGATTGCGCAATCCCGCGGCTGATCTGAATGATCAAAGTTTGAAAGTCGAGTTGCTTGTTGATGCCAAGAGCAGTCACGCCGAGCGACAACGCAATCGAGAAGGTCGAGGAAAGGCGGCTCTGGTGAGAACCGGAGTCCTGATTTATATGGATCACCTTCCTCCAGCACAGAATGGCCAGGACGACATAGATACCGACGGCAAGCCAGCCACCGCGAGTGTTGTCGTTAGCCTGGAAGTGCCAGACGTTGCCGGAAGGTAGATAGGCACTCTGGATTAACGTCAGGATCGCCATTGCGAAATCTTGTTGAAGGACACGCCAGGTTCAGAATGTGTCCTTCAACCACTGAAGAACCGAATCGCTGACCTGCTTGTTTTGAAACCACGCCGAGGTTCCGCCCGAGACAGAAACAACTCGAATCTGGACGGGATTTTCAACTGCACTCTTTACGGCGTTTCCCTCGGCATCGTTCATCGCGAGTATCAGCGCGGAGCGCGGCTTATAGTCCTGTGCGCCACCGGCCAACTGCTGGCCTTCCGTGAGGTTGGGATTCACCGCGACAACGGTCCTTACCTGACGGTACTTGCCGCTGGCAATCAGCGCGAGATTGGCCCCAACATCCACTCCAATGACGGCGATCTTATTGGAGTTGATTCGGGTCTGAGTTTTCAGCCATGTCAGTGCGGCATCCAGATCCAGCGGAAATTCATGTGGGTTGGTCCGCCAGTCCTTGCTCGCCGTGACCGGTTGGTTGTTCCTGGTTTTGCTTTCTCCGTGTCCGCGCAAATCCAGCGACATGACCGCCCACCCTCTGGCGAGCAGTTCCTTTTTGAAATCGTTCCAAACCGCGCGATCTTCACCGTACCCATGAAGCAGCAACACGGATGGAATTGGCGCCGACACACCGGGCGGAATATCGAAGGAAGCATGCAGCTTGACCAGATCAAAAGTGTCGATCGTCGGGCCGGTCGGAGCGTTGGCAGCAGGGCGCGTCGGCGCTGTGGTTGACGCGACAGTGGATACCTTGATTTGAAGATTCAGAACGTTGTCTTCACGATCCAGGAATGAGCTGACAGGCTTTTTCTCCGAAATCTGTCCACGATACTCGGCGATGACTTCATAGTCGGAGCCCGGTGGGAATCCCGTTCCGGAATACACCCCTGCCGCATTGGTTGTGAGCGTGCGCGTCACATTGGTTTTCAGATCGCGAACCATGACGTGTGCGCCCTCGAGCGCCTTTCCTTCGGAGTCCTCAACCGTGCCGTGGATGGTTTTTGGTTTCGGCCCGGTATCGGGCCGGACTCTTGGAATCGTTCGGCCGCCGCCGATCGTGATACCCGGCGTTGGCGCCTGCTGTGCGATGGCGTGGCGCGTAATCACGAGAATTGAAATGATGGTCAACAGGTATTTCAGAATCGAGCGAAGTGTGCGCATATCCATGGCGGCTATTTCTTATTCAGGAGTTTTTGTACGACTTTTTCCATTTCTTCGTAGCGGCCGAGTCCGCTGTGGCTGAATTGGATGACTCCGTCCCTGTCGACCACAAATTGAGACGGCCAGACGTTGCAGAGATAATCACCCCAGATATCGTACTTGTTGTCGACGACGACCGGGTATTTGATGCCTTTCTTGATCACGGACTCCCGGATCTTCGGCACGTCCTTTTCATAATCAATCCGCGGCGTATGCACTCCAATGATGACCAGGCCGTCCTTGGCATATTTATCGTACAAATCCAGAACATGAGGCATGGCTTCGGCGCAATAGGGGCAGTCGAATGCCCAGAAATCGATGACGACGACTTTCCCTTTGAGCGATTTCAGAGTCAGCGGCGAGGAGTTGATCCAGACATCAGATTTCTTGATTTCGGGAGCCGGCTGTCCCACGAAGGTGTCGTCGGGATGCTGGGCAAGGGTGACGCCTGTAAACATCAGTATGGCCAGGGTTAGTCGAGCGAGCATGCGATCTCCATAGTCCTGTTGTCTGTTTTTTGAGTCGCCCTATTCTGGCACAGTTGTCGTGGCCGCGGCTATCCAAGTGCTAAAGCCAGCGCATGGATTTCCGGAATCAAACGCTCTCCACTCTTCGAATGTCTCTGGTTCGCGGCCTGGGTCTGCGGTCGAACAATGCGCTGATCCGTCATTTCAAATCCCCGCAGGCCGTATTGGACGCTGGAAGAAATCATTTGGAAGCGCAGGGCATACCGCCCGAGGTCGTCGGCGATTTGCTTTCAGCCAAAGCCGCGGAGCGGGCCGAACAGGAGTGGTCGAAAGCCGAGACTCTGGGAATCCGTATCCTCGATATTCTGCACCCGGAATACCCGCCGCTTTTGCGGGAGATTTTCGATCCTCCGATTGTCCTATATATAAAAGGTAGGGGCTGGAACCCGGATCATCCGCAGGTGGCAATCGTCGGTACCCGGCGTCCAACGGGTTACGGGCTCAATTGCGCCGAACGTGTCGCCGAAGACCTGTCGTTGCGAGGGCTCGCGATTACTTCCGGGCTCGCAAGAGGTGTCGATTCCGCGGCCCATCGCGGCGCGCTTCGGGGAGGAAGCACCTTTGCTGTCTTTGGCTGCGGACTGGATACGATTTATCCCAGAGAGAACCGAAAACTCGCCGAAATGGTGGAAGAAAAAGGCGCGCTTTTGGCGGAATTCCCGTTGGGCACGCCGCCGTCACCGGAGAATTTTCCGATTCGAAATCGCATCATTGCGGGGATGTCGCTGGGAGTGATTGTAGTGGAGGCTGCGGAGTATTCCGGTTCCCTGATTACGGCTCGGCTGGCCATCGACAACAACCGGGAGGTGTTCGCGATTCCTGGGAATATCACCTCACCGAACAGTTTCGGACCGCATGTTCTGATCCGTCAGGGAGCCAGACTTGTGGCGAGCTGGCAGGACGTTGTCGAGGAATTGCCGTATCCGATTCGAGAAAAAATTCTTTTGCCGCTTGTTGCCCAAATGCAGGCGATGCCGGAACCGGAACTTGAAGGCATGGAGAAAAAAGTCTGGGACCTGCTTTCGCTGCAACAGGCAGTTGCCATTGATTCTTTGCTGGCAAAGTTGCCGTCGGATCCGTCCCAAGTCTATAGTGCGTTGCTGGAACTGGAAGGCGCGAATCTGATCCGGGAATTGCCCGGAAAGAAGTTCATTCGGCGCCTCTGAAAAAATTGCCATGTTGATTTTTATCGCGGACGGACTTATTTAGATTACGAGAGAACTGAACAAAAACATGGCTTCAAAGAAAACATTGGTCATTGTGGAGTCGCCGGCGAAGGCGAACACAATCAACAAATACCTGGGCAAGGAATTCGTTGTCAAAGCTTCGCTTGGCCACGTGAAGGACCTGCCGAAGAGCAAGTTAGGCGTCGATATCGAGAACGATTTCGAACCGACTTATGTCGAATCCCCAGGCAAGGACAAGGTCATCAAAGAGCTGCGCGCAGCAGCAAAAACTGCCGACCGAATCTTTCTGGCGGCGGACCCGGACCGCGAAGGTGAAGCCATTTGTCAGCACTTGAAGGAAATACTTTCAGGCAGCAAGGCGGAAGTATTTCGCGTGCTCTTCAATGAAATTACGCCGAAGGCGATTCAGGCCGCCGTGGCCCATCCCGGCCGAATCGATCAAAACATTGTCGACGCGCAACAGGCACGCCGGATTCTCGACCGGATTGTCGGATATCAGATCAGTCCGTTGTTGTGGGACAAGGTGCGCCGCGGAATTTCCGCCGGCCGCGTACAGACTGTTGCGCTTCGATTGATTGTCGAGCGCGAACAGGAAATCCTGGCATTCAAGCCGGAAGAATACTGGTCCATCACGGCGAAGCTCGAAGGTCACCAGCCGCCGCCATTCGATGCAAAGCTGGTCAAGATCAAAGGCAAGACGGCTTCGGTAACGAATCAGGCGGAAGCCGATCATGTGCTTCAAGGCCTCAAGTCGGCCGCATTTCAAGTCGAGTCGGTCGTTACCAAAGAGAAGAAGCGATATCCGGTGCCGCCGTTCACCACGAGCAAACTGCAGCAGGAGGCCGCACGCAAGCTGCGATTCACGGTGAAGAAGACGATGATGCTCGCGCAGCGGCTTTACGAAGGAATTGAACTCGGAACCGAAGAAGGCCGCATCGGTCTGATCTCTTACATGCGTACGGATTCGCCGCGGATTTCCGATGATGCCATGCAGATGGTGCGTTCGTATGTGTCGGATGTTTACTCGGACAAGTATCTTCCGGAAAAGCCGATTATCTATAAAGGCAAGAAAGACGCTCAGGACGCGCACGAAGCCATCCGTCCAACCTTCGTCGGCCGGACTCCGGACGACTTGAAGGGCATGCTCTCCGACGATGAGTACAAACTGTACAAACTGATCTGGACCCGCTTCACGGCATCGCAGATGAATCCCGCAGTCTACGATCAGACCAGTGCGGAAATTGTCGCAGGCGACTACATGTTCCGCGCCTCCGGCCGAGTGCTCAAGTTCGACGGATTTCTCAAGGTCTACGAGGAAACAGCCGACGAGGATTTGAAGCCGGCTGAAGACGAGGAAGATATCACGCTGCCGCAGCTGACTCAGGGCGAGACGCTGAAGACGCTCGAGATCAATCCGAAGCAGCATTTTACCGAGCCGCCCCCGCGATTCACCGAAGCGTCTCTGGTGAAGACTCTCGAAGAAAAGGGAATCGGCCGTCCCTCCACGTACGCCACCATTCTCACGACCATTCAGGATCGCGAGTATGTCCAGAAAGATCAGGGTAAGTTCCGTCCCACCGAACTCGGCACGGTCGTGACCACCATGCTGGTGCGGCACTTCGAAGAAATCTTCGATATCCAGTACACCGCGCGGATGGAGGAAGAACTCGACGAAGTCGAAGAAGGAAAGATGACCTGGGTCGAGGCGCTTCGTGACTTCTACAAAAAGTTTGCAAAAGACCTGAAGAAGGCCACGAAGAACATGGAGAACCTGAAGGCGCAGGAACTTCCCACAAATGAGATCTGTGAGAAATGCGGCGGACCGATGGTTCAGAAATGGGGTCAGTTTGGCAGTTTCCTCGCATGCGCCGCGTATCCCGAATGCAAGAGCACCAGGGAGATCGCGAAGGAAGAAACCGCTCCGAAGGAAGGCGCCACCGGCGCCGATGCCGAGCCGGAGCCGTGCGAAAACTGCGGCAAGCCGATGGCTCTCAAGCGCGGAAGATTTGGCCAGTTCCTGGCCTGCACGGGATATCCGGAGTGCAAGACCACCCGCAAGATCACCGGCAGTTCGGGAGCTCCAAAGAAACCCGACGTCATACTCGAAGAGATTTGTCCGCAATGCCGCGAGGCCAAGCTTGTCGTCAAGGACGGTCGATTCGGCCTCTTTACTTCGTGCGGCAACTATCCAAAGTGCAAATACATCAAACCGAAATTGGTCGGTGTGTCATGCCCAAAGCCGGGCTGCGGCGGAGAACTCATCGAACGCCGGACCAAGCGCGGCAAGACGTTCTATGGCTGCCTGAAATATCCCGCGTGCGATTTCGTTACCTGGAACAAGCCTGTTTCCGAACAGTGCCCGCAATGCGGCTCCTCTTACCTTCTGGAAAAAACCACGAAGAAGGACGGGCTCGTCCATTACTGCAATGAAGAAACTTGCGACTATAAGGTTTCCGTCGAAACCGAAGGAGTCGCAACTGCCTGATGAGCTCCACGAGTTTTGAGCAGCTCTTTGCGCTGACAAACGAATACCGATCGATCAAATACGATCTGCGAAATATGCAGATGCTCATGGACCAGCTGGATAATCCGCAGCGGTCCTTTCGTTCAGTCCTGATTGCGGGGACAAACGGAAAAGGTTCGGTTGCCGCGCTTCTGGCCGCCATGATGCCCGATGCGGGTCTTTACACATCACCGCATCTGGTGCGTCTCAACGAACGAATCCGGATCGGGAATCAGGAAATATCCGATTCCGAACTGCAGGCCGCGTACGAGCATGTATCGCACGCCGCAGGCCAGGCAAAGAATCTGATCTATCCGCCGACGTATTTTGAAATGGTGACTGCCATGGCGTTCACGTATTTCCAGAATCGCACCGGGTTCGCGATTTTGGAGGTTGGGCTGGGCGGGCGCCTGGATGCGACGAATGTGATTCGGCAGGATGTGTCGGTGATTACAAGCATCGGACTCGACCATCAGGAATTCCTTGGGAACACTCTGGATCAGATTGCAACCGAGAAGGCCGGCATCATCAAAGGTCACGAGCCCATCGTGATTGGTCCCGAAGCTGAACTGGATCCGATCATTCAACGCGCCGGTGCAAAGCTGTTTCGGACCAAACACATTCAACGCACGGAACGCTCGCTGGGCAACGGTAAGTTCGAACTCGAGGTCATCACCGCGATTCGACAATACAAGGGCCTACGGCCACAGCTTGCCGGACGCCACCAACTGGACAATGTGGTCATGGCCATTCGAGCGGCGGAGCTGCTGAAGGTTTCACGGGAGCGCATCGAACTCGGCGTCAACACTGCGACCTGGCCGGGGCGTCTTGAAACGATTCCCGGGAATCCTTCCTTTTTGCTCGACGGAGCACACAACGAAATGGCGGTTCGGGTGCTTTCAGCATACCTGAAGGAGTTTCATCCCAAAGGCGTGCGCATGATATTCGGGTGCATGCGCGATAAGAAACACGACGAGATGCTCGCATTGCTGCGGCCGCACACCCGGGAGATCATATTGACGAAGGCATCGAGCCCCCGTTCGGCGGAACCATCCATGCTGAAGGAACTTGTTCCCGAAGCCCGCATTGAACCTTCCATTGGCGACGCCGTTGGATATGTGCGATCCACCGCAACTCCGGATGAAACTGTTCTCATCTGCGGCTCCCTTTACCTGATTGGTGAAGCGCGCGCCGTCTTACAGTGAACCGATTTCGCGACCAGCTCAGTTATGCGCGGTCCTTGTTCATTACCGCACCTCTGATCGGCGTCTACACCGCGGTCATGGGCTCGATATCTGTGGCCAGTTCCCTGGTCGATTCCACGGGCAGAATGCAGCACGGGTGTGCGCGGATCTGGTCGAAGATGATTCTCTGGACTTCCGGTGTGAGAGTCTCGGTGCGCGGTGTGGATAATATCCGCTCCGGCGTCTCCTGCGTGTTCTGTGCGAATCACCAGAGTCATATGGATATTCCGATCATCCTGGTCGCGCTGCCCGTACAGTTTCGTTTCCTTGCGAAGAAGCAGTTGTTCGATGTCCCGTTTCTGGGATGGCATCTCCGCCGTTCCGGACAGGTATCCATTGACCGCGAGAATCCGCGTGCGGCCGTTAAATCCATTCGCGCCGCCGCCAAACAGATTCAACTGGGAACCCCAGTCGTTATTTTTCCGGAGGGCGGAACGAGTCGTGACGGCATGATTCATCCATTCAAGGGGGGCGGCTTCGTATTGGCGACACAGGCGGCGGTCGACGTGATTCCCGTGACGGTGCGTGGCTCGCGCCAGGTTCTCGTCCCCGATACGTATCATGTGAAGAGTGGAAACGTCGAAGTGATTATCGGGCCACCGATTTCCTCTCGCGATTTGTCGGCGGATGAATTGGCGGCTCGAACCTATACTCAAATCATTGCGGTCTTCAACAATGGATAAGCCCTGGATCGGAATCCCCACTCGCTATCATGCGCCGTCTGAAACGATCGGCCAGATTCGACACTATCTGGACGCCGTTATCGAAGCCGGCGGCGTTCCGCTGCTGATACCCACGCTGGAATCGAAGGCAGTCGTACGGGATTATCTGGAGCTGGTGAGTGGAATCCTGTTGCCTGGCAGTCCAACGGATGTCCACCCGAATCACTACGGAGCGCAGCCTCACTCAAAGCTCGGAACGCTGTATGCTGAACGGGACTCGACGGATTTTGAGTTGCTGCGCCACGCCGAGAACGTCAACTTGCCCGTGCTTGGCATTTGTTTTGGAATACAAAGCCTGAATGTGTTTCGTGGCGGCGCACTGGTTCAGGACATTCCTTCCCTCGTGCCTGATGCCGTCATTCACGATGAATCCAGACACGCGGTCCGACTCGAGCGCGACAGTCTGCTCTCGCGTTTGGCTGGAGCCACGGATTTGGAGGTCAATAGTTTTCATCACCAGAGCGTCGAGAGTCCCGGCAGGAATCTGCGTGTTGTCGCGCGAGCTCCCGACGGTGTGATTGAAGCCGTGGAGGATACGACGGGCCGGTTCGTGGTTGGGGTCCAATGGCATCCGGAACGCGGCTGGCGGGACAGTGATTTTGCGCGGCGGTTGTTTACGGCTTTCGTCCAGGCTTCGCGGCAGTCTAAATCTCAGGCCAGTTCGTTATAATGTGCGAAATACCATCATGAAATTGCGCCATATGACTCTCAAATTCACTTTGCTGGCCGGGACTGCACTGATATTCAGCCCCGCTGCCAACGGGCAAACGGATAAGGCGGCCGTGGCCGTCAACGAGATGATCAAGGCGCTTGGGGGCCAGTCGTTTTTGGACGTCCGCGAGATTCAGGCGACCGGCAAGGTGTTTGTCTTCAAGCGGGACCAGATGGCAGGAACCGACTCATTTGCGGATTACATCAAGTTCCCGGACAAGGAACGACAGGAGACGGGCACATATCGGATCAAGCCCACCGAGATTTTCAACGGGGACTCTGGTTGGTCCGTCTACGACAAGAAGATCGAAGCATTGCCTGCCGCCGAAATCAAGGCTTTCCATGCAGGCATGAACACCAGTTTCCAGTATCTGTCGCGATTTATTCTGAATCGCCCCGGCTTGTCGTTGCTCCACGCGGGTACCGAAATGATTAATTTCAAGCGGAATGACGTGATCGAATTCCGCGATTCCGGAAACTTCTTCCGGCTGTATATGGACCAGCAGTCCCACCTTCCCACAAAACTCGAAGTGCGCCGTTCCGGCGAAACTTTCATGCGCGAGGAGCAGTTCGCAAATTGGCACGACTTCCAGGGAATTCCGACGGCCCTCTACATCATTCATTACAAGGACGGCGAACGGAATACGGAAATCCGTTTCGACAATGTCAGCTACAATCCAGGTTTGGCCGAAAGTCTCTTTGTTCCACCAGCCGCCAGGTAGGGCGGCCAATTCCAATGCACTCAACAACAATTATCTGCGTCCGTCGTGAGAACAAGGTTGCCCTTGCCGGAGACGGTCAGGTCACCCTCGGCGACACGATCATCAAACACAATGCGAAAAAGATTCGCCGGCTGTACAACGACAAGATTCTCGCGGGATTCGCGGGATCGTCTGCGGACAGCTTTGCGTTGTTCTCGCGCTTCGAATCCAAGCTCGAGCAGTTCCACGGCAATCTGAGCCGTGCCGCGGTGGAGCTTGCCAAGGACTGGCGGACGGATCGCTCGCTGCGCCATCTGGAAGCCGTCATGATCGTCGCGGACGATAAGAACACGTTTCTGATTGCGGGCAATGGGGACCTCATTGAGCCGGATGACGGATTGATCGCGATCGGTTCGGGCGGCCCCTATGCTCTCGCGGCAGCACGGGCACTGGTGAAGTACACGAGCCTCGGTGCGCGGCAAATTGCGGAAGAAGCGATGCAGATCGCGGGAAAGATTTGCATTTACACGAATCAGAGCGTCACGGTGGAGGAACTTTAGCGCGTGCTACAATCGGAAAAGACTATGCAGTCACTAGAGCCTCTTCCTGAACTGCCTCACTTGGACGAGATGACGCCCCGCGAAATCGTCCGCGAGCTCGACAAGTTTGTAATCGGCCAGAATGCCGCAAAACGTGCCGTTGCCATCGCCCTTCGAAATCGCATCCGCCGGCAGAAACTGTCACCGGAAATGGCTGAAGAAGTGATGCCGAAAAACATCATCATGATCGGCCCGACGGGAGTCGGCAAAACCGAAATCGCGCGACGGCTCGCCAAGCTGGCGAACTCGCCATTCCTGAAAGTGGAGGCCTCCAAGTTCACGGAAGTGGGATACGTCGGGCGCGATGTGGAATCGATGATTCGTGATCTGGTGGAGATTGCCATCGACATGGTCCGCAATGAGAAGCTCGAGGAAGTCGAGGAGAAGGCGGAGTTCAACGCGGAGGAAAGGATCCTCGATCTGCTGCTGCCGCCGCAGCTGGCCGCGAGAGACACTGCGGAAGAGAACACGAAGACCTCCAATGAACAGTGGTTGCGCACCCGCGAAAAACTTCGAATTCAGCTTCACGACGGAAAACTCGATGCGCGGATGGTGGAAATTGAGGTGAAGGAACGGAATTTTCCGGCCTTCGAGATCATCTCCAACCAGGGCATCGAGGAGATGGACATCAATCTCAAGGACATACTTCCGGGATTTCTGGGACAGCGTACGAAAAAGCGCGCCATGAAAGTGGAAGAAGCCATGGACTATCTGATCCAGGAAGAAGAGCAGAAACTCGTCGACATGGATCAGGTCACTCGAGTCGCCGTGGAGCGCGTCGAGAACAGCGGAATCATTTTCCTCGATGAAATCGACAAGATCTCCGGACGGGAATCCGGACACGGGCCCGATGTCAGCCGTGAAGGTGTGCAGCGGGATATTCTGCCGATCGTCGAAGGAACAACCGTCAACACGCGTTACGGCATGGTTCGAACCGACCACATTCTCTTCATTGCCGCCGGCGCGTTTCATGTCAGCAAGCCTGCAGACCTGATTCCGGAATTGCAGGGCCGATTTCCGATTCGCGTTGAGCTGGATTCCCTGACGATCGAGGACTTCATTCGAATTCTCACCGAGCCGCGCAGCGCGCTGATCAAGCAATACGTCGCCCTGCTCGAGACCGAAGGCGTGAAGCTGACATTTCAGCCTGACGCCGTCGCCGAAATCGCACGCTTCGCCACAGTGGTGAACGACACCACGGAAAACATCGGCGCCCGCCGTCTGCACACCATCATGGAAAAGCTTCTTGATGAGATTTCATTTGAAGGCTCCGACATGAAGAAGAAGACCATCCGTATCGATGCGGCCTACGTCCAGAAGATGCTTGCCGACATTGTCAAAGACCAGGACCTCAGCCGTTACATCCTGTGAAGCCTTCCGTCCTTGTTGCGTTTCTCTTGCTCTGGCTCTGTGCCGGATGCGGCAAGGTTGGTGATCCGCGCCCTCCCTCGATTCGAGTTCCGGCAAAGATTACTGATCTTAAAGTGCAACAGGATCAGTACACGCTCAAGCTGTCCTGGACAAATCCCTCGAGGTACGCCGATGGTTCCAAAGCGACGGACCTGCTGAATTTTCGGATTCTTCAAAACGGGAACCCTGTCTTTAGTGAAAAAATCAACGGCCCCGGCATGCCTCAATCCCATGAGCTCGACGTGCACGATGCCATTGGTACAACGTCGGTGTACTCGATCGTCATCGAGACAACTCGAGGGAAAGACTCTGCCGCATCAATTCCAGTTTCCATTTCAATTGTGGAAACCCCCGGCATGGTGACGGCCTTGTCCGGCGCGATGGATCAGCACCGGATTCGGCTGGAGTGGCATCCTCCGGCGGGCAACCCATCCTTTGACATCGTCTATATTGTTCAGCGGACGGATAACGGTTTCGTTCCCAAAATGGTTTCTGAGACTTATTTCGACGACGCTGCAGTGGAAGAGAGCAAGGACCGAACGTACAGCTACATTGTTACGGCAGCGCGCGAAGGCACGCCACCGGTTCCCGGCCCCGCGAGTCCTCCGTTAGCGGTTCCGGCAGCGGATATGACACGGCCCGCAGCCCCAGCCGGTCTTAAGGCGCCGGTGGTATCCGGCAATGGCGCAATACTCAGCTGGGACCAGAATACGGAAGCCGATTGGGCAGGATATTGGGTATATCGCGGCGACAATCCGAACGGTCCATTCACGAAACTGAATTCGGCTATTTTGACGATCAATTCGTTTCGGGACGACGGTTACCGCCCGGGCAGTTACTACACCGTGTCGGCGGAAGATATGAGTGGAAATGAAGGCTCAAAGGCTTCGCCCGTGACCGCCCCTTAGCCGCATCAAGGAGTGAACAAAATGGGGACCGGCCCCGAATTCGATCAAGGGTAGATTGAGACCGGAAGGTATGTGTTTCGAATTCGACTCCAGTCCCCACTTTGTTCATACATTTTTTCAGTCACCCCCAATTGCCAGCATGGCCAAAACGGTGGCATCGGGATTACAATTCGTCAACTGGAGGAGTTCGACATGAAATTCTTTTTGGATACGGCCAATCTCAATGAAATCCGCGAAGTCGCGGCTACCGGCATTCTGGACGGCATCACAACGAATCCCACTTTGATTTCCAAAGAAGGGAATCCGTTTGAGGAGCAGCTTCTCAAGATCTGCGCGATTGTGGATGGCCCGGTCAGTGCGGAAACCGTGAGCATTGATGCGGCCGGTATGGTTGACGAGGGACGTCACCTGGCAAAGCTTCACAAAAATATTGTCGTGAAGTGCCCGATGACGCGAGAGGGCCTGAAGGCCACCAAGATGCTGAGTGACGAAGGCATTCGCGTCAATGTCACCCTGGTGTTCTCGGCGCCACAGGCGCTGCTTGCGGCGAAGGCCGGCGCCTATTTCGTGAGTCCGTTTGTCGGGCGGCTCGATGACATCGGCCTCGACGGCATGGAGCTGATCCGCGATATCGTGGGCATTTATGAGAACTACGATTACAAGGCGCAGGTTCTGGTCGCATCCGTGCGCACGCCTGGCCACGTCGTTCAGGCCGGACTTCTCGGCGCCGATATCTGCACGCTGCCTGCAAAAGTTTTCGAAATGTTATTGAAACACCCGCTGACCGATCGCGGCGTCGAGCAGTTCCTTAAGGACTGGGAAAAAGTGCCCGTCATCAAATAATGGCCCGCGTCACTGTATCCGATCGTATTGAGCGCCTCCGTGAAATGAATCGCGCCGCCGAAGTCGGCGGCGGCAGCGATCGCATCGAACGCCAGCGCGCCGACGGTAAGCTGACCGCGCGCGAGCGCGTCGAACTTCTGCTCGACAAAGCCTCCTTTGAAGAGATCGATAAATTCGTCCTGCACCGAAGCCGCGATTTCGGCATGGAATCCCAGCAGTATCCCGGAGACGGCGTGGTGGGCGGTTACGGCCGGATCGACGGACGCCTGGTTTATGTTTTCGCCCAGGACTTCACCGTTTTCGGTGGCTCACTCAGCGAAACAAATGCCCGGAAAATATGCAAGATCATGGACCTCGCCATGAAGGTCGGCGCGCCGGTGATTGGCTTGAACGATTCCGGCGGCGCGCGGATCCAGGAAGGCGTGCTCTCGCTCGGCGGTTACGCCGATATCTTTCTTCGAAACACCCTGGCGTCCGGCGTGATTCCTCAAATTTCCGCCATCATGGGGCCGTGCGCCGGCGGTGCAGTCTATTCACCGGCGATCACGGATTTCATCGTGATGGTGGACAAAACCAGTTACATGTTTGTGACAGGGCCCGATGTTTTGAAAACCGTTACACACGAGGAAGTGACAAAGGAACAACTTGGTGGGGCGATGACGCACAACAGTACCAGCGGCGTTGCGCAGTTCCTGACCCACACTGACGAGGAATGTCTGCTTCTGATTCGCGAACTTCTGTCGTTTCTGCCATCCAATAACCTGGAGGATTCACCGAAGCGGCCGACTGGAGACGCTGCGGACCGCGTCGAACCGGCGTTGAATGATCTCGTGCCGGTGGAATCCAATATCCCGTACGACATCAAGGATCTGATTCACGCCATTGCCGACGACAATTATTTTTTCGAAGTCCATGCGCTTTACGCAAAAAATATCGTGGTCGGATTTGTGCGGCTGGATGGACGTTCGGTGGGAATTGTCGCGAATCAGCCCGCGCATCTTGCCGGATGTCTCGACATCGAGGCGTCGCTCAAGGCCGCCCGGTTTGTTCGATTCTGCGATGCGTTTAACATCCCCCTGGTCACATTCGAGGATGTTCCGGGATTTCTGCCCGGCGTGAACCAGGAGTTCGGCGGCATCATCAAGCACGGAGCCAAACTGCTTTACGCATTTGCTGAAGCGACTGTCCCCAAGGTGACTGTGATTACCCGCAAGGCGTATGGCGGAGCGTATTGCGTGATGTCGAGCAAGCATATGCGCACTGACGTGAATTTCGCCTATCCGACGGCCGAGATTGCAGTCATGGGTTCCGAAGGTGCGGTGAATATCATTTACCGGAAGGAGCTTGCGACCTCGAAAGACGCGGAGAGTCTCCGCCGCGAAAAGACAGAGGAGTTTCGCGAGAAATTCGCCAACCCATACATTGCCGCGCAACTTGGATTCATCGACGAAATCATCGAGCCTCAATTCACCCGCCCGAAACTGATCACCGCGCTTCGCATGCTCGACACAAAGCGGGATTCCAATCCCTCCCGCAAACACGGGAATATTCCGCTTTAGTCCCAGTTTGTTTTCTGCACTGCGATGACATCGTGATGACGATCCCAGGAGCGTTCGGTCAGGCAGACCAGACGCATGTTCGAGTCGCTTTCAATAAGATCGATCCACCACGCGGACTTTGACAAAGATAGTCCGTAGCCAGGTCCGAGGCCAACTTCCTTAGGATAGTCTGCATAGCCATAGCCGCTCTCCGAATAGTCCGTTACTAACTTTTTCCAGCGATCTCCAACTCCATAATTGTAGGCGCCCGAGTCTGCCCTGCGGAGAACGTATCGGCCGTGAACGCTGAAAATCAGAACCCCATCGGGAGGCAGCCATCCCATCAATTCATGGAAGAGTCTGGCCGAAGTTTGCACGGACAAATGGGTGAATACAGACCCAACCCAAATGACATCGTAGGAGCCTGGCGGTTTAAGATTGGCAACATCAGTTCCAGAAATCCATGTCGTGACTGCGAAGCTGCGTTTTACAAACGCCAGGTCAACTTCGCGGACATCGCAAGCGTGAATACTGGTGTGCGGAAATGCAACTCGCAACCAGCGGGTCACTCGGCCGGCGCCACAACCGAAATCGAGGACGCTCTTTGGTCTTGCAATTCCGGCCAGTCCGACCGCATGCAGAATGCAAGCCAACGCAGATGCGCCGGTTGAGAAATAGTGACGCCTGTCGCCATAAAACATCCCATCGTCGGGGTGAATCTCTGCATTGAGAGAGGCCATATATGGCTGGACAATTTCAGGGACTACCAAATCATCAAGAGCCGGTTCAATGGGCATATAAACCTACCTGCGAATCGTTAATCAGGACATGCGGCGGGGAACTATGAATAGGTAGCCACTTAACGGGTGAGAGCAATTATCCTCACGGCTATCGCTATGAGAAAGCGAAAAGGCGAAGCTCTATAACACTGTAGAGCCGTTGGTAAGTACACCGTTTGGTTCGAGAAAGCGGTTACCGTATGGAGAGGCCGTTCGAGCTAGTCCCTTGTGATGAAACCGGCTGAACTGCCCGTCAGGATCTGACCTATAATCAGCCCATGCGCTCCCTTCGAACATTCGCCTGCGCACTGCTGTTCTTCGTCATCCCGATGCATGCGCAGGCTCCCAATGTGCGATGGTTTGAGGCTTCTTCCGGAAATTTCCGGCTCTTCACCGATACCTCGGAGGTCAAGGCGCAACGGTTGCTTGCGGACCTTGAACTCAGACTCGTGGCGTTTCAGTCGGCGCTCGGACCGGTTCCGAAAAGACAGTTCCCGATCGAGGTGTTTCTTTTCAAACACACCGAAGATTTTGTGTCATCGGCGCCGTCGGGTTCCGGCGTCGACATGTATTCAAACGCATTTTTCGTGACTGGCCCGGACCGGATGTTTGTTGTCGCACAGGACAAGTCGCCTGAGGATATCGCCAACGATATCGGCCACACGCTGGGGCATGTGTTTCTCAATCGAGCCGTCATGTGGCATCCGTTCTGGCTCGAGGAAGGAGCCGGTGAATTATTCCGAAAGGCCGGCCGGGGTCCGGACGGCAAGCGCGTGCCTCCGGAAGATCGGAACGAGGTTGCCGATCTTCTTCGGATCGTGCCCAGCGCCACCTACAAGGACAGCGATCCTGCCGGCCCGTTTCGCATTCAGTCGTATCGTTTGTTGCGGCTTGTACTGGAAGAAAACGCGGCGGCGCTTCGCGCATACGTGAACGCGCTGAAAACGGAAGCGGGCAGTGATGCGAAGCTCGCGATCAAGGAAGATGCAATGACGGAACGTCTCAATCAATATACGGAGACTCGCTTTCCGATGGGCACCGGCACGCCGGAGATTCAGGTTCGCGAGGTTCCTGCCGATCGCATGTCGATTCATCGCGGAGACCTACTGGTGGCATCGCGACAGACACTTGCCGCGGGAAATTGGTATGAAGGCAACTCGGACGAAGCTCGAGCCGCACGCGCCGTTTTGGGAAAGATCGTCGGAGGCACCGAATCCATTCCGATATTGGAACGGGTCGCCCGTGACTTTCCAGACCGAGGCCTGGTGCAATTTCATTTTGGAAACATCGCGTCTTCCGATGGTGCGGTGGTCGAATTGCAGGTTCAGGCGCTTCGGCGTGCGGTCCAGTTGCTTCCGCTGATGGGGCGTGCCCATGCCGAACTGGCTCGCGTTCTGACAATTACCGGCCGCGCAGAGGAGGCGCTTCCATCGCTGGATCGCGCTGTTTCTCTGGAGCCGGAATTTGCGGATCGCTTCTATCTTCTTCGCGCTGAATCGCTGCTCGCGCTGCGCCGATACGATGAGAGTTCCAGGATCGCGAAGTTTGCCGGGACACTGCCGCACGCGGACCGCGTCAGCGCCGCTCAGTTCGACCAGGGAGTTGCTCTTGTCGACAAGAAGATTCAGGAAATCCGAGATTCGGCCGAACGAGTGCAGGTTGACGAACTTCGCAGTTCGATTCAACAGGAGGCTGCGCGACGAGAGCCGCCGAAGCCGCCACCACCACCGCCGTCTGCAACGCGTGTCGGTCTGATCGACTATAAATATGAAGCGACAACCGCGATTGAGATTTTGAAACCCGCATTTCCGGATTATCCGGAGGCGCTGGTGAAAAGCGGAAAGTCCGGCAGCATTTCGTTGCAGGTGAATATCGGTGTGGATGGGCACGTGACGTCCGCCGGTATCACCGATACTCAGTTTCCAGAAATGAATGCGGCGACGATCGCTGCGGCCAAAGACTGGATATTCAAGCCCGTCATCCGAAACGGACAGCCGGCGGGGGTAGTTATCAAGCTGACTTTCCAGTACAGCATCCAATGAGCTTCCCTGAACTTCGTCACGAGAGTGCCAGACTTGCGTAATCCTCCCGTCCAGAGCCGCTGTCGCTAGCGAATCCATGCAATCGATCGAATACCAGCGCATGTTTGATCTCGAAGACCACCATTGGTGGTTTCAGGCAAGGTTTGACCTCATGCGACGGATGATTGTGAAACATAGCCCAAAAGCCCTGGGCCGCAAGACCACACTGTTGGATCTGGGATGTGGCACCGGACTTTTTGTGATGGAACAAAGCCGGGACAAAGCGGCGTTTGGTCTGGACTTTTCGGCGGAGGCTTTGAGATTCACCCGCTCCCGTGGATTTTCAGGCCTCGTTTGTGGGGATTCACAGGTTCTCCCGATTGCCTCTGGAAGTCTGGATATCGTGACGGCGTTTGATTTGATCGAACATGTCGAACGCGACGATTCGTTGATCGCCGAAGCACACCGTGTGCTTCGGCCCGGCGGCATTGCTCTTATCGCTGTTCCCGCACATCCGTTTCTTCTCGGAGGACACGACGACGCCCTGCATCACAAGCGGCGCTACGGCTGGAGCCAGTTCGATCGGTTATTTGATCCGGCAATCTGGATTCGACACCGAATGACGTGGACCTTTGCTTCGATCCTTCCGGCTGCGATTGTGGTCCGCTCCATTCGGAAAATGTTTCCCGTGCCGGACAATCCCGCTGCAGATACGAAGCTCACGCCGGCCTGGTTGAATCAGGCGCTCCTGCACTGGCATCGATTGGAGAATACCTGGGTGGAATCCCACAACCTGCCCTTTGGGTTGTCCATTTTCACCGTGAGAGAAAAGATCTGAGGGTGAGAGGTTCAGCTAAGGTTTTGATGCGGGCGTCGAGGAATTCAGAAGTCTCTTCATTAATCGACGGCGGTTGCTTCCTTCCGGGAACAGGTTGTCGCGGACTTGCCATACGGCTCTGAGGAGTTTCCAGATCCTGCTTCCATGGATCTCATCCAGTTCCTGAATTGCACTGCCCAGTCGGGCCTGCGTCATCTGCAAATCGGAAATCGCTTTTGCGAACCGGCGATCGAGTTCCTCGACCTTTTCCACATGCCAGTCCAGATCCTGTCTCATGCGCGTCACCACCGCGTTGGATCCGGCATGCTTCAAATGTTCGCGAATGGCCTCTTCGATTTCCCGAGTCAGTTCGTCGGAGCTGTCTATCAAAATGCTGCCTTCAATGTTTACCAGCGTACTGGCGGAATTGGAGGCCATGCCAATGATGTAAATTGGCACCCGACTCTCGTTGTCCATGAAATCAAATTCCGAAGACCGGCGGTGGACTGCAAATTCTTCCACCAAGCCTGACTGCGCCGGACCCAGCGGCCAGATGCTCGATCCCGGATGGATGCGCTGTCCCAGGAACGTGGCCTCGCGAAAATAACCGTGCAGCAGCTCTTCGAACTGTGCGGGCTCCATTTCATTGACGTGAAAATGATTGTGCTCCTCGGACTCGTTGCGATAGGCGTTCTTGTTCGGTGTTGAGACGATGAACAATCCGTCCGGAGTAAGAAGCCGTTTCACCTCATTGAGAAGTTCATGCGGATTCTCAACGTGTTCGATGGCTTCGAAACAGACGATAACGTCAAATGCATGGTCCGTGGGCACAGGAACCTGAGCGAAGGAGCCGACGGTGAATGTCAGATTCGGACTGCGGTACCTGGCGGAAGCATGTTGAATCGATTCGCAATCGATATCCACGCCCAACACCGATGAGGCGGTTCGCGCCAGGATGCCGGCTCCGTAACCTTCACCAGAGCCCAGGTCCAGGACCCTTTTGCCGTTTGCGAATCGCGCGGCAAAAGCGTAGCGATGAAGGTGCTCGTACGCGATCGTCGCGTTCCGGATCCAGGGCAGGAATCTCTCGCCCGTCCACTCCAGCCTTGGCGCTTCGTCAGACATATTGTCAGTTTCGACGCGCTTCACTGAGAATCTCCTCGACAGCCCGGTCGAAAATTTCGTTGGAACATTCTGCTCGAACTCGTTTCAGCGCAGCGTCACGCAGTCTCAGCCATTTCGCGGGATCGGTATACAGCTCGATGCAGCGCTCCGCGAAGTCGATCGCATCGGCGCCGATTGCCAGCTCCCCTTCCGTCCAGTTCAACTGGGAAGCCAACAGTGGCGTGGCGACCACAGGGATTCCCCGCGCGGCCGCTTCGTGAATTTTATGCGGAAGTCCCGCGGCGTATCTTGTGGGCGCAACAAACAATCTGGCATTGGCGTAGATCTCGGTCAAATCCTGCAAATGTCCGGTGAAATGGACGGAAGGCCCCGCAAGTTTCCGGACACGTGCGGAATTGTTTACACCGGCGATCGTCAGCTGAACGTTGTTACCCAGTTGCGCCTGGACCCTTGGTAAAATTTCGGTCAGAAACCAAACCATGGAGTCCGCGTTCGGACTTTCTTCGCTGTGAATGGCACCCACGAAAAGCAGTCCGGAACGCTGTTCGAACGAGGCCGGATGAAGGCTTATCTCAACGGAGTGCCCGACAATGTGGACGTTTCGAATCCCGTTTTCCGAGAACGCAGAACCTTCTTTTTCTGAGACTGAAATGACGCAGTCTGCGGAGGACGCGAGTTGAATCTCCTCATTCAACGCTTCCTGAATTTTCTGGTCCGACCAGGACTCCCCGGCGATCTTTTTAAGTAATGTATCTCGGTGGGTGAACAAGGATTCCGCATCGTAAATAATGTGGACTTGCTCGAACCAGTCTGGATGGAGATGCAGCATCGCCTGAAGAATTTTCATGTTGTGCGGACGACTCACGACGATGGAAGAGTAGTAGTCCTTGCGGCTCCGCATGAACATTTCAAAAAGGGCCGAACCCAGACCGGTCATGACCTCAACTTCGCGAGGAAGGTCCGAATACACGGCTTCCCAGGACTCGTTGCCTTCCGACAGAGGGAAGATCGTGACAAAGCAACCATATTTGAGGAGAGACAAAATCAACGAACGAGCGCGTGGAAATCCCGAACCCAGCCACACATGGGGTACACGGTCATCCAGAAATAATATGCGGTCGTTTGCATTCCTGGACCGGGCCGCGAGTTCATCGGCAACGCCGGAAGAACCCTGGTCCTTCAGCGCGTCGCGATGACGTTCTGCAAAAACCCGCTGGTGCTCAATCTGGAGCTGGATCGCACTCGCGGTGGATACGGAACTTGCAAATTCATAGTGAACAATAACGGCACCGGGTTCATAAACAACCCGAAGGCCGCGCTTCCACAAACGCATGCAGTAATCGGCTTCCTCATAGTAGGCGGGTTGAAACGATTCGTCGAAGCCGCCAAGTTCCTTCCACACACGGCGCGGCGTCAGCAGGAACGCTCCCGAACAGTAGTCCACGTCACGTCGAAACATGTACTCGGGTGCCAGCGGGTCATCGCCGCGTCCATAGCCAAGGCACGAGCCGTCGCTCCAGACAATACTGCCGGCTTCCTGAAGCGAGCCATCGAGGAGGACGATCCTGGCTCCCACTGCGCCAATGTTTGGTGCACTCGTCAGGGTGAGGAGAGCGTTTCGGAGTGTGCCAGGCAGCAATTGGGCGTCATTATTCAAAAGTAAAATGTGTTCGCCGTGGGCTACGAGTGCGGCTTGATTGGCCGCCAAAAGGAAATTGAGATTTCTGGAATTTCGTATGACGTGAACCCCGCACAACCGATCCAGCAGCTTTGAGGTGTCGTCGCTGGATGCGTTATCGACAATGATGACTTCGAGTTCTTCCGTGCGGCACTCTGCAATGGAGCGCAGGCATGCGAATGTCAATTCCGCACGATTGTGAAGAACCAGAAGTATCGATACTTTGGGATTTTCGGAGTGCGCGATTTCCAACTTGGATCCGGAAGACAGAAAGCTGCCCAGCCAAATCTGATACTGAGAGGTGAGAGCCAATTTCAGAGTTGCCCCGGAATCAATTCCGGTTTCTGCAGTTTCGGTCGCATCGATTGCCGGCAAGGCCGGTTCGTTGGGTCGGTTCGAGGACTGCCGCCCGTCAATTGTGCTTCTTAGATTTCTGAGATGATTTGCGATCCACCGAATGGGATACGTCAGCCGCCATGACGGAGATTTCAGGAATTGTTCGAACACCCATTTCTGGTCTGCCAGTTCCTTTGCCCTGATTGCGAGTTCCTGCCGAAGAGCTCGCATCGATTCCTGCTGCTTCCTGTTCTCATCCGGCTTCAAGGTCATCCAGCGATTCTCCAATACCAGAATTCGGTGTTGTATCCGAGTTGGGGCGTTGATAATAACAGGGTTTCCGGGGCCCTGTTAATTCAGGCAAGGACAAGCGCCAACAGAATCATGTTACGAACTCGAGATGACGTATACCAGCCTGGCCTGCCTGCAAAACCCGGAGAACACTACCGTGCCTTTGTCCGTTTTGTCTCAGAGAAGGCCGGGCGCTCGATTCTGGATCTCGGATGCGGATATGGCGCCTACAGCCTGGCGCTGGCTGCGGAGGGACGCCAGTGCGTCGGGTGTGATGTCAATATGAAGTACCTGGGTCCGGCATGTTCATCCGGACTCCCTGTGGTCGCCGTGGATTCGGTATTGCCGTTTCCCGATCGTTCATTCGATACCGTGATGCTGCTGGAAGTGATCGAACACGTGTCTCAGCTGGATGGTATTTTGAGCGAAGCTTTTCGCGTGGCCCGTAGAAATGTGCTGATCACGGTTCCCAATGCCGAATACCTGGAACGCCTTCAGGAAAACGACGTGACCTATGGGCACATGCTGTCTTCCGATCATGTTCACTTCTTCGATCCTGCGGCCCTGGAGCAGCTTCTCAAACGGTTTGCCGGGAACGTAGAGATCCGTCGAGGGGATCCCATCTATCCATTCTGGTTTGTCGGCCGCTCGCTTGCCTACTACGCGCTTCGCGTTCTCTATCGTATCGGTTTGCTTAAGCCGCGATTCTTTACACGCCTTTATGCTGTTGCGAGCATTCGCGAAAATTAATCTGGACCTGCGGGTCCTCGGCGGTCGATCCGATGGATATCACGAAGTCCGCACGATCCTGCAGACCGTCGACTGGTTTGACGAGATATGCATTGAGCATTCGGACCGCTTCGAGTTTGTCTGCCATGGGGGGCCGGTCGACGAAAGCAATCTGGTGGTTCGTGCGGTTCGGGAATTTGAACGCGCGACGGCCATTGCGGTGAAGGCCCGGATCGAATTGTCCAAACACATTCCTATCGGTGCAGGTCTCGGCGGCGGCAGTGCAGACGCTGCGGTAACGTTGCTGGGTTTGCAGCAGTTTTGCGGGAGGACTCTGCCGGGGCCGGAACAGGACCGATGTTTGCGCGCCCTCGGGTCCGACGTTCCCTTCTTTGGGGTTGGCGGTAGAGCGATGGGAGTCGGCCGTGGAGATGAGGTAACGCCGCAGGACGACGACACGACTTACTGGGTTGTCATCGTACATGCGGGGGTCGCAATTTCAACCGCTGAGGCGTATTCCTGGTTGACGGTATCTGGTGAATCCAATACCATCAAAGGTTTCTACGCCCAGTTAGATCCGGGCAGAGAAGCACGGTCGCCCGGGAATGACTTCGAGAGTCCTGTTTTTGAACATCATCCTGTCTTGGGTGAGATCAAAAGCGAACTACTCCGGCTTGGAGCAGCACAGGCGGCTCTTTCGGGAAGCGGTTCCGCGATGTTCGGCCGGTTCGACCGACGGGAGCAGGCGGTGGAAGCGGCTTCCCAGCTGGCCCGGTATGGTACTGCCCGGGTGACAAGGCCGTTATCGCGAACGGAGTACCTGGGTAGCATCATCGTAAAGTGATCGCGGAGGAATTGGGGCGTGGCCAAGTGGTAAGGCACAGGTCTTTGAATCCTGCACTCGAAGGTTCGAATCCTTCCGCCCCAGCTTTGCTTGGATAAAAAGTGACTGACAAACTAAAGATTTTTACTGGAACCGCCAACACGGCACTGACTCACGAGATCTGCGCCTTCCTCGGCGTCGAGATGGGACAATCGTCCACGACACGCTTCAGTGACGGCGAGATCTACTTCCAGATTCTGGAAAACGTGCGCGGTGCAGACGTGTTCATCGTCCAGCCCACCGGGCCGCCCGTCGATTCAAACCTGATGGAATTATTCCTCATGATCGACGCGTTCAAGCGGGCATCGGCGAAACGAATCACGGCGGTAATTCCATATTTCGGATACGCCCGGCAGGATCGCAAAGACAAGCCACGGGTTCCAATTTCCGCGAAAGTGGTTTCCGATTTGCTGGTGGCGTCCGGCACGCATCGCTTGCTGACAATGGATCTGCACGCGCCGCAGATCCAGGGATTTTTCAGTATTCCGGTGGATCACCTCTTTGCCGCGCCGGTTCTGGTGGAGTATTTTCAGAAACTGAACCTGCCCAACCTCACCATCGTTTCACCGGATGCCGGCGGAGTGGAACGCGCGAGGGCATTTGCCAAGCGGCTGAATGCAGAGCTGGCGATGGCGAACAAGAGACGTCTCGAAGCGAATGTGGCGGAAGTGGTCAACCTGATCGGCGAGGTCAAAGGACGGACCTGCCTGGTCGTGGACGATTTAATCGACACGGCCGGGACATTGGTGAAAACCGTGGAGGCATTGACGGCCAAAGGTGCAACAAAGGTTTATGCCACCTGCAGCCATCCCGTCCTGTCAGGACCTGCCGTTGACCGGATCGAAAGTTCCGGTCTCGAAGAAGTCGTCGTGACCAACAGTATTCAACTGCACAGCGATTTGCGGAAGTGCAGGAAGATCCGAGTGCTCAGCGTGGGCAACCTGCTGGCCAAGGCCGTGCAGTCGATCCACGAAGAGACATCGGTTAGTGGTTTGTTCATTTAAGAGTCTGGAGTTTTTGTTATGGCAGAAATTGTAGTGAGTGCCGAAAGCAGGACCGATCGCGGCAAGAATGCTGCACGCCGCCTGAGGGCCAAGGGGTTGATTCCCGCTGTGGTATACGGCGGAAAAGGTGAAGCCGTGGCTGTGGCAGTCGATCCGAAATTGCTGCAGCGCGTTCTTCGTTCCGAGACCGGCCGCAATACCATTTTGAAGCTGGATATCGGCGGGAAGGGCAAGACATCGGCGATTCTGAAGCAGTGGCAGGTGGATCCGGTTCGGGAGAATTTCCTGCATGCCGATTTCTTCCGCATTGCCATGGACGTCGCGCTTCGCGTCAAAGTGCCGGTGGCGGTGAAGGGAGAGGCTCGCGGAGTAAAGACCGACGGCGGAATTCTCGAACTCATCATGCGTACCATTGAGGTCGAATGCCTGCCCGGAGACATTCCGGAGCGCATGGAAGTCGACGTCAGCGATCTTGGCATCAACGATGCGATCCGAGTTTCGCAGGTGCCGGCCAACGCCAAGGTCAAGATCATGGAAGATGCGGATCAGGTTGTGGTCCACGTCATCGCGGTCAAGGAAGAGGTTGTTGCTCCAGTTGCCGGTGCTGTGCCAGTTGCAGAAGGCGAGGCCGCTCCTGCCGCTACCGAACCCGAAGTCATGAAGAAGGGCAAGAAGGACGAAGAGCCGTCGGCTGGTTAAGCCAGTCTGGTTATGGCCGACTCGCTGGATCCGAATTCGACCTGGTTGATTCTCGGACTTGGCAATCCCGGCCCGGACTATGCGGACACCTATCACAACGTCGGTTTTCGCGTGGCTTCGGCGATGGCTGGGAAATTCGGCGTCCGGATTCGCGAGCAATGCGGCCCGGCGTTGATATCGAGCAAAGTCCGGATGGGTGGAAATTCCGCCGTTCTGGTGTTGCCGCAGACGTTCATGAATCTTTCCGGAGCCGTGCTTCCAAGGCTTTTTGAGCGTTTTGAAACTTCCAGCCAGCGGCTTATCGTCGTTTACGACGATGTGGCGTTGCCGCTCGGAAAGTTGCGAATCCGGCAAAAAGGTTCGGCTGGCGGCCACAATGGGGTAAAATCTGTGGTTTCCGCCTGCAGCTCTGACGAGTTCCTGAGAGTTCGAGTCGGGATACTGCCGGAACGGCCCGTTTCACAGATGCGGGACTTTGTATTGTCGAGAGTTGCCAGGGCCGATGCGGAATTGCTTGGACGGGCGGAGGCTGCCGCAGCGGATGCCGTTGAAGCGTTGATCGATGAAGGGGCCACAAAAGCGATGGCGGCTTTCAACGGAATGGATTTGCGGGAAGAGCGGGAATCAAAGGAAGAAGATTAGAGATGCGAAATTACGAAATCATGTTCATCGTCAACCCCAACGTGGCTGAGGATGAAATCGACAAGATCAACGCCCAGATTGAGAGCATCGTCACCACCGGCGGCGGAAACGTTGCCAAGGTCGAGAAGATGGGAAAACGCCGTCTGGCCTATCCCGTGGAAAAGTTCCGGGATGGTTTCTACGTGCTTCTCACGATCACCGCGGGCGGCGACATCATTAAAGAAACCGAGCGCAGGCTGCGCGTCATGGATCCGGTGATCAAGTATCTGACGGTTCGTATGGATGAGGATATTCGACGACAGGACAAGATCAAGGCCCATCGCGCAAAACGCGCGGCACGCCGCAGCGCCAATTCCGCCGGCCGGCCGGCGGCACCCGAACAATCCATTGAAGATTAGTGGCGGACTAAAGTAGGAGATCGATTTTGGCTATTCAAAAACAGTATTACCGGCGCAAAAAGGTTTGTAAGTTTTGTGTGGAGCGCATTGACTCCATCAATTACAAGGACGTCAAGCTGCTGTCGCAGTTTGTTCCCGAACGGGCCAAGATCATGCCTCGTCGTATTTCCGGTGTTTGTTCGCCGCATCAGCGGCGATTGACCGACGCCATCATGAAGGCCAGAAACATTGCGCTTCTGCCGTTCGCAACGGAGTAACCATGGAAATCATTCTTCGTGAAACGATTGACACTCTCGGACGCGCCGGCCAGGTCGTCAAGGTAGCGGATGGATACGCCCGCAATTTTCTGTTGCCCAGGAAACTCGCGTACATCGTGACTCCGGGCAATTTGAAAGTCATTGAAGCGGAGCGTCAGAACCTGCTTCGAAAAGAAGCCACTCAGAAGAACGATGCGGATAAGCTCAAGGAGCTTATCGAGAAACTGGAGCTTGTGATCCGCCGGAAGACCGGTGAAAACGAAGCGCTATACGGATCCGTCACGAACGGGGATGTCGCCGATTTGCTCGAAGCGAAGGGTTATCAGATCGAAAAGCGCAAGATTCATATGGACGACCACATCAAGACGCTGGGCGAGTTTGATATTCCGATCCGGCTCTTTAAAGATGTCACTGCGCACATCAAGCTGAAAGTGGAGCGGGAAGTCGAGGCCTAGTCGCTGCTGCTCTATTCCATCAAAAACTGTTTTGAAAAATAGCCGCGTCTTTCGCGGCTATTTTTGTATTCGGGGCACACCCGAAGGGCCCTTTTCACACAGCGGCCATATCGGCGGCACCGTGCGCGGTCTCCTGCGGAGCGCGCGCCTCAGCGTGAGCGGTCCGATGACAACTCGATCGAACGCAGGATAATTCTCGTCATCCGCATCATCGAGACCTGGACCACGGCCGTGCGGGCCGCGATGACAATCATCTGAAGGACCGAGACGACATAAAGCACCCTGATCGCTGCCGGCGCTGTGCGGCTCCGGCGTGGCCTTACGGCGTTGTTTCAGTTTCTCAATTTCCTTTGTGGTTTCGGAAAGCCCCCCTAAAATCAGTGGAACGTTACAAACAATTCGGAACCAGAACCTTTCGGCGAATTTCCTTTGTAAGGAGGTTTCTATGAAGCGTTGCTTGGTTTTTCTTGGGTTGACGTTGGCCGTGTGTTCGACCGTCCTTTTCGCGCAAGGTCAAACGGCGAACGAGAATCCGCTCATTGGCACCTGGCTGCAAAATATGGCGAAGTCCACATACAGCCCGGGGCCGCCCCCTTTGAGAGAAGTTGCAGTACGGCAGTACGTCGCTGGCGAAAACGGCGCCGTAGTCGCGATCACGTATCTCATGTATGCGCCAGAAGGGCATCCTATCGAAGGGCTTCCCTCGTTGACCGCCATTTCAGTCGCGAAGTATGACGGCAAGGAGTATCCCCAGCTCACATTGGCCACACTGCTCACGTCGATCGCAACCCATATAGGCCCCGAAATCGATCGCACGATATCCTATACACTGATCGATCCGTACACAGTGGATATTGTCCAGAAGCAAAACGGCAAAGTCGTTTCTATGAGTACTCGGACGATTTCCAAGGATGGTCGAACACTGACGGACCGATACCACTTCACTAATTCCGAGGGCCAATTCATCAGCAATGTCATTGTCTTCGAGAAACAAATATAGAACTTCCAGGGAAGGCTTTTTTGTTGGCCCATCACACTGTGGATGAAATAGAACGAATTGGGATTTGAGACGGCGATTTTAACGCAAGCACGAGGCTATAGCCGCGTTCGGCGCGGCGAAGCTTTGTCCCAGGAACCAGCCGGATATCTCACCCACGTCCCTCGAAACTGGGAATTAAAGTAGGATTGGCGCCATGAATCGCATCATTACCCTTGCCGTCCTGGTGCTGCTGGTTGCGCTGCCGGCAAAACGCATCGTGGGCGCCGGCGAAGTGATTGATGAGACCGTCCCACCCGGCGCGAACTATGACAAAGCGGACTTTCGAATGTGGGGCCCCGCAGACGCGGCTTCTTTTCGCGCGATCGTCGTGTTGATGCCAGGATCGAATGGAGACGGGCGTTCGATGGCAGAGGACCCAGCCTGGCAGACATTTGCCACAAAGAATAAACTCGCGCTTGTCGGTGGCCGGCTAACCGACAAGCCGCACGATCAGAGTTTTATCGAAGAATATGTCAATGTTTCTCGGGGCAGCGGCCAGGCGTTGCTGACGGCACTTTCAAATTTTGCCGGACGCACGAAACATCCCGAGCTCGCGACGGTTCCACTATTTCTGTGGGGGATGTCGGCTGGCGGCGAGTTCAACTATGAATTCGTCGCATGGAAACCCGAACGCGTCGCTGCTTTCGTCGTGAATAAAGGTGGAATCTATTACACGGCGCTGACATCACGAGCGGCAAGGAACGTTCCCGGCATTCTGTTCATCGGCGAAAAGGATCTTCCGTCCCGCATCAACACGATCACCGGACTATTCGAAGTGAATCGGCGAGCAGGCGCGCTGTGGGCGCTTGCCGAAGAGCCCGGCGCTGCTCATGTGGTCGGACGATCGATCGATGTTGCGCGAATTCTTTTCGAAGATGTTCTGTCATTGCGTCTGGATGGAAGCACGATGAAACCTCTCATTGAAAGAGACGGATTCCTCGGTGACATTCAGGCCAGGACGTTCCGGCCCATGGGTTCCTCGCCCGTCCCCGCCACTGCGACCGCATGGCTGCCAAGCGAGAGAGTTGCTCGCGCCTGGCAAGCCATGGTCACTGCAAAACCGTTTGAATGATTCGGCGACCGCTCCAGTTCGCGTCAAGTTCAAAGTAGAACCTGAAAGCAAGGCGGAGTCCACAAAGCAGCTCAATCCGATGAGGCTTCATGAAGAATTGATATAAAGTTTCACCTCGCGTCGCGCGCCTGAATTTTTATGACTCGACAAGCTCTGGAAAGATCCCTTCCTCACAATATCGATGCCGAGAAGTCCGTGCTCGGTTCCATTCTGGTCAACAACGAGAATTATTACCGTCTCGTCGAAATGCTGCGTCCGGAGGATTTCTATTTCGACGCGCATCGGGTGATTTTCCGCCAGATGGTGGAGCTGATGGAACGGGCGCGTACGGTCGATCTCATCACCATTCAGGAAGAGCTCATGCAGTCGTCTTCACTGGAAGCCGCCGGCGGCATTGCCTACCTCGCAGGACTCCTCGAAGGCATCCCGCATCTGGTCAACACGGAAAACTACATCGAGATCATTCGGCAGAAATCCCTGCTGCGCCAGATGATCGGATCGACCAACAGGATCATGGCCGAGTGTTTCGATCAGGCCGAACCCGCCGAGCAGATTCTCGACAAGGCCGAGCAGGCGTTTTTCAATCTTTCCGAAAGACGAATCAAGACTGGGTTTGTGTCGATTAAGGAAATGCAGGGCACGGCGAAGATCCTTCTCGAAAAGCTGTACACCGAGCGGGAAATGATCACCGGGGTGGCGACCGGATTCACGGATCTGGATCGCATGACCGCCGGATTGCAGGCCGGAGATCTCATCATTCTGGCGGCGCGGCCCTCCATGGGAAAGACGGCGCTGGCTCTGAACATGGCGCAGCACATTGCCGTGAAGAAAGGCCAAGGCGTCGGAATCTTCAGTCTGGAAATGTCCAAGGAACAGTTGTTGATGCGCTTCCTTTGCGCCGAATCGATGGTGGATGCTCACAAGGTGCGAACCGGATACCTGGCCAAGGAAGACTACAGCCGTCTTATCGAGGGCCTGGCAACGGTTTCGCGCGCGCCGCTGTATATTGACGATTCCTCGACGCTCACGGTGATGGAAATGCGCGCCAAGGCGAGACGTCTGAAAGCCGAACACGGATTAAGCCTGATCATCGTCGATTATCTTCAGTTGATGTCCGGATACGGACGTCTCGAAAACCGCGTTCAGGAGATCTCAGGGATTTCACGAGGACTAAAGGCCCTGGCAAAGGAGCTCAACGTGCCGGTGATTGCGCTCTCGCAGCTCAGTCGTGCGCCGGAACAGCGTCAGGGAGATCATCGACCGCAGCTTTCCGACCTTAGAGAGTCCGGGTCGATTGAGCAGGACGCCGACTTGGTTGCCTTTATCTTTCGTGAAGAAGTCTATAAGCAGGATGAAGAGAATGCCGGCCGGGCCGAGCTCATCATCGCCAAGCAACGCAACGGTCCCACCGGCGTTGTGAAGGTTGCGTTCCTCAAGCAATTTACGAAATTCGATAATCTCCTCGAAGGTTACTGACGTTGAAAGCGAAGACGCAGTATGCCTGCCAGCATTGCGGCCACAGCTCTCCCAAGTGGATCGGCCGCTGCCCTTCCTGCCAGGAATGGAATTCCTTTGTCGAAGAGCGCATGGCTGCCTCCGCGGATTCCCCGAGGTCCTGGGATTCCTCTCCAGTTCCCTTCGACGAAATAAGTTCACCGGAGACGCCCCGCATGCCAACCGGAATCGCAGAGTTCGACCGCGTGCTTGGAGGCGGCGTGGTGCCCGGTGCTTTGATACTTTTAGGCGGCGATCCGGGAGTTGGCAAATCGACACTCATGCTGGATGTTGCCGCGCGGCTGTCCGCTTCCATCAAAGTCCTGTACGCCTCGGGCGAGGAATCGGCGCAGCAGATTCGAATGCGCGGAGAGCGATTGAAGATTGGCGCCGGCAATTTGCACATCTATCCGGAAATGAGTATTGAGAAAATCCTGGCGGCAGCGGAATCGCTGGCGTCCGATGTTGTTGTCATCGATTCGATCCAGACCACGTTCAGCGAGAAACTCGAAATGGCGCCGGGCAGCATCGGGCAGGTCCGCGACGTTGCCGCCCAGCTGCTGTTCTGGTGCAAGAAAAAGCATGTTCCGGTATTTCTGATCGGACACGTCACCAAGGATGGCGCTCTCGCCGGTCCGAAGGCGCTCGAACATATCGTCGATACCGTTTTGTATTTTGAAGGACCTCGCCAGCATCCCCACCGGATCGTTCGTACCATCAAAAATCGATTTGGACCGGCAAATGAGCTGGGCATTTTCGAGATGGCGGGGTCCGGGTTGCGAGCGGTCGAAAAACCTTCGGCTCTGTTTCTCTCCAAGTCCGAAAACCTCAGCCCGGGTTCGGTAGTGCTGGCCTGCGTCGAGGGAACCCGGCCTTTACTCGTGGAGATTCAGGCCCTGGTTTCACGAACGCATTTCGGAACGCCGCGCCGCCTGGCCACCGGCGTCGATCCGCAGCGGCTGGCACTGATTTCCGCGGTGCTGGAAAAGCGTCTCGGCGTGAATCTCTGGGATCAGGATATCTATCTGAATGTGGTGGGCGGCCTTGAAGTTGAAGAGCCTGCTGCAGATCTGGCCATCGTGGCCGCGATCCTGTCGAGCCTCTTCAATCGCCCGCTCAGTGCCGCGACCGTCGTCTTCGGCGAGGTGGGGCTCGGCGGTGAAATCCGTCCTGCAATGTTTCCGGGCCTACGACTCAAAGAAGCCGCGATGTTGGGATTCCGGAATGCGGTCATGCCGGCGCAAAGCCTTATCGATGAACCGGATGGTTCCATCCAAACCGTTCCCGTACACAATATTCAGGAAGCGCAGTCGAGTCTTTTCGGATAGTATGAGATCCCGCAGTCTGTGGCTGTGGCAAGAGGTTAGATTCCATGAAAGGAAACGAAAGCAAGTCCTCCACAGCGTCAACGAAGTCTTCAACAGGGATTGATGTTCAGAAGGAACAGAACTATGTCCTGGACATCTGGGTTGTTCGCTTCATTTTTGCAGTTTCGCTGACGCTCGCAGCACTCATCATCGAACCGTTTGGTCTCAGTGGATATGAGACCGTTCCCATTGGCCTGGCCTGTGCGCTCGCAATTATTTATTTTGAACATCGACTCAAGCGCGCAACGCTGAAGCGCCTGATTGGCGCCGCAGTCGGTTCGCTCATGGCGATTGTCGGTGCGACCCTGATCAGTATCATTCTTCGAGGGACCGAGTTCGACAAGAATTCGCTGTCGTTCATCGACATCTTCGTGCTCTTCCTGATGACGTATGTCGGTCTCGTTGTCGGGGCGAACAAAGGGGACTACCTGAACTTGTCCGCGCTGGGCGGAATCTTCGGTGGCGAACGGCCGGTCAAGAAGATTTACAAAATCCTCGATACCAGCGTCATCATCGACGGCCGTATCGCGGACATATGCGAGACCGGTTTTCTGGATGGCATCCTGGTGATTCCGCACTTTGTGTTGCGCGAATTGCAGCAGGTCGCGGATTCTGCCGACGCATTGAAGCGGAATCGCGGCCGGCGCGGGCTCGATATCCTGCAGAAGGTTCAGAAAATGGCCGGCATCACGGTCCAGTTTGTCGAGAACGACTACCCGGCGGTCCGGGAAGTGGATATGAAACTGATCGAGCTGGCAATGGAGTTCGAAGCCAAAATCGTTACCAACGACTTCAACCTCAATAAAGTGGCTCAGCTCCGCGGCGTCGAAGTTCTCAATATCAACGAACTCGCAAATGCCCTCAAGCCGGTATATCTGCCGGGTGAAAGCATGAAGGTTTTCATTTTGAAGGAAGGCAAGGAATTCAATCAAGGCATTGCGTACCTGGATGATGGAACCATGGTCGTGGTGGACAACGCCCGTAAGATGATCGGCAAGACCGTAGACTCCTCAGTCACGAGCGTCCTGCAGACCACCGCCGGAAAAATGATCTTCGGAAAATACGAAGAAAAACAGCGAACCGAACCCGGCCATCACGCGCCCCGGGAAGAACGTCCGGAGAGAAACGGTCCAGATCGGCCAACGCATACGGAAGTATCGCAGTAGAGCTGCAGAACGCATTGCCGTATGAAAGTCACCGCAATAATTGCCGCCGCTGGCGCCGGTCGACGGATGAAGGCCGACAAGCCGAAACAGCTGTTTGTTCTTCAGAAGACTCCCATCCTCATTTACACCATCCGGAAATTCGATGCGTGCCGTCTTGTCGACAATATGATCGTTGCCGCGCCGCGCGAGTCTGTTGATGAAATCCGCTCGCTGGTGAATGCGGCCGGTTTTTCCAAACCCATTTCGGTGATTCAGGGCGGCGATCGCCGTCAGGACTCGGTGTCCACCGCACTGCAGCATCTGCCCGCGGATGTTACCGTCGTCGCGGTCCACGATGCCGTGCGGCCTTTTGTGACTGTCGAGGAAATCGAGGCAGTCATTCAAAAGGCGGACAAGAGTGGTGCAGCGATACTGGCAGTGCCGATTGTCGACACCGTCAAGCAGGTGGAACGCGATGTGATCGATTCCACACTTGTGCGCGAACATCTCGTACTCGCACAGACTCCACAGGCCTTTCGGATTGAAATCCTTCGCGAGGCATTTGAACGCGCGAAGAAGGACGAGTATTACGGAACCGATGAATCCAGTCTCGTCGAGCGTTTGGGCAGATCCGTATCGGTCGTGAGAGGTTCGGAACGCAATATCAAGATCACACGCCCCACCGATCTGGTTCTGGCCAGAGTACTCCTCGAAGAGGAACAAGCCTCCAAGTGAACTTCCGAGTTGGTATCGGTTTCGACCTCCATCGCCTGGGACCGAATACGCCATTGACCCTGGGCGGTATTGTCATTCCACATCCTTTGGGACTGATCGGGCATTCCGACGGCGATGTCCTGTGTCATGCGATCACCGATGCTCTGCTTGGTGCTGCGGGAATCGGAAATATCGGTGAGCTGTTTCCGGAAACGGATCCCGCTCTCAAGGGAGTATCCAGTCTTGGTTTTCTCGAGAAGGTCGTCGCGCTTGTACGTGCAAAGGGCTATGAAATTGGGAACATCGATTCGAACATTCTCGCCGAGCGGCCGCGGTTGCTTCCGTTTTTTCCGGCCATGTCCGAGCGGATCGCCTCGGCTCTGGGAATTGAGTCGGGACGAATTCAGGTAAAGGCCAAGACGATGGAGGGGCTCGGTGAAATTGGCGCCGGGCAGGCAATGGCGGCTGAAGCGGTCGCCCTGATTTTCTCAAAGTAATCCAGGGATATGATTCGAACACGATTTGCTCCCAGTCCCACCGGTCTACTTCACGTCGGAAATGCGCGCACGGGACTCTTTGCGTGGTTGTTTGCACGTCAGGCGGGCGGTGCGTTCATCATGCGAATTGAAGACACCGATCAGGAACGTTCGGAGCGGCGGTATGAAGAACGCATTTATGAGGATCTTCGCTGGCTGGGCCTGGACTGGGATGAAGGTCCGGATATTGGCGGTGAATGCGGACCCTACCGCCAGTCGGAACGCCACGCGATTTATCGAGAGTGCGCGGGCAAGCTGTTGGCAGAGGGAAGCGCGTATTGGTGTTTTTGTTCCGAAGATGAATTGGAGAAGAAGGCGGAGTCGGCCAGGGCCGCTGGCGAGTCCTGGAAATATCCGGGCACCTGCCGATCGCTGACGGCGGAAACCGTACAGCGACGGCTCGCGGAAAAGGAGCCCGCTGTTGTTCGACTGCAGGTGAGAGAGGGTGCGATCCGATTTCACGACATCGTTCACGGTGAAATGGATTTTGGAAGCGAGATTATCAGCGATCCAATTCTCCTGCGCTCCGATGGCTGGCCGACGTATAACTATGCCGTTGTCGTGGACGATGCGCTCATGAAGATCACTCACGTCATTCGCGGCGACGACCATTTATCGAACACTCCGAAACAAGTATTGATCTATGAGGCGCTGCACATGGAGCTGCCGCAATTTGCGCATCTGTCTACCATTCTCGGTTCGGATCACGCGCGATTGAGCAAGCGACACGGAGCCACGGCGGTTTCGCAGTTTCGCGAGGCAGGATATTTGCCCGAAGCATTGATGAACTATATTGCACTGCTCGGCTGGTCGCCTGTTTCGGAAGGCAGTGAGATTGTTCCTCAGGCGGAGCTCGTGCGTCAATTCCGCCTCGACCGAGTCAACAAAAGTCCCGCGGTGTTTGATACCAACAAGCTGGATTTCATCAACCGGCATTACCTGAAGACCAGCCCGAAAGCCGCGAGCCTGGTTGCGAGCGAACTGGAGCGTGCAGACTGGATGCCTGAAACTGAGCGAGATGTCTGGCTGACGCAGGTTATCGATGTGGTTGTTCCCCTTGTCAACATCGGTTCTGAAATTCCAGCCGCGCTCGCTCGAGTTCTGGATTTTCCATTGGAGAATAATTCCGATATTCAAGATACGTTGCAGGATCCGGGGGCCCTGGATTTGGTGCGCCAGTTCGATCTGCAGATTCAGCCACTGGAGAGAATCACGACCGCAGACTTCCGTTCGATTGCAGGTGCACTGAAAGATGCGACCAAAAGAAAAGGCAAGCAGTTGTTTCATCCGATTCGCGCGGCGCTGACAATGAAATCCTCTGGCCCGGAACTCGACAAGCTGATACCCATGATTGAAACGGCGGCGAACCGAAATCTGCATGGCGTGATCCGCTGCAGGAAGCGCGTGAAGGCATTTCTGGAGCGCTATGGATAACCAGATTTGCGGAGTGCATGCGGTATACGAGGCATTGAAGGCCGGGAATCCGCCCATTGAGCGAATCCACGTGGGGCGTGAAACGCGATCGCCGAAATTGCAGGATGTGCTTGAACTCGCCAGGCAACGCAGCGTGCCCGTGCGCCGCGAGGATCGAACGGTGCTGGAGCGGATGGCGCCGGACACCTCGCATCAGGGCATCATTGCGATTTGCGGTGAATTTCGTTATCAGCCCATTGACGTATTGTTCGCCAAGCCAAATCCGTGTGTCGTTGTTCTCGATGGCGTGGAGGATCCGCACAATCTTGGCGCAGTCATACGAACTGCAGAGGCAAGCCATGCTTCGGGGATCGTTGTCCCGGAGAGGCACGCGGCACCACTGAGTGCTACAGTGGCAAAAGCGTCGGCGGGCGCTCTTGCACACGTTCCGGTCGTTCGGGTTGGGAATCTGGTGTCTTTCCTGGAGCAATCCAAGAAAAAAGGTGTTTGGGTGGTCGGCGTGGATGCATCCGGAGAAAAACTCTGGACCGATTTTGATTATACTGTTCCGGTCGCGCTGGTTTTTGGGGGTGAACATCGCGGATTGCGCCGCCTGGTTCGAGAACACTGTGATGCAGTGGTCCGCCTGCCCATGCTCGGTAAAGTGGAATCGCTCAATGTTTCAGTAACGGCGGGTGTCGTCCTGTACGAAGTTATTCGGCAGCGAGCGCTCCTTTCATCAAAGTCTTAGAAAAATCAAGAAGGTATTGTTGAAACACCTGCAACCCTGTGTTAGTGTAAGAGTTTTGTCGATGCTGGCGTAGCTCAGTTGGTAGAGCAGCTGATTTGTAATCAGCAGGTCGGGGGTTCAAATCCCTTCGCCAGCTCCTCGTAGGCGGCAGTGTCAGCGGCAACTTGCCGACATGACGGACAGGTGGCCGAGTGGTTAATGGCAGCAGACTGTAAATCTGCCGCTCCTTGCGGGCTACGGAGGTTCGAATCCTCCCCTGTCCATGAGGTCGATGTAGCCATATCGGCCCACGTAGCTCAGTTGGCAGAGCGCGTCCTTGGTAAGGACGAGGTCACCAGTTCAATTCTGGTCGTGGGCTCCATTCCAGAGGGTGGGAACAGAGGCGTTCCGAATTACGGGTTGTATTGAGCGGGAGTAACTCAGTGGCTAGAGTCACGGCCTTCCAAGCCGTTGGTCGCGGGTTCGAATCCCGTCTCCCGCTCCTCCACTAATTGTATTGAGTGGTCTTGAATTGAAACCGGAGAGAAGGATCCATGGCGAAAGAGAAATTTGACAGATCGAAGCCGCACGTGAATGTGGGAACGATCGGACACATCGACCACGGGAAGACGACGTTGACCGCGTG
>Ga0209488_10000376_pt1 | contig 36811 bp, 37 predicted proteins | sample Rivendell_Oct201_8_FD_188349 | JGI IMG/M metagenome (GOLD analysis project Ga0209488, IMG submission 188349) | Vadose zone soil microbial communities from the Eel River Critical Zone Observatory, Northern California, USA -... | ecosystem: Environmental > Terrestrial > Soil > Vadose zone >...
AAGTTTTCTACTTCAAAATTTTTATAACGAGGAACACGCCAACAATTTCATGATGCATCTCCTTGTCGAGGACGTTGAGGCGTGGTGGCGCCATGTCCAGGCTGAGGGGCTGATTGCCAAGTATGGCGTGCACTCGGAGCCCCCAGCGGACAGGTCGTGGGGCATGCGCGATTTCGTTATCGTCGATCCGACCGGCGTCCTGTGGCGCGTTGGACAAAACATCGCGGTGGACGGCCAAGCTGCATGATCGACAGACAAAGTTTGAACAACAAAACATTGTCCCCATTCATGACTGTCCGCCGCTGCAATTGATCACCTGGCCGGTAATGAAGCTCGCATCGTCGGAGGCCAGGAACGCAATCGCGGCAGCCTGCTCTTCCGGCAAGCCACGACGCCGCAACGACTGTTGGCTCGTGATATCCGCGGCCATTTCACGCCGATAGGCTTCCGCTTCGTCGACGGCAATATCTTCCGCCATGACACCCGAGCGGATGAACCCACGCGGCGTCACCCGGTCCGTAATGTCGGTGCCGCCCGGCGCCATCGTATTGATGCGGATATTGTAGCGGCCATATTCCATCGCCATCACTTTGGTGAGCGCCAGGATGCCGCCCTTGCTGGTCGCATAGGGCAAACGATATAGTCCGCGCGTCGATTGCGAGCCGACGTTTACGATCGAGCCACCCATCTGCTTCATCATGATGGGCAGCACCGCGAGACAGCCCCACAGGGTCGGCAGCAGGGAGCGTTCAAGCTCAAGCTTGACTTCTTCTTCTGTGTAGAGATGAAACGGCTTGATCCAGATGGTCCCGCCCACATTGTTGACCAGCACATCGATCCGCCCATAAGCCGCCACAGCCTGAGCCATCAAATCCTGCGCACCCGCAAACGTGCCCAGATCGACCAACACCATGCGGGCTTCGGCGCCATGCTGGCGCAGTTCGGCAACGGTTTCGCGCGCGCCTTCTTCGACCCGATCCGCCACCACGATGGTGCCGCCTTCTTCGCCGAGCCGGCGTGCGGACGCCCGCCCGATCCCCTGGCCCGCACCCGTGACGACGCAGACCTTGCCCTTGAGCCGTTTGGCACCGGCCGCGCGGGCATCCAATAGGTTCGTCATCGTGAATTCCTCAAATCGATGTCTGTGCAACATCTACTTCTGCGCCGCGCTGCCTGCTTCAAGCACGGCTTTGGTGCGCGCCACCACATCGCCGGGCATCGTATAGGCTTTGCGCACGACAGCCGTCACCTGTTCGGCCGAAATGGGATCGACGTCCAGGTTCAAGCGCGTCGCTTCGGCCAGGAATTCCGGATCCCGCATGGTGGCCGCAAAACCCGCGCGCAAGGCCGCAATACGGGGCAATGGCACATCGGGCGGCGCCACGAACGGATAGGCCATGTCCTGGCGCGACAAGATGAGTTCGAGCACCTTGAGATCGCTTTCGCTCTTGGCGAATTCGGCAGCGAGCGGGACCGCCGCAAGATCACGATGTTTTTTGGTGGCAAGCTGGAGCAGCACGTTGATCTTCCGATCGCGCACCCAGTCGGGCTTGATGGAGACGAGCGTGATCCAGGACGTGCCGCTATTGCCGTCGACCTCGCCGCGCTCGACCGCCAACAGCATGTCGGCATTGCCGGGATAGCCTGTGACGACCTTGAATTTCGTTCCGATCACGCCGTTGAGGACGTAAGGATAAATCACGCTGTCGGCACCCGAGCCCGATGCCGAAACGACCATTTCCCGCGCCTGCGCATCCGCGATGGTCTTGAACAGCGTGTTTGCCGCGGCCACGACCACGCTCACTTCGGCGCTGGTGCTACCAAGCCAATTGAATTTCCGGGCATCGAACTGGATGCCCGCACTGTCGAAGAGCGGCTGCATTGCAATACCGCGTGCGAACAGGCCGATGGTCGATCCGTCCTTCGGCGCGACATTGTAGAGATAGTTGGCCGTACGAAGACTGCCCGCCCCGGGCATGTTCTGCGCCACGACGGTCGGATTGCCGGACAGATGCCTGCCGATATGGCGCGCCACCAGCCGCCCGTAAACGTCATAGATCGCACCCGGCGGATAGCCGATGACGAGGCTGAGTTGCGATTGCGCGCTTGCGATGCCGGGCGCGGCCAGCACACTGCCGAGGATGCAGCACAAAACCAAGCGTGGAAGTGCGTGCCGTTCAAGTGTTCCTGGCATTGCACTCCTCGATCTCATCAGGCCCGACTTCGTAGGATGGGTAGAGCGACATTAGCGCGTTTACGCGCGTCTTGACGCGCTATGGCGCGTTCTTCACGCGCTAAAGCGAAACCCATCACGCGCCCTCGCAGACGGGCGATGGGTTTCGGCAAAACGCGTAAAGGAAGAACGCGTTTTTCCTCTACCCATCCTACAATCCTCACCCTTACCGCCGTATATTTTTTCCCTGCGCGCCGCGCGTGGCGTTCTGAGGCCTTCGGCCTTGAGCGGCAGGTGGCTTGGCGGCGTATGAGAAGGCAAAGATCGAGACAGCTTTGAGTTCCTCCGGCTTGAGCACGCCATCGAAGGCCGGCATCGTCCCGTGTCGCCCTTTGGTTATCGACTCGACGATCGAGGCGCGATCGGAACCGTAGAGATATAGCCGCCGTTTGGTGAGGTTCGTCGATCCGATCGTATCGAAGCCGGCCCCATCAGTGCCGTGACAATCGGTGCAGTTGCCCTTGGTATTGTCGTTGAAGAGGGCCTTACCTCGGGCAGCTTTGGCGCGGTTAGCCCGTTGGCCGTTGAGCTGAAGGACATATTCGGCCACGTCGTCTATCTCGGCCGGCTTGAGGTATTCGGTCGTGCCATAATCCTTGGTATCCTCTTCATTCCGAAACTTCGGGTCAAAGGCCAGCATCGCGCCTTCGATCCCGCGGGCGTTGGGATGGCCGGAGCGGATCCCGTAACGCACGGTCCATTCGAGATCGGAGGGCAGCTTGATCAATCCGCCCGATTCATAATCATCCCCGGAGAACCGCCATTCGGAATCCGTCAAATCGGGCGTGAGCTTGTCGGGCATGCCTTTGAGATCAGCACCGTGACAGGAAGCGCAGCTCGCATCATAGACCGTCTTGCCAAGCTTCATCGCCCTTGCATTGAGGCGCAGCGATTTAACAATGTCGTTAACCGGTACTGCGGCCAGTTCCTCTGACTTGGCGAGAAACTCCGGACCTTCTTCTTCCTCCTCTTCATGCGTAGCCGGCTGCGCCGGAGCCGGATTCATCATGGCGCCGCAGACCCACACACCGAGCGCGAGCAACGCTGTTGGAACGAGGCGCCCGAACCCAACCCTCGGCAGCAACAAGAATGAAAGACATGACCGATCAGTCATCTGTTCCCTCTTTGGCTTGCAATGCACCCTTGCGACAGTCCTTACCCCCAATGGTCGCGAATTATCTAGGCAGTACGCAACCCGACAGTCGTTTGCGGCCCCACCCCGCCGCCGGATTATTTCTTGACGTACCGTTGTACGGTCCCGGCGTCGTACATGCCGACATAGACGTTGCCCGCGTCGTCCACGGCCACGCATTCTCCCCAGGTGTTGGCGGCGGCGCCGGTCCCCTCTTTGGGCGGAGTGAGTTCCGGAATGAAGGCGGTGACCTTGCCGTCCTTCACGCTGCCGATCCGGACGCCGCGTTTGAAGCCCGGGTTCTGCGCCATGTTGGATTCGGAATCGGAGACATAGAGTAGGTCGTTCTTGTCGATGAAGAGGCCGCTCGGGCGGCCGAACTGCTTCCATTCCGCCACAAACGCACCGTCCGGGCTGAATATCTCGATACGGTTGTTGGATCTATCGGCGACGTAGATGCGGCCCGCCGAATCGATCGCCACCGAATGGTTGACCCCGAACTCTCCGGGGCCGGAGCCGCGCTTGCCCCACGCCGTAATGAACTTGCCGTCGGGCGTGAACTTGACGATCCGCGCGTTGGTGTTGCCGCCATGTCCGTCGCTTACGATGATGTCACCGTTGCGGGCAACCGCGACATCGGTCGGGGCGTTGAACATATCGGGGCCCACACCGGCGACCCCGGGTTTGCCGAGCGTCAGCGAGACCTTGCCCTCCGGACTGAACTTGATGACCACGTGGCCCTTGCCGTTGCCGGCGGTGTTGTCGGTCGCCCACACGTTGCCCTGGCGATCGACATGGAACCCGTGGGGGTGGTTGAAGTGACCCTGGCCAAAGCTTGCCACAAGCTTTCCGGAGGCATCGAATTTGTCGATAGGATTGAGCGTGGAGTTGACGCAGTCTCTTGCTCCGCAGCGCTCGAACACCCAAACGCTCTTGCCGTCGGGATCGATATCGACGCCCGTCACCTGCCCGAACTTACGGCCGTCGGGGATTTTCAACCAATCAGCGTCGAGGCGGTATGGATTGGGGGCCCCATTCGGGTCGGCGGACACTTGCGCAAAAGATACCGCTCCAAGCCCGGCCGTCGCCGCCGCGGTGATCCCTAACAGCAGCGCTGTTCTGGTTATTCGGAACATGGGTAACTCCTCCTGTTGGTTGCAGCATTCTTCTTGGTAGCAGCATTTTTGGCCCGCTTCATTCGGTCAGCCCAAGCGGGGCTCTCCTTGACCTTATCGCCGTCCGTCCCCTCGCCACCTTTGGCGGATGATCCACAACCTTGCAATTGCACGACTGCGGCGTCAACGCCGGAACGCGGCAAGGCGGCCCTCGTACTCGGCTGGTGGCGCAGATTACCAGCGGGACAAAAAAAGCCCGCACGGGCTGCGGGCGCAATTCGATAAAGCCTTTTCACCAATAATCGATGTGCAAAGCACAGTCAAACAAATTAACCGCAGGGGTTGTGCGATCCTGTACAAGTTCCTGCGTGACGATGTTTCCGCGACCGTTGAAGCGGGGTGTCGGATTGCGCTTCGCCGAAGACCCGTCGCGCAGATGGCGGACGTCCTTCATATGGGTCGCTAACTCGTGCATTGCTCCGGGTCACATCGGCCGCAAGCAAGCATGACACCGATCTGGGAGTCGCGTCTCGTCGAGACGAGCGCAACGCCAATCAGCCACCGTCTTGTTCAAATCTTGCCCAGCAAAACCAGGATCAGAAGGATGACAACCACCAACCCGAGTCCTCCGCCACCGTAGTATCCGGTCCCATAAAAGGGTCCGCCCCCGATGCCGCTGAAGCCGCCAAGGAGGGCGATGACCAAAATAATGATCAGGATTGTTCCTAACGACATGGTATAGTCTCCTTAGTTTTGCAGAACGAATTCACAAAAGCCTCTAATCGCCACGACGTCAGTCGAACGCGTTCCCATGGTCAACGGCGATGACTGATGGCCCCCAAGAGAACTCCCACACCAATCGCAACCGCAAGCGTTACAAGTGGCCGATGTTCAACTTCTTGGGAAAGGCGGCGCAGAGCAACGTTTCCAAATTTTGTTGCCTCATTGCCGAAGTTCACTGCTTCATCGCTCACGGAACCGGCGCTGCCGGCAAACCGCCCGGCCAAGTTGCTCAACACCGAAGCAACTGCATCCCCCAGGCCGTCGGCAGCGTTCGACGCGCTAACAGCAGCACGGCTACCAGCGCGTTCAAGTCGTTGCTCAAGAGACCGAATGCGCTGTTCAATTTCGCCCCTATGCGCCGAGGTTGCGCGGGAATATGCGGACTGACCAAACATCGTTAAGCCTCCATACACATACATAAAGAAAATGCGTGAGCGCGATCAGCGTCGCGGTGTATGACTCAGCGAGATTCTTGGACTACGCTTTCATGCCACTCACGCGTCACGGACATGGAACAACTCTTGGATCGGGATAAAAGTTCCCTGTGAACAAGAAGGTCTTTCGCAAATAGACCGCCTAGTATCATCCTTTGATTTTCCGCGTGTCTTCTGAAGTAATAATGCCAGCACGCTTCGTGGGCCGCACTTTGGACTTCGAGGGACGTTAGCATCGGTTGGATCAAGGGTCTTGGGCCCGCGCTTGCGCTCGGAGGCGCTGGATGTCCTCCGCTTCCTTTTCGTCCAGGTCGACAAGATCGGTCTCAGCATCGCGATTTACGCGCAGAAGTTCATCGAGCTTTCCATGGATCGCCTGGGTGTCGCGATGCTCGGCACGCTGAATGACGAGCGTCATAAGCCAAGTTGCCAGCGTCGCAAGAGCGTGCCAGTCGAATGTGTCTCGAGCTAAGAGCAGCCATAGAGCGGCATAGCAGAGAACAATCAGAAACGCACGTGGGTGGGCCGTCAGGACACCCAGATCGGTAAGCCATTTTCGAGCCGATGGTACGTTCATTGGTGCGTTGAACGCCTAAGGTGAATTCAATGAAGAAGGCTAGTGGCCCCGTGAAGGCTCGTCGGTTACAAACCGTTTCTGCAACGCAAGAAAGCGTTTCCGGTTCCCGGAGCCGAGCGTAGTCCTGCAAGGATGAATATCGTCTCATGAGCGAAAAGCTGCCAGCGAAGACGCACAATCCCCCGAGTGGGAAACCCTGCGGGTGTAAGGAGCGTTTGTCTCAATGTCCCCGAATGCGAAAGCGATGGAACTTTTCTCCAAGATCGATGTTTGTGCATCAGCGTCATGTTGAAACAGGAGGAAGCAATGGGTCGCGGTCTCATACTCTGGCTGGTCGGCATCCCCATTCCGATCATTCTTCTGCTGTGGGGTTTTGGGTATCTTCATTGAAGTTGCGATCCAAGCTATTGCGAGAATCAAACCATTGACCTTTTTGCAAAGGTCAAAAACTCTCCGCCCCTACCTTTGGGGCGCAGCCGTCGTGATGCTCAGCGCAAGCCCAGCGCTTGCCCAGGACGGCGCGAAGACCCCGTCTGAGGTCGTCTTTCTCCTTGAACTTCTTGTCCTCGTGGTGGTCGGTCGCCTGTTCGGCGAAGCGATGCATCGCATCGGCCAGCCGTCCATCATGGGGCAATTGATTGCCGGTGTTCTACTCGGCCCATCGGTTTTCGGCTGGTTATGGCCAGATATCCAGCACTGGGTTTTCCCCGCCGCCAAAGAGCAGAGGGCGATGATCGATGCCATTTCCCAATTCGGCATCCTGTTGCTGCTGCTGCTGACTGGAATGGAAACCGACCTCAAGCTCGTCCGTAAGGTCGGTAAGGCCGCTGTCAGCATTTCGCTCACCGGAGTTGCAGTGCCGTTCGCATGCGGCGTGACGCTCGGCTGGCTAGTGCCGGATTCATTGTTGCCACGGCCCGATCAACGACTTCTCACCTCTCTGTTCCTCGGCACCGCTTTGTCGATCTCGTCGATCAAGGTCGTGGCGGCGATCGTGCGCGAAATGAATTTCACGCGCCGCAATCTCGGACAGGTGATCGTAGCCTCCGCAATCATGGAGGATACGATCGGGTGGATAATCATCGCCATCACGTTTGGCCTGGCCGAAGCGGGCCGCATCGATATCGCGAGCGTGGCCATTACCGTGCTCGGGACCGCAGTGTTCCTGATCGGAAGTTTCACCGTGGGCCGCCGGATTGTCTTCTATTTGATCCGTTGGACCAACGACAATTTTGAAAGCGATTTCGCTGTGATTACCACCATTCTGGTGATCATGAGCGGGATGGCGCTGATCACGCATTTCATCGGCGTCCATACGGTGCTCGGCGCCTTTATCGCCGGGATTCTCATCGGCGAGTCGCCGATTTTGACGAAGCATATCGACGAACAACTCCGAGGCATGATCGTGGGTTTTTTCATGCCCATCTTCTTCGGCATGGCAGGGCTCAGCACCGACCTGACGGTTCTCAACGACCGCGACCTCCTGCTCATGACGCTTGCCCTCGTTGTGATTGCAAGTTTCGGCAAGTTTGCGGGTGCATTTGTCGGTGGAGAAATAGGCGGTCTCACGCGGCGCGAAGCGCTGGCGCTTGGCTGCGGCATGAACGCACGCGGCTCGACCGAGGTCGTTGTCGCGACGATCGGATTGTCGATGGGCGCGCTCAGCCAGAATCTGTTCACGATGATTGTCGCAATGGCCGTGGCCACAACCATGGCCATGCCGCCGATGCTGCGTTGGAGCCTGGCACGCGTGCCTCTTGGCAACGCCGAGAAAGAGCGGCTCGAGCGCGAAGAATTCGAGGCCAAAGGATTTGTTTCGAACCTGGAACGGCTGCTGCTTGCGGTCGACAACAGCCCCAACGGGAAGTTTACGTCGCATATCGCCGGGTTGATTGCCGGCCGCACAGGCATGCCTACCACAGTCCTCAAATTGACAAACGGCTCCACGAACTCCGAGGCGCAATCGAATGTGGACGGCGAAGAGAATAGCACCGTTGAGGACACGGTAAGGGCGGCGGCCGAAAATACCAAAAAATCCGAACCGCCGGAGGATGAGCCTGCATCGGTGTCCGTCACAGTCCGAAAGCATTCCAAAATCCCGACTGAACAGGCGGTCACGAGTGAAGCCAAGAAGGGCTATGACCTTCTTTTCGTGGGTGTCGACAACATGAAAACCAAGGACAAAGCGTTCAATCCGGACATCGGCCGCATTGCAGCTGCCTTCGAAGGACCGCTGGCGATCGTGGCAGGTCGAGCGGATCACCTCAAGCAAGCGGTCGTGGGCCGATTCGACATTCTCGTTCCCGTGACGGGGACCGAGGTTTCACGCCGCGCCGCCGAAGTCGCCATCGCTCTTGGCCGCGTCGGCGGGTGCACCGTCACCGCGCTCCACGTTGCCAACACCGTGTCCAATTCCGAACGCCGGCGGCGACGGGGCATGCGTGAACTCCGACAGGAGCAGGCGATCCTGAAAGACATCGTCCAGATGGCGGATCGTTACAACGTGCCGATAAAGACAGCTGTGCGGTCCGACCTTGCACCCGACAAAGCGATCCTCGCGGAAGCCAAAAAGGGGCACCATGACCTGATCGTGATGGGCGTCAACCGCCGTTCCGGCGACACTTTGTCCTTCGGTGACACCGCCGCGGCTGTCTTCGAGAAATCACTCACCTCGATCCTATTAATCTCAACCTAGTGGATACCGTCGCGCTTACAGTCCGTTTCGCCAGAGATTTCAGAAATCACTGCGCAGATTTTATGGCGAGAGAGTTAGCGTGTGACACGGGCCACCCTAACGGTGCGGCCACACTAACGCTCCCGCCACACTAACGCTGCGACGTGACATTCCGAGCCTATGCGGCACACAAGTGTGCGACACACGAGTGCTCAGGAGCGCGCAGCCGAAATCTCTTGTCGTTGCGAAGCTGTGCCGCGCTGCGACTGTTTGCCCGCCGAATGAAACATCTCATCCACGTAGTCCCAATTTATCAGATGCTCCCAGAAGGCCTTTAGATAATCCGGCCGGCGGTTGCGGTAGTCGATGTAATAGGAATGCTCCCACACATCGCATCCGAGGATAGGCTGAGCGCCGAGCATCAGCGGGTTTTCGGCATTCGCGAACTTGGAAATGGCCAGCTTGCCGTCTTTCACGGCGATCCAAACCCAGCCGGAACCGAACTGTGACACGCCGGCCTGAATGAAATCGTCCTTGGCCTTGGCTATACCGCCCAGGTCACTTTCGATCTTACCCTTCAGCTTACCGGGAATCTTGTCGCCGCCGCCGCCCGGCTTCATGCATTTCCAAAAATGCATATGATTATAATGCTGGGCGGCATTGTTGAAGAGACCAGGATTTTTTCCGTGGGAACCCCGCATGATCATTTCCAGCGAGTCGCCCTGCCATTGCGACCCTTCGAGCAATTTGTTACCAGCATCGACGTAGGCTTTATGATGCTTGTCATGATGAAATTCCAGCGTCTCGCGCGACATGAACGGCGCTAGCGCATCGTAAGAATAGGTAAGTTCAGGGACTGAAAAGGCCATTGCATTTCTCCGCACTGATTGTCACTGTGATTGTCGTCGACACAACCGACATGTACCGCTCGATGATCTCCCGTTTCCGGGATCGCCAAATAAGGTCGAAGGCTGAGACTTAGTCCTTGCAAGACTTAGTGTCCTTGCAAGACTTAGTCGCTCGGCTTCTCGATAACAAGAAGGAGCCTTCTGACGATGTCAGCGGCCCCTTCTGGTGTCGCCCCCCGCGCTCTACTTGGCGACTGGCGCAGTCGGCGTCACGGGCCTGGATGTACCTGAACCGGTCGTCGCATTTTCGGGCATCCACGTCATGGAAGTCCGGTCATATTTATAGCCCGGTGCATTTTTCAACGCGTCCTTTGTCGAGCTCATAACCAGATACCATTTGTTGGAGTCTTTGGTCGTCATGCGTACCGCATCGTACGGCACAGCGACGCGCTTTTCGCCCAATCCAAGGAAGCCACCTACGCCGATAACCAGCGCGGCAACCTTTGCGTCGTGATCGATGAGAACATCCTCAATGTCGCCGATCTTGTTGTCGGCCGAGTCGTACACGCTCTGCTTATACCAATGAGTGACGGTCATCGCATCGGTCGGGATAGTTGCCAACACCTGCGCACCCTGCGTATCGGTACGCTGCGGTGTCGTCGTCGTCGGTGCAGCTGGCGCCGGTGTTTCCGGAGCTGGAGTCTGCGCGCTAGCCACAGTCGTGGCCACCGCGAGAAGGGTGGTGAGGGCTAATGTTCGCATAGTCATGTTTCCTCGTTTACTGGATGAGGAAATTCATCCATTTGTAAAACGCAACGATAAGGTCTTGAGTTCCTTTCAAACACGAAAATTTTCACAACATGTATGTGTTGTTTTACGGAACGGGACTTTGCTCTGCGCATTAATACTCTTATGCTGCGAGACTCTTATGCTGCCGCTTTCCGTCGCAACATGCGATTGAGGATGCGTTGGCCCCGCCCTTGACGCAGCCGCAAGTCGGTTATGAACTTCGCACCCCCACGATGCCGCTCGAGAACGATCTTGCGCGTATGAAATGCCTCAAGTTCGGGACGGTGGCCTACACTCACGATCGTTGTCGCATCGAGTTCTTTGGTCAGCAATTCCATCAGTGTGTCCTGGCTCGTGGGATCAAGCGCTGACGTGGCCTCGTCGAGGACAATGATGTCGGGCCTATGCAGCAGAATTCGTGCAAATGCCAGACGCTGCTTTTCGCCACCGGACAGCGTCTGGTCCCATGGCGCTTCCTCATCAATTCTTTCAACCAGGTGACCGAGTCCCACCCGTTGCAATGCCCTTGCGACGTCTTCGCTGCTCCTGCTGTCGGCCGGCTCCGGATAAGTCACCGCCCTGCGCAAAGATCCGGTCGGCACATAGGCGCGCTGAGGCATCAGAAACATCTTTGCGCCATCTTGGACTTGGATTGATCCCTTGCCCCAAGGCCAAAGGCCGGCGATGGCTCGCACCAGCGTGCTCTTGCCGGTGCCGGACTCTCCGGCGACCAGAACGCGTTCGCCCGGAGCAATCACCACCTCGGCATCCTTGACCACGTCGGTGCCGTCGTCGAGCGTCACCGAAAGCCCGGTGAGACGCAGCGCCGCACCTGTAGCATGGCTCCGTTCGATTCGGTCGACACCCTCGCCGCCCTCGGCGCGCTCCAGATTGTCCAGCGAGACCATCAGCGATGACACGCGGCTGGCCGAGGCCGTCCAATCCGCCAGCCGTGGATAGTTATCGACCAGCCAGTTGAACGCACCCTGCACAATGGTGAACGCGGAGGCTGCCTGCATGACCTCGCCCAGCGACATGGAGCCATTGAGGAATTTTGGCGCACACAAAATGACCGGCAAGACCGGTGCGATGTAGCCGCTGGTCTGCGAAACGATCGTGGTCCGCATGGTCTGGATGCAGATATCGCGCCAGCGGCGCAGCACGACACCCAACGACTTGTCGACCCCGCTGCGTTCTTCCTCTTCCCCACCGAGCACTGCAATGCTTTCACCGTTCTCGCTCAAGCGCGTCAGTCCATAACGGTATTCGGCCTCGGCCTGATTTTTGCCTTCCGATACGGTGACGAAGCGTCGGCCGATAAACACCATGGAGCCGCTCGCCAATACGGCGTAGGCCACGGCCGCAACCACGAGAAAACCCGGGATGGTGATTTCGACACCTGCCACGCGAAACGACAGCGATCCGCCGATCGACCACAGCACCGATATGAAAGTCACGGCAGACAAAACCGCGACGGCGAGGCCGGTCACGAAGTCGACCGGCGATTCCGTTGCGAACCTGACATCGTCGGCGATACGGTACTCGGGATTTTTGTGATCGCCATGGACGAGATGAAGCTGATAGTAGCGACCATTGACGAGCCAGCGATCGAGCAGATGATGGGTCAACCATTCGCGCCAGCGCCGCTGTGTGGTCATGCGAGCATAGACTTGGCCTACGCCAAGACAAACGCTTGCGGCCAGTAACGGGAAATAGACCATCGACATGAAAAAGACGCGCCCTGCATCGTGCAGTTCCAGCGCATCGAAGATCGCGCGGTTCCAAAGGTTCATGGCATAGGAAGCCGCAAGACTGAGCAGCACCAGCAGCAGGATCACTCCTGACAGGATCCATGCCTGCAGGCCGCCTTCGCCCCAGAAGCCCAGGGCACTCTGCCAAAAGCGCCGCAAGAGAAGATGCCGTCGAGATCTGTTGGAAAGCCCGCTTTCAGGATCGAGGCTGACGATCGTCTCCTTCGCGTCCTCGGTGTTCTTTCGTTTTGGCGGAGTGTGGTCGTGTTTTTCGTCCATCGTGAATAGATCCCTGGTCGTATTTCCAACTTGGCGACGGTAACCTCCGGCATGATCCCTCCGCCATGAAGTCACGCTCAATCCTTCGCACCCGCGGCGATCATAGCTCGGACATCCCAACTGTATTTTGCCAACTGTATTTTGCTCTATTCTTCCGCGCCCCAGCTGTTGGACGCGGTCAAGGATTAATTTTGATCTTTTGTCCCTGGTCTCTTGGAAGCTGGTCTATTGGAAGCCGTGCGACGGGCCAGGTTGGCCTTGGCTCGCTCTTCGCACGTCGTGCGAATTTCTTCGAGGTCCTCATCGGTCAAATGCTCGACACCTACGAACGAGTTGTGTGCCTTGCTGGCCCGGATGAGTTCGTCGAGTTTGATTTGAATAGCGGTGGCGTCTCGATTCTGGGAATTTTGTATCAAGAAAACCATCAGAAATGTAACAATTGTCGTCCCGGTATTGATGACAAGCTGCCACGTATCCGAAAAACCAAAAAGCGGCCCGGTGATACCCCAGACGACGATGGTTCCGAATGCAAGCACGAAAACCCATGCACGGCCGGCCTCGCGCGATGTCTTTTGGGCAATATCCGAAAATAACTGGTTCAGGCCCCAACCCGCATGCGTGCTGCCCGCGCCTGTTGAATCCTGGGCAGCCGCCTTTCTTTCGATTGGTTTTGACATCGATACTTTGCGTTTGCCGACCGAATTGATTTGGTTTTTGCCAAGCTGGCCGAGTTTTAAATCCCGGTCGGAACCGGGGACATTGCCATTCACGGGGGGCATCGCCATTCTTTGGTTGCAACTTCGCCCATCTAGGAACGCGGCTCGTTATGGCCGGACCATTCTCGCGCCAAGCCGGCGGCAACCAGCGCGACCGCTGACAATGATGCAAGCCTGCGCCAACCGATAGTCTGACCGATCTGAAACGCGGCCGTGGCCAGCTTGGGATCCAGCCATGTGGCATGGTTGGATCGTTCGACCAGCGCGACCTGGGCGCGTTCTTTGTTGCGGTTCCGCGCGAAGAGACATGCCACGATTGCAACGAGCGCAATCGCCGCGAAGGCGCCAGCCAATACAAGACCGGCGATCACGGAATCGTATCTGTTCGCAAGCGAGATGAATACCGCGATCAAGAGAAAAACTGTTGTGACCAAAACTGCAATAGCGGCGCCAATGCCCCACAGGACGACGTCGTAGCCGAGGCCGGTGCTGATTTGTGCCTTCAAAGCCAAATGACGGAGCAAGTTGTTCATTCGTTCATCTCTTGATCCGTTCGCAGTCGCCGTCAGCAAATTCTGTCGTGGTCATGTCTTTTGATGCTATTTTGCGGGATCATCTATCGACGCCACGTCGCCCCAAACAGGAAGCCAATGCCAATCGCAAGGGCAAGAGTCGTATACGGTCGCGTCTTGAGCGATTGATCAATGGCATCAACCATGTTGTCGCCGACCTCGCGCACCGCATCGACCGCTTCCTGTCCTTTGGAGCCGACATCCGACACCGCCCCTTCGAGATTGGTTTTGGCAACGTTCCAGGCCGCATTGCCGGTCGACGCCAAATTGTCCGCAAGCTGCGCCGTTAGCCGCGCAACGTCTTTGCGGAGGGCCTCGACGTCCGCTTGGACGTCGCCGCTGGAGGAGTTGGTTTTTACGTAGTCCCGCGTCGAATCCATTCCCGGCATGTTGGACATGTAATTGCTCCGTTGTGATTGCAGTTCTTGCTGGTTCTACTGTCTAAACCAGCGAGACACGAAAAAGTTCCATCCCCAGCCAGCGCTTGCGCGATGAATTCATTTCCACCGATGAAACCTTTATTCCTGACCGATCGTTTACGTTGGCCTCTGAAAGGTTTGACATCACATGCCACCGCGCCATGTTCCTTCCCGACTCGAGAATCTCATTTCTTGGTTTTCCGCATCGGTGCTGGTGACCGGGGGAGTGATCTACGCTCTCAAGCTCCAAAGTGAGGGACGCGACACTGCACCGGCCTACATTCCCCCGCATGCGACACCGGCGCAGGAACCGCGAAGCTTGCAGGAATTGCGCGCCGCCGAGCCCGGCCGAGGTCGACGCGCGACGGCCCCAGAGCAAATTCCTTGGCGAGGCTGGAAGGATATTCTTGTCCGTACCTATCGCAAAACTCAGGATCATCGTCTGCTGGCACTTTCGGCTGGCGTCGCCTTCTATTCGCTCCTCGCCTTGTTTCCGGCGATTGCCGCCGCCGTCTCTTCATATGCATTGTTCGCCGACGCCGCGACCATCGCCAAGCATCTGTCGATCGCTGCCGACATAGTCCCCGCCAGCACACTCGACTTGCTGAGCGAAGAAATCACGCGCATAGCGACGAAAAGTGATGGCAAACTTACTTTCGGCTTTATCTTTGGACTGAGTATCGCGCTGTGGACCGCCAACGCCGGCATGAAAGCGATGTTCGATGCCCTGAACATCATCTATGACGAGGAAGAAAAGCGCGGACTCGTCTGGTTCAACCTCGTGTCGCTCTTTTTCACCATTTGCACCATTGCGGCTGCCGGAGTAGCCATCTTGCTCGTGGTGGTGTTTCCCCTGCTGCTGGCTGCGCTCGGCATCACGGACTTGGGCTACCCATCGGTCGGATATCTGCGCTGGCCCGTGATGTTCGGATTGATCATAATTGGACTTTCAATGCTCTTCCGCTATGGACCAAGCCGCCGACCGGCGAAGTGGCGTTGGATCAGTGTCGGCAGTGTCTTCGCCGCACTCGCGTGGCTGGCGGTTTCCTTGCTGTTCTCCTGGTACCTTGGCAATTTTGCCAACTACAATGCGACTTACGGCGCGCTCGGCGCAGTGGTCGGTCTGCTGATGTGGATGTGGCTTTCGACCATCGTGATGCTGGTCGGGGCTGAACTCAATTCCGAAATTGAGCACCAGACGGCGCAAGATTCCACGGTCGGCCCGGCCAAGCCGCTTGGCGCGCGTGGCGCAGTCATGGCCGACACCGTCGGGCCCGGGACGGGATAGTTCCCGATCATTCTGAACCACCCGCTTGCAGCCGGCCGCGCAGTCAAGCTCGCGCAGACTGCGTGAACTTGTTTGCGATGCCAGCCATCAAGTTCCATGCTGCAGCTCTTGCGAAAGCCTCCATAACGCCGCAACCACGGATACACAAACTGTGCCTTCTGTCGGTTTTGCCCCTTAAGATTTAACCTCTGGTCGCTGGAACCGATCTCACGCGACGGCGTTTCCTCGATGGGTCGAGTGCTTACCCCCCGAAAATGTAGCGAGTTTAGATACCCGCCAGTCTCGTCTGGCCGGTGACGTCGCGGAATTCGGTGAACGTCGAAACAAGCGACACAAAAAATTCTTCTGATTTCGGGCCAATTCTTCTGATTTCGGGCCATGGGAGGGATCACACAATGACTATAGCCCCGACTGGGACGACCACCGCGCGACCTCGGCCGACGGTGGCATCAAAAGATTTATCGGATCAGACCTTGATCAAGCGGATCGCCGGCGGCGACCAGCCTGCCCTGCGGACACTCATCGTCCAGCACCAACAGCTCTTATTCCGGTATTTGGTTCGAATCACGCGCGACCCGACGCTGGCGAAGGACTTGCTGAACGACGTATTCTTTGAGGTCTGGCTTCAGGCTGCAAAATTTGAGGCTCGATCCGCGGTTTCGACGTGGCTCCTGGGAATCGGACGGTTAAAGGCGCTGGCGGCGCTGCGTCGTCGAACTTGCTCAGAATTAAATGATAGCACGACATCCACCATCGTGGACCCGGCTGATAATCCAGAAATCGCCCTGCAAAAGAAGAATAACGATGAAGTTCTACGACAATGCATAGCCGCATTATCCCCGGCACAGGGCCAGGTCATCAACCTCGTTTACTACCACGAGAAATCGGTCAGCGAAGTCGCAGAGATCATTGGCATTCCCGAGGCGACCGTCAAATCACGCATGTTCTATGCGCGCAAGCAATTGGCCCACCTCGTGATGGCTGCGTAGTGGGCTTGGTTGCGTAGTGGAAATGCTGATTTCAAAGAGCCTTTTTGCCCGCCGTACGTAGCGGGCGACCCGAGCGCGATGTGCGATCGCGCTCCGGTTAGGCGAACTTGAGGAACGGGCGCAAATGCCTGCGATGAGTCTATCTGCGGTCATCGGCAGAGAGGTCGGATCCGGATGCGCGATTAGGGCTGACGTCGTCGATGTTGTCGATCGCGAGCAGTTCCACCAGCCGCGTGCGGGCGCGGTTGACACGGCTCTTGATAGTGCCAACGGCACACCCACAGATCGCGGCAGCCTCCTCGTAAGAAAAACCTGACGCTCCGACCAGGACGATGGCTTCGCGTTGATCGGGCGGCAGCGTCTCGAGCGCGACCGCGAATTCTTCGAATTCGACACGGCCGTGCTGTTGCGGGGGTGAGTTCAAGGTGCTGGCATAGTTGCCATCGGGGTCCTCGACCTCACGCCTGCGCTTGCGGTACTCGGAGCGGAACAGATTGCGGAGAATTGTGAACAGCCATGCCGACATATTCGTTCCGGGCTGGAACGAGTCGATATTGTCGATTGCGCGCAAGAGGGTCTCCTGCACCAAGTCGTCGGCACGATCCACATTTCGGCTGAGCGAGATGGCAAAGGCTCGCAAGTTTGGCACCGCGCCCAGCATCGCCTCTCGCAAAGATGGGGCCAAACTCATCAGCTCGACTCCTCGTCCTTGCGTGCGTCGAGTTTCCGAAGAAGCTCCTTGAATCGATCCGGGACGCCTTCCTTCCGCACGTCATCGAGATAGGCTTGGAGCGTCATGCCAAGTTTCTGCATGACATCCCGATCGAGGCGACCTCGTATTTTCCGGGTGGACGTTTGGCTGCGCATATGTGTTTGGGTACGCATGTTTGACTGTGATCTCAGGGCCTTGGTTTCGGACACACCGTTCGGTTGCGGCCTGCGTGATTTCGGCACGGCATCGTTGCTTTGGGCTACCGGCTCCGCCGCGCTCGGCTCCCCTGTGCGCGGCTTGGCCGGTTCGGCCCCTATTGATTCGGGAGCCCCAACTCCTTGAATAGGTTTCGTTTCTTTCATTTCGCTCCCCGCCCCGCGGAACTTTCCTTAACCCGTCAGCCAATAACGTCCAGCCGCGACGATAGTTCCGCGTGCGATGGAACTTTTCTTGGCGGGTCGCGTTTGTACTCGGCAACAGGGGCCAAATTGGTCGCACAGGAGGGATTTGTGCCGGATTCCACGACAGTAGCTCAATACCTACCCCTATTGCGCCGCTACGGCCGCGCCCTGACCGGAAACCAAGCGGCGGGCGACGCGTATGTGGCGGCCACCCTCGAAGCCCTGGTGGCCGATCCAAGCTTGATCAACGACGATTGCGGTCCACGCGTGACGCTCTACCGCCTGTTCACCAAGATATGGAATACGATCGCGATCAGTGGAGAGACTTCGACTGCCCGTTTCGCGCTGCCCGGCGAGCGAAAGCTCGCCAACCTCACGCCATTGCCGCGGCAAGCCTTCCTGCTGCTCGCGATGGAAGGATTTGGCGAGGCCGACGCGGCGCGCATCCTCGGCGTCGATGTGGCCAGCTTGCGCAATTTGACCGAAGAGTCTGGCCGGGAACTTGCGAGCGAACTGGCCACCGACGTCCTGATCATCGAGGACGAGACCATCATTGCGATGGAACTCGAAAGTCTCGTCGAGAGCCTGGGCCATCGCGTCCTCGGCGTTGCGCGCACCCGTCGGGAAGCCATCGCGCTCGGCAAGAAACAGAAACCCGGATTGATCCTCGCCGATATCCAATTGGCCGACGGCAGTTCAGGCCTCGACGCGGTAAACGACCTGCTACGCACCTTCGAAGTGCCGGTGGTCTTCATCACGGCCTATCCGGAACGCTTCCTCACCGGTGAGCGCCCCGAGCCAGCCTTCCTTATCGCCAAGCCGTTCCAGCCGGCGACCGTGTCCGCCATTACAAGCCAGGCACTGTTCTTCGAGCGCAGCGCCAAGCGGCAAGAACGACGTAGCGCGTGACGGAAACTGTCGACGCGACAGTTTTGGGGACAATCCCGGAACTTCGAAAGCAGTTCTCGCTTATATTCAGTGGACGGCGACGCCATCGACCGATGGCGCCGGAAGTCCATATGATTGACCGCCGCGGGCCGGGTCGCGAGACAATAAGCGCTCGCAAATAAGCTCTCGCAAGCAAGCGCTCGCCTGGCGAGTGGGCGGCTTCGTTCAAGGGATACACTCCGTTCAAGGAATACAATGTCAGATGCCGCTTAACGCGCCTCTATCGGGCACCACTGACGAAGGACGCTCCGCAGCCGCAGTGCCGGATTCTCATCGGCTCTTTTTTGACCACCCGAAATTGCTCGGCGCCGCGCTCGAACACGCGCAGATCGGCATGTGGTCCTGCGAAATCGCCACCGGTCGGACCACATGGTCTAGCAATATCGAGACCATCCACGGCAACCACGCTGGCAACTTCGATCATACCATGTCGGCACTCGAAAATGCGATCCACCCGGAAGACCGGAAAATCGCGACGGCGGTTCTGCAGGACGCAATGACCATGCGAACGTCCTGCCGTTTTCAGTACCGGCTGGCTCCCCGTCCGGGCGCGGAGGAGTGCTGGATAGATGCATCTGCAACTGTCACCGGCGAGGCAGACGCGCCGCCAACATTGCTGTGCATCTGTCGGGAGGTGCATCGGGAACTGCCCGTTCGTGCCGACCAACAGAAAGCCGTCGCTCAGCTTGGCAATTGCGCCCTGACCGAAAGCGACTTGCAGAAATTTTTCGACGATACGGTGAGCACGATCGCGACCGTTCTCAACATCGAGATGGCGAAGATCCTCGAGTTGACCCCAAGCGATGCCGAGTTCCTGTTGCGAGCCGGCATCGGTTGGAAGCCGGCAGTTGTCGGAAGCGCTTTTGTCGATGCCAGCCGGATTTCGCAGGCCGGCTATACGCTCGCAACCGGAGGCCCCGTCTGCACTGAAAATCTCCTAACCGAAGCTCGATTCAAGGGGCAAGCCCTGCTAAGAGATCACCACGTCGTCAGCGGCGTTACTGTTCCGATCGTGGGTCACGACGGACGCACCTACGGCGTGCTTGGCGCGCACAGCACCAATCGCCGACGCTTCAGTGAATCCGACATTTCGTTTTTGGTCGCGGTCTCCAACGTGGTCGCCGGAGCAATCCAGCGTCATCAGATCGAGCAGCGTCAGGAGGTGATGATCCGGGAATTGCGGCACCGATCCGGCAATCTTTTCTCGCAATTGCTCGCGTTGTTTTCGCAGACCGCCAAGAATTCCAAGAACCTCGCCGATCTGGTGACAAAATACGAAGCCCGCGTGTTGGCTCTGGCCAATGCACATCGACTGATGACCGAGGCTGGGTGGAGGACGGCGTCGCTGACCGCCGTCCTCAATACGATTTTGGCACCCTATCTGGATCGCATATCGCTATCAGGGCCGGACGTCTTCGTGGAGCCTGATTCGATCGTTCGATTGAGCATGGCAGTCCACGAACTCGCCACCAATGCGCTGCGATACGGAAGCCTCTCGTCCAGTGCGGGCCGGATCGAAATGACCTGGTCGGTCGATCACAGGGAACTGGGTCTTACCTTGGTGGTCGATTGGAGCGAACGAGGCGGCCTCCCGCCCAAGCGGTATCCGCGCGCCGGATTGGGCATGAGGCTGATCACGCTCCTGATCGAACGCCAGCTAAACGGACACGTGCAGCAGAAATTCGAACCAGGGGGATTGCGGGCGCGGCTCGTGATGCCGTTGTCCCACGAACGCTGGCCGGGTACAGCAAAAAACGCAGCTGCACCGATCGACTTCGGTGTCTGACCTTGGCGAACCTGCCCTATTGCCCGCTCGGGGGTACGTATTGCACCTTCCCGCTCGACAGCAGTTTCGCAAGTGTATCCTGGGCCAACACGAAACCACTCTCTGCGGCGATAGTGTACCAACTTGCGGCTCTTGCAAAATCCTGGGAGACTCCAAGTCCATCCTCATACATTGAACCTGAGAGCGTCATTGCCGACAATCTGCCGAGATCAGCTGCGTCTCGCAGATGCCTCGCAGCTTCAACATTTTCCCAGACCAACCGAACGCGCAACTTTTTTGAGAAATTGACCCATGTGGTCACTCCGCTCGGGCCAAGTGTTTAGCAGCGTATTATATTATAGACATCATCGCATCGTGAGCGTAGAGGGCGACACATGATCCACCCCGCAAGAAAGCTTCCCTTTGACGATCTGATTGCCGGCCTTGAGGCCGCGCGGGCGGCCGGCAATGTCGGAAGGCGTGATGGGACGGACGGACGCAGTCTTTACGTCTATACCAACCGGTGCGTCTACGATAACGGCTGGGATGACTTTTCGTTGCTGGCGCGCGGCTTGATCGTGCACCTTGGTGAAAAGCGCCTGCTGGCGACACCATTTCCAAAATTCTTCAACGCCGGCGAACGCGGCGGCACGATCCCCGACCTGCCGTTTGAAGTGTTTGAAAAGGTAGACGGCTCGCTCGGCATTCTTCACCATTTCGAAGGTAGCTGGCGCGCCTCCACAAAGGGAGCCTTCGGCACGCCCCAGGCGGCCTGGATGGAGAGCCGGCTCGCCGACCACGACCTTTCGGCGCTTGTCCCCGGCGACACTTATCTCGTGGAGGCGGTCTACCCCGAAAACCGCATTGTCGTACGCTATGACCGCGCCGAACTCGTCCTGCTCGCAGGCTATCGCGAAGACGGCTCCGAGTTTTCATTCGAAGCACTCCGGGACATTGCGGATTGTATGGGCTTGCGAGCGGCCAAGCGCTATCCGATTGCGTCATTTTCTGACCTTGTGGAGCACACGGGCCTTTTGCCAGCGACTGAAGAAGGGTTTGTCATCCGCTTTAGCGACGGACTTCGCCTCAAGCTCAAGGGCGCCGAATACCGGCGCATTCATGCGCTAATCAGCGGCTGCACGCCGCTCGCGTTGTGGGAAGCCATGGCGGCCGGCGACGATCTCGAGGCGATTCGGCGCGACCTGCCGGAAGAATTTTGGGACGACTTCGATCAGATCAACGCGCTGTTGGCGTCGCAAGTGACGGCGATCAAAGACAAAGTCGCGCGCACGGCCGAGGCTTTCAAGGACCTCTCGGACAAGGACGTGGGCCTAAAACTTCGTACGCTTGATCCGCAAGTGCAGCCCTTGATTTTCCATTGGCGCAAGTCGGGTGGAAAACTGGAAGACCGCCCTCTCGCCGCCCTCCACCGGCTGGTGCGGCCCGACGGCAATGTCCTGCCCGGCTATACGCCGTCGCATGCCGTCAACCGTGTGGCAGAGGAGGATGCGTAGGGCGCAACGGCCATAGCGCGTAATATGCGCGTGGACGCGGCTTATGACGCCCTTTCTTTGCGTCATGGCGTATTGCGCCGATCACACCCAAGAGGCCAGCGGCGCAATACGCCTCGCCGCCGCGCCAAAGAGGCGCGCGGCGTTGCTATTGCGCCCTACGGAGATGCGCACCGTTGGAGCGGACGGGATTTTGCACTATAAGATGCGGCTTGTTCCACGATCGCACGGCCATAAAGCCGTTTCTCGACAAGAGTGGATTCACAAAAACCCGGGAGTGAACGATGTCGCGTAAACTGTTCCTTTCCGTCTCGACGCTTGCGTTGACAGTCGCCGGCCTGATGGGCGCCGCGCCGCAAGTCTCCGGACAAGTCTTCATCGGTACGCCTGTCCCGCCGCAGTTCGCCGCGCAGGGCCAACCGTCGACCCGCAACGGCGAATGGCCGACCAATGGTGGGGACGTTCGCTTCACCCGCTACTCGCCGCTCGACCAGATCAACGCCCAGAATTTCGACAAGCTCGCCGTTGCCTGGCGCTTCAAGACCGACGCTTTCGGCCCCTATCCGGAATACAAGCTCGAAGGCACGCCGCTCATGGTCAAAGGCGTGCTCTACACCACAGCCGGCACGCGACGCTCGGTGGTCGCGCTCGACGCCAAGACGGGCGAACTGATCTGGTCGCACAGCCTGCGCGAAGGCGATCGCGCCGCCAATGCGGCGCGGCAATTGTCGGGCCGCGGCGTGTCCTACTGGACCGACGGCCGTGGCGACGAACGCATCATCTACGTGACCACGGGCTTCCGGCTGGTCGAACTCAACGCCAAGACGGGCGCCGTCATCACCTCCTTCGCCGATAACGGGCTTGTCGATCTCAAGGTCGGGGCGACTTACGGGAACGACCAACAGATCGACCTCGAGAAGGGCGAGATCGGCATCCATGCGGCGCCGACCGTGGCCGGCGATGTGGTAATCGTGGGCTCCTCGATGCGCGAGGGCGCGACCGTGCCGACCCATAACAACACCAAGGGCCTCGTGCGCGCCTTCGACGCGAAGACCGGCAAGCTGCTGTGGCGGTGGAACACCATTCCGCGGCCGGGCGAGTTCGGCAACGAGACCTGGGAGAACGGCTCCTGGGCGATCAACGGCAACACCGGCGTGTGGGCGCACATCACGGTCGATGAGGAACTCGGTCTTGTCTACATCCCGGTCGAAACGCCGTCCTCGGACTATTACGGCGGCCACCGGCCAGGCGCCAACCTGTTCGCCGAGAGCCTCGTGGCGGTCGATCTCAAGACCGGCGTGCGCAAATGGCACTTCCAGTTCGTGCATCATCCGATCTGGAACTGGGACATGACTTCGGCGCCGATCCTTGCCGATGTCAATGTCAACGGCCGCCCGGTCAGGATCGTCATGGTGGCGAGCAAGCAGGGCTGGCTTTATGTGTTCGATCGCGTCACCGGCGAGCCGGTGTGGCCGATCGTGGAGAAACCGGTGCCACAGTCCGACGTGGCGGGCGAAAAGCTTAGCCCGACCCAGCCGCACCCTTCGGACAAGCTGCGCTATTCCCGCAATGTGCTTACGCCCGACGACGTGGTCGACTTCACGCCGGAACTCAAGGCGCAGGCGCTCGAAGTCCTCAAACGCTACAAGAACTTTGGATCGCCGTTCGCACCGAGCGTGGTCGGAGATCCCAACGGCATCCTGGGAGCGATCATTCCCGGCACGGCCACCAACTGGCCGGGGTTCGGCTACGACCCCGACACCCACACGGCTTTCATGCCGACGGGAAACCTTATGGGCGTGCGAACCCTTGTTGAGCCGCCCGGTGAGTTCTCGGATATCCGCTATGTCGCCGGCATAAGGGGACAGTTCCGCGAGATTCTCGGGCCGGGCGACTGCTGCGCCGTCGGTAATCCGCGCACCGAGGAGCGGGCGCGGGCGGCGCGCAATCCAAATGCGGCTCCGCCGGCGGGCTTCCCCGGCGGCTCACCTGTGGTGCAAGGCATTCCAGTCACCAAGCCGCCGTACGGCATGCTCTCGGCCATCGATCTCGACAAGGGCGAGGTGAAATGGCAGACGCCGCACGGCGACACGCCGGATGGCGTGCGCAATTCGCCGGCGCTGCGCGGAATGAACATCCCCAAGACCGGCCAGTCGCAGACCTCCGGCGTCGGTCTTGTGATCACCAAGACGCTGGTGGTGATGGGTGATCCGACCACGACGGCGCCGCCGGACCGTGCGCGCGGCGCGATGCTGCGCGCCTATGACAAGGTCACCGGCCGGGAGGTCGGCACCATTTTGATGCCGGCGGCACAGAGCGGCAACCCGATGACCTATATGGTCGACGGCAAGCAGTACATCGTAGTGGCGGTGAGCGGCGGCAGCTATTCGGGCGAATATATCGCCTACGCGTTGCCGAACTAACCCTGCATGCGTCGAGAAGGGGGCCCTCGCGAGGGCCCCTTTTTGCTTGTGCGATGGCGTCGAAGTTCACTGGAAGGGGGCTCAGCAGAGGCTTGGCCGGAGAGACTTGGCTGGGCCGACATTCATGGTCTGGGCAAGGTGGTAGTTGCGGAGTCAACGAAATTGTTTTCTGTTCCTTCGCTCGTGGCCCTTGCAAAACTCGCGCGGATGCGCTATGTATCGTCGATCGAGTTTCGGCCCAATGACTTGGCCTCGTCGCACACAACGCGTCGGACTGACGATCTCAACCAAAATCTCGAACATAAACCGGGCTGCACGACTGTGCGGCCTGCCTAAACACGCACTCGAAAGAAAAGTTATATGACGCAAGGTACGGTAAAGTGGTTCAACGGTCAAAAGGGCTTCGGATTCATCCAGCCGGATGACGGCAGCAAGGATGTATTCGTGCACATCAGCGCCGTCGAACGTGCCGGGATGCACAGCCTCAATGAGGGACAAAAGGTCTCCTTTGAGCTTGTCGCCGATCGCAAGACAGGCAAGTCCTCAGCCGACAATCTCCGCGCTGCCTGATCGGCAGCGTCCCATAGCGCCTTGACCACGGATGTACTGGCAAGGCTTGTGGTGTCGACCCCGCGTCCGGTTCGCCGTCCGCGGGGTTTTGCTTTGCGTGCTGTCGTCGACAAAGGGGCCAAGAGCGCCTACGGTTGGAACGACCGAAACGCCAGCTCAAAGCGGCCGGGCCTCCAATCCAACTTGACGATCGGAACCCATCAGGGTGTCCGCAGCCTCGCTCCGATATTATGTCGGACGGAAGGATGTGCCATGCAATTACCTGAAATGTTGGAAGGACCGTCGCTCACCCGGCTCATACAGGGAGCCCTGTTTGGCGCCGCTGCAACAGCGTTCATCGGATTCAATTGGGGCGGCTGGGCCCTGGAATCCACGGCCAGGCAGCGCGCTGTCGCGGATACGAGCGCAGCCATGGTTGCTGTTCTTGCCCCGATGTGCGCCGACAAATTCCGGAGCGGATCTGAAGCTGCTGTGAATACCGCGGAGCTCAAGAAGGTTAGCGTCTGGCAGCAAGACACTTTCATTCAAAAAGGCGGCTGGGCAACATTCCCCGGCATGTCAGCGCCCGATCTCGCCATCGCCCAGGCATGCGCGAAGCTGCTCGCGCCGATGCCGTAACCCGTAGGGCGCAATAGGCCCGGACGCGCGCATTCTTGGCACGGCGTTGGGCGTATTGCGCCTCGGATCCTGTCGCACGGGGCACGGCGCAATAGGCCATAGTAGCGTTACGTGAGACCGTGCAAGGCTGTTGCGACAGAGAAGCGCGCCGTTGCGCCCTACGCAGCATTGCTGCCTGGAAACGGAAACCGGCCCGCCGGTTTCCGGGGCTTTTCCTGCGTTCCCCGTGGAGCCGGGAGAAGACCTTCGCGCTGCGCCTTCTTGCGGGCAAGCTTGCGCGCACGGCGGATCGACTCGGCCTTTTCCCGCACAGCCTGCTCTGATGGCTTTTCGTAGAACCGTCGTTGCTTCATCTCACGGAAGACGCCTTCGCGTTGCATCTTCTTCTTGAGAACTCGAAGAGCCTGTTCGACATTGTTATCGCGCACGAATACTTGCAAAGAAATGTTCCTCTTGTTGGGAGCGCTGGCTCCTCAATTATCGATGAAGCTCCGCAGCGTTCTGGAACGGCTCGGATGCTTCAACTTGCGCAGTGCCTTGGCCTCGATCTGCCGAATACGCTCGCGCGTGATCGCGAACTGTTTCCCAATTTCATCAAGCGTATGTTCCTTGTTCACGCCGATGCCGAAACGCATCCGCAAAATTCGCTCCTCACGAGGCGAGATGTCGGCGAGCGCACGCGTCGTTATCTCGCGGAGATTCGATTGAATCGCGGCTTCGTCGGGTCGCATCGTGTCGGAGTCTTCGATGAAGTCACCGAGCTGACCGCTGTCATCGTCTCCCACCGGCATCTCGAGCGAAAGCGGTTCCTTCGCGGTATTGAGCGCCTTGCGAACCTTCTCAGCCGGCCAACCGATCCTTCGTCCGATTTCGTCAGGCGTAGGTTCGCGGCCGATTTCCTTGAATATCAGTCGGCTGGTGCGTAGCACATGGTTGATTGCAACGCTCTGATGGAGAGGAATACGAATCGTGTGCGCCTGGTCGGCTATCGAACGGCTGACCGCCTGCCTGATCCACCAAGTTGCATAGGTGGCAAACCTGTAGCCTCGGCGATATTCGAATTTATCAACCGCCCGCATCAGTCCTATATTGCCTTCCTGAATCAAATCCAGAAAGTGCAGGCCGCGGTTCCGGTATTTTTTCGTGATCGAAATCACCAGGCGCAGGTTGGCTTCGACCAACTCGCCCTTGGCTTGGCGTACGTCGCGCTCACACCTGCGCACTGTCTCCGCAATCTTGCGAAATTCGGGGAGTTCCAGCCCCATCTCGCTGGCCAAATCACGTAATTGCTGGCGTTTGTTAACCTCGTGAAGCTGATCGACCAGGGCATCGACGCGCGCCTGATTGAGGTGGAGCGCCCCAACCGCAGTCTGGATTTCGTCCTTGAGCTCCTTGCATGCGCGCTCTTGCCGGCGCCCGCCCTTCTCGAGCTTGATACGGGAAACCTGGTCCTGCAGGAGGCGCAGTCGCTCGTATTTGCCAATGATGACATCGAAGCTCGCCAGCACCTTCGGCTTGAGATCCACCTCGATCGCGGCAAACGAGAGAGCCCTCGCATCGTCCTCGTCCCGATAGGCATCGCCGTCCACGGCGTCAGACCGCAGCGCGCTGTGCCCATTCATCGAACTTGCGTGCGACGGCGTGACGGATGGAGCAGCGTAGGCCGGCGGGTGGACGGAAATGGCATGCATACCGGCAATCGAAACCGGCAGCTGCGTCGGTGACCCGTCAACGCCCGGCAATTCGGCGGAGGACAACTTGGTGTCATGGTTGGCATTGGCCGCCTCAAGATCGATGATATCTCGCAGCAGCGCCTTTCCGTCATTGACCTCGTCGCGCCAGATGGCGATGGCCTGGAACGTCAACGGGCTCTGGCACAACGCAGCCATGATGGCTCCGCGGCCGGCTTCAATCCGCTTGGCAATCACGATCTCGCCCTCGCGCGACAGAAGTCCCATCGACCTCATCTCGCGCAGATACAAACCAACCGAATCTTTGGGACGTTCGGCCGGCTCCGACTCCATGAGTTCGGACGGCGCGGGGCTCGTCAGCTCGACAATGTCACCCAATTGATCCCTTGCCGGCGGACGTGAATCGAGTTCGGTCTCAGTCTCCGGCGTGAACAGCTTGCGTCGATGCGCCATGAACTCTCCGGCCGTGTGATTGAGCGCGTTGCCTGCACCCCCGAGCGTTCGACCACCGGCGCCCGGGCTCGGAGCGCTGCCGGAAAACCGCACAATTGCAGCGCGATGGATCGTGCATCGCAGGCTGGGAAAGGAACACCCAACCCCGGTGCTTTCCTTCGCACCCCTGTTGAGAAGAGACGTTGTTCACGAGAACACGACGTTCACGAGAACACGACGTTCACGGGAACACGACGTTCACGGGAACAAGACCGCGACGGGCTGCCGCGCGCGTTCAAGCGTGATCGAGTTCGCCTTCTTTAACGACGCGTTCGTAAGGCTCGCCGCTGCTCTTGATCCGGTATTGGACCTCTCCATCGCGGCTCGGAAGCTCACAGAGCACTTTGTAGTCGCCTCCAGCTGCATCCCGATAAGGGAAGCCCCTATTTAATCGAACGCTTTGACCGACTTTGAATCGACTTCTCGCGGTCACCTTCAACTCCCGAACCTCGCTCATGACAGCACCCGCAATGAGGTGATCCAGGCATGGCCGCAGGTGTCGCAAATCCAGTGATGGTCAATCCGCCCACGGCCGCGATACTGGGATTGACCAGGAGCAATCGGCGCGCGCGCATTGCATGCCGGACAGCGGCTTCCGCCCTCATGATTGTCATTTTGGGGAGATTGATTGTTATTCTGCGGAGATTGATTGTTATTATGCAAAGACGAATACAGCCGCGATACCCGCGTCCGCCGGCCCTGCTGCTGCCAGTTGCGCGTGACGTCGAATGGCCGTTCGATGTGGTCTTGAAGCGCGTTTGACACGGCGAATTCCCTACACGACAGGCGGGAGCACACAACCGGTCTCTCAGGCATCGGCGCCTGGTAAATCCATTGCCGACGATAGGGTAAATATGCGCTTTCCCTGAACCCTTGGCCAGTTGTTTTTTCAATGACTTGGAAGCATTGTGTCACGAGCACCGGCCTCGCCCAACCAAACTAACGGCAGCCTTGAATCCAACACCTGCCGTACACATATATGGCGAGCGAAGACCCGCTATGACAAGTGAAGACCCGCCATCGGGTCGTGGCGATCCGCGTGCAGGGTCGCCCGTCAAATGCTCTCTGGACCACATTTTGCATCAACCGACAGCCCTGATGGCAGGGAATGTCGAGCCCCGCTCGTATTGCGTGGCCGTTGCATAAAGGACGAGCCATGCGCATCTATGTTTTCAAATCCGAGACCCGGCGGGAATTGCATGCCTTCACAGGGGATCCGGGCGGAAGCAAACTGCCAACGCAGCATGGTCCGTGGACGGTGACGGGCATCGTGGCCGCAGACAAGGCTCCGCCACACAAATTCTCGCGCGCCAAAATCGAAGAAGCCATCCAGGGCGAAGGCTTTCAGTTGTGGCGCCTGAGCAAAAAGGCGAATGTCAATTGAACGGGTGCAAGACCTGAATGGGTACAAGACCTGAATGGGTACAAGTCATCGTTGACGCAATTGATGTGACAGGCACCCAGAGCCCCGATCGGCCCATTGAATTGAGCCGGCCGCAATCGCAGTTCCATATAGTCATTGATTCCATATAGTCATTGACCAGTCCGCGTCGCGACCATAAGTTGGGAATCACCAGGTTTTCGGTCTGCCTTGCTAAGCTCCCCGAGTTGGGCCTTCCCAAGTCATCTCCCAAAACTCGGATAAACTGTTGCATCGCCCAACTGCCTGCACGGAAGGGCGCAACGCAACAACGGCGCAACGCAAGGAGACTGACATGGCTAAAGGTACGGTGAAGTGGTTCAACTCCGCCAAGGGATATGGTTTCATTCAACCTCAGGGCGGCGGCAAGGATGTTTTTGTTCACATCTCCGCCGTTGAACGCGCCGGATTGAGTTCCCTCAATGAGGGCCAGATCGTCCAATACGAGATCACCAGCAATCGCGGCAAAGAATCCGCCGAAAACCTCAAGGTCGGCTGAACCTTCAACCGATTGTTGCTGTTTCAACTATTGGCGAGTGCCCGGTAGTGCGTCGTCCGTGACAACGGGCTAATCCGTTGTCACGCATTCGATGCGCTTCGGCTGGGTGCTGTGCCGATACAGCAAGCCGCCTTGTCGCTTCTAACGCCTATCTTAGGTTGTAGTCTTGATGATCCGGTCTTGCTGAATTGCTCTACTGTCGAGGCCAAGCCCCTTGCAGTGACCGTATGTACTGATGTCGCGGCCATCCAGTTGTTGTGCGCCTTTACGCAAAAGACATGGGTGCACGGTACACCCTAGGATCAGGGGCCCGCAAGACATCGAAAGAGCGGATCAAATCGACCAAAATCCGCCATAGGAGACACAATGGCTTCCTCCAAGGATACGCAGAAAAGGGCGGCGCGGGATTCGATCAAGGAAGAACGCGCGAGAGACGCAGCGCTTGCAATCAAGGAGTACGAATCCGAACAGCTTGCAGTGGCCGCCAAGACCCTGCGACTTCGCGCCTTGAGATTGGCCAAAGAAGCCAGCATGCCGCCGCCAGTTGCCAAGTCAGCGGTCGCCAAATCAGCAGGCACCAAGGCGACAGTTGCCAAGCCAGCAGTCGTCAAGCCAAAGGTTGCAAAGGTGGCCGTCGCCAAAGTGCCAGCCACCAAGCGACCCGCCGCAAAGCCAAAAATTGCTAAAACGGTGCAAATGAAGGGAAACTGATCTATGAGCGCCGGAAACGCGGACACTGCACAACACGAAGATATTGTCTATCCGTCCGCGATCCCCTTCGTCGTGGTGCATTTGCTCTGCTTCGCGGCAATCTGGTCAGGCGTCACGTGGCAGTCGTTAACCTTGTGTATAGCGCTCTATTGGGTCCGCCTTTTTGCAATCGGGGCGGGTTACCATCGATACTTCTCGCATAGGGCCTATTCGACCAGCCGAATATTTCAGTTCTTCCTGGCATTCCTCGCACAAACGAGCGCGCAGAAAAGCGTGCTATGGTGGGCGGCCAAACACCGGCACCACCATCTGCATTCTGATACTGAACAGGACGTCCATTCACCCCGGCACAAAGGCTTTTTGTACAGTCATGTCGGGTGGATATTTAACCGGCGCCATGCCAAGACCGACCTCGTCAAAATCGACGATTTCGCTCGTTATCCCGAGTTGATGTGGCTGCACAGGCTTGAGCTGGCTCCTGCCGTCGCCCTTGGCGTTGTGTGTTTCCTGATCGACGGCTGGTCCGGCCTGGTGGTGGGATTCTTCTGGAGCACGGTGCTCGTCTATCACGGAACCTTCTGCATCAATTCACTCGCACATGTGCGCGGCAAAAGGCGTTACGTGACCGGCGACGACTCTCGCAACAACTGGCTCCTGGCACTGCTCACGATGGGTGAGGGTTGGCACAACAACCATCACGCCTATCAAAGCAGCGTTCGGCAGGGCTTTCGGTGGTGGGAGATCGACGCAACCTTTTACATCCTCAAGCTGTTGTCTTGGACCGGAATCGTGTGGGACATGAAAACGCCGCCCTTGGCGGTGCGTCGCAATCTTCAGCGGCTCGGGTCGCGCGTGATCGAGCGGTCGGCGGCGCAACTGGCGAGCAGCTTCAATCCGGATCTCATTGTAAGATCCATCATGACGACGATTGCCGGACCAAGTCTTGTTACCCTGCAAGAGAAGCTCGCAGAAGCACAGCATCGCGCCGCGGATGTGCTCGCCACATGGCATTTGCCGCATATGCCGACCCGGCAGGAACTTTTGGCCCGAGCCACATCCATGTTTGCTGAGACACCGTCCATGGAAGACATCGTGAATCGGGCGCATGCCGTCATACTGGATCACATCGGCGCGAGGCTGACGGCAGCACTCCTGCCTGCAACGGCGCCGACGACGGCGTGATCGGGGCTCATGCGGCCCACCGCAATGCGACGGGCCGCACCGCCATCACTCAAAATACTCCGGCGCCAGTTTCAGCGCATCGCGCTGGGCCTTGTCGTGGTTGATCCAGAGCTGCGCCCTTTCGCTCGCCAGGATGTCGGCCATCTTCTTCATGGATTCCCGGGTCTGTTCCTGGCCAAAATTTCCCACCGGCACGCCGCGGTTATCCCAATTGGACTTGAAGTGAACCGCGTCGCCCGACAGGAGCAGCGCGCCCGTTTTCGGGAGCCGGACCAGCAATGACTGGTGACCGGGCGTGTGACCCGGCGTTGCAACGAGTCTCAGACTGCCGTCGCCGAAAATATCGTGGTCGCCCTCGATCTTCGTCGCCGGATGCTCGGGCTTGAAGCGCGGCCTGCCGCTTTCGAGCGGCCATTCGTATTCAGCCTTCTGCACGTAAAGCATAGTTTGCGGAAACATTTCGACATTGCCGATGTGGTCGTTATGAGTGTGTGATACCGCCATTCCCCTGATGTCCGACGGCTTGACGCCAAGCTGTTCGAGTTGGGCAGCGAGCGTTTTTGAACGGCGCCAATGGGTCGCTGCCGGATCGGCCGGCGCCTGGCCGTTCGGCATCGCGGCAATCGCGTCGGCGACGCCGGTATCCCACAGGAACCAGCCTTGCGCGTGTTTGATCAGGTAGCAATTGTCGACAAAGTCCATGGACTTGCCGACATTCACGCCCGGCGACCAGCGCGAAATATCGCCCGCAACGCCCTCCCCGCAATTCAAGACGTAGAGCCGCTCGACGCCCTTGCCGACCTGGCCCAAAGCAGCATTTGCTCCCGACAGGACGCCAAGTCCTGTCGTCAGAGCGAGCAGCACTGAAGTAACTTTCATGACGTTCCTCCGCGATTTTGTTTCGACCAGTTATGGCTTCCAGTATGGCTTATTGAGCACATCAGAGCCCGTCGTCGTCAAGCCGGTGGATTAAGGCTCGTCGTTCGTAGGGCGGAATAGCCATGTCGCGCGCCTTTGCGCGCGTCAGGCGTATTCCGCCGTACCAATCCGATAGACTGGCGGCGCAATACGCTTGGCGCTATTGCGCCCTACGATCAATTGCGTTCGAGGCGAGACCTACCCGCCGCGGTAAGCGGTGCCGAAAACCTGGCCGGTCTCGGTCAGCGTAAGCTTGTAGAGCCGGGCCTCCCGCCGGTCGGTCTCGCGGTGCGGGTTGAGTTCAACCTTGATCTTGTCGCCGGGCTTGAGGGCCGTTTCCGACCAGTTGCCGAGCCGCACCAGGTTGCCCGGGCTGCTCGTCTCCAGCACCCACACCGTTGCCGGGCCGTCCTCGATACGGCCCTCGACCCGCACAAACACATGCGGATTGGTCCAGCGCAGCTCCACCACCGTTCCCTCCAACACCAGTGTCTTGGAACTGTCGTACATCACCATCGCATGGTGCGCGTCGACCATCGGCACGCCCGCGAGCACACCGCCCATGAGGGCGAGCGCGAAGGTGGATTTGATGATGTGTGGCATGCATTGTTCTCCCGGATGGTTTGTTGGGGTTGAGATTCGTGACGCGAAGTTTAGCACGGTACCGGGAGAAACTCATCGCCGTCGTTTGGTCCGGCTGCAAATCGGCACAACCGGCCAGATCAAATCGGAATCTGCATTCAAACGTCGTCTGCCAGCAAACATTCCTCGTCGAACAGCCCCGCGGGCCTGTCGGCCTATTTCGATGGGGCGACAACCTGTGTAACAACCTTCTCAACGACTAACTCCGATAGTGACGGAAACCACATGTCTTCGGGCAGAGTAGCGTTTGCGTGCTTCGCAAACTCCTCGCTGATCCCCAACTGCTTCAGTCGGCGTTCCTCGACAGCAATGACACGGTTACGCTCACGGGCTGTCATACCTGGGAAATCGGGTTGATGAAACCCGAGCTTTGCTTCCGGGGTCACTAGACGATTTCGTCCGCCTAAAAAGATCACCGTGCAGGCCGACAGGCACCGCCCTGTAACGTAAGTATCCAACCCTTTTGCTCTGATCAGATTGGCAATTCGCTGCGCTTCATAAACTCGGCCTCCGATAGAATCGAGGCGAATTGTTTGCAATCCTCCCATCGCATCAATGAATTGTTCAAACTCCCTTGCCACGCCAAATGAAATTCCACCGGTGAATTCAAGGTCGCGTCCCTCTCGTGTTACTCGGAAATTGTGTCCTCCAAGATTCTCGTCGCCTCTAAATATTTCATAGTGCTCTACAATCTGCGGAACTCCCATGTAACCAAATGTTCCCAGCACGCGCAAAACGGCTATTGCCAAACTCACTTTTGCGACCGCCCCCCAGGCGTTTCGAGGATTCTGAATCTGGTGATTGGTCGCAGATTTCCATGCACCGACGACTTGCCAGTTCACTGCGGCCAAGCTGATCAGCCATACCAATGCGACGGATAGGAGCGCCCAAGCCGGGGCGAATTCCTCCTTCAGCATCGGAATTACAGCAACAATGGTAACAACGACGGTGACAATGATGTAACCGCCGACGCCATTAAGCCAGTACGACACATACAGTGGAAGTTCGCCACGCCAGTGACGTGCGAAATAATTCTGTCTTAGATTTCCTGGAGTTGGTGGCGCGCTTACCGATGCACCCAATGAAGTCGACGCCGATAGAACTGCTACGTGCGACAGCCCAGTCGGCACCATGGGTAGCGACAACGGCAGGCTCCCATTGTCAGGCAGCGGCGGTGGTTTGATTGAAGCTTTCGGAAGTGGCGGGGGTTCCAGTGCATCTATCGGCACATCCGCTTCCAAAATGCCTTCGGGGAAAAGTGAGGGCACGTTTTCAGCGCGAATCCAACCTTCGAGCCCTGGCCTCCATAACAAATCTGATTTTTGAAGGACTTTTCGGTTGGCGAGTTCCTGCAATTGTTCGAACCTCGCCGGCCCGACCTTTTTCTCATTCCTCAAGACGTACCAATCGTATTCAGAGGCTGTCATGACTTCGAAGCGGCGATAAGAGCTACATATATCGACGACACCAGGAGCCACGCAATGCCAACGACCAGCCAACGAAGGATCGAGAGATCACGGTGCAGAACCACAATTTTGTAATCGCGATCCCACCGCGTCTGTCCTTCTTCCGTCAATGTACTATAGGCAATCACCAGGGTGAAGACTGCCACGATGGGAATAGCAAGGCCCATTCCGCGAAACCAAACAGCCAGAGACCGCTTCAGCGCCACCGAGAATGCGATCTGCTGCCCTTCCTTCGGTGCCAACCGAATCCCATAGAGAAACTTGCCAATGGTTCCACCAAATACATTCAGGCAAAATGTCTCAAATACGCAGTATGCAGCAATCCAAATGATTGAATAGAGAAGCTCACTTGCACGCGAATTTTCTGCTACCTCATCTTCATCAAAGAGTTCCGGAAACACGATGCCCAAAAAGAAAAAGAATATCAGTATGAATAGATACAGGTCAATCATTCGAGCGAAATAGCGCCGCCAGGGGTGCAGATTGGTGGACGTCGCGCTAGTTGTCGCCGCAGTCGCATCACTTGGCGATCCCGCGAGTGGCGGATGTGCGCGCTGTGAAAAGTACTGCTTCAGGGCGGCGAGGTCTCCGGCTCTTGCCCAACCTGACATGCCCGGAGACCACACAAGAAAGTTCTCGGAATTGCTTTCCGCGGCCAGGATGCGGCCAAGATTTTCAATCGAGACGGGACCGCGGGATTGGTCGCCAGTTTTTGAGTAGTGCCAGTCATTGTCCATAGCGTCAGTCCGGAAAGATATCGAAGGGAGTTTGTCTTTGAGCATTTCGAGTGCACGCCTGCAGGTGCCCGCTGCAGGCCCGCGTTCTGCGACTTCGTTAGCGGTCACGAAGATTGCATTCCGGCGTCCCCCAGCGTGGAGCAAGCGTAGTTGAATATTATGATGATGACAACTCTTTGGCAAACGAAATGGCTGCGGTGGCGCCGCCGCCGAAATTGCGAGGCTCCCCGTGTCCCGAAACGCGATCACCTGTTGCAAGCTATGTTATTGTAGCTCACAGAGAGGCCCTCATGAATTTCTACGATCGCTGGATATTGCCGCAGATCCTCGACCTGGCCATGCGGCATGAGCAGCTTCACAAGTATCGCCGCGAGGTCATCGCCGCCGCCAAAGGGCGGGTGCTCGAAGTCGGCGTCGGCTCAGGATTGAACTTTCCCTTCTATGGAAAAGATGTCGAGGTCGTCGTCGGAATTGATCCTTCACCCCGTCTGCTCGCGATGGCCCGCCGACGCGCCGCAGCAGCCGGTATCCGCACCGAGTTTCTTGAAGGGTCTGCGACTGCGATCCCGCTCCCGGACAACTCGGTCGATGCGGTGGCGATGACATGGACGCTTTGTTCAATCCCGGACCCGCAGGCTGCGTTGCGCGAGATGCGCCGGGTGCTCAAACCAGATGGCCCGATCCTCTTCGTGGAACACGGGCTTTCACCCGAGCCGGGGGTCGAGCGCTGGCAACACCGCCTCTCGTCCGTCTGGTGCCATATCGCGGGAGGCTGTCGCCTCGACCGGAAGATGGACGATCTGATCCGCTCGGCGGGGTTCGACATAACGGAACTGCGGACCGAATACGCAACCGGCCCACGTCCGATGACCTATATGTATATTGGACGCGCCACCAAGATCGAAAGTATTCGCGTTTGATGTTTGCGGGCATGGGACCAGATGCATGAAGGACCCTTACCAGACGCTTGGCGTCGACCGATCCGCGTCCGACGCGGAGATCAAAGCCGCATACAAGAAACTGGCACGCAAATTCCATCCCGACCTGCATCCGGGCGACAAGGAGGCGGAAGCCAATTTCAAGGACCTTTCGGCCGCCAACGACCTGCTCAAGGACAAGGAGAAGCGCCGGAGGTTCGATGCGGGCGAGATCGATGCGAGCGGCGCGGAGCGTCCGCAGCAGAGGTTCTATCGCGATTTCGCCGGCGGTGAGGGAGACGCCTCGCATGCAGCGCAGGACGGATTCTCCAATAACGAAGAGCTGGAAGAATTTCTCAAGCGCGCGTTCGCGGGCGGGTCAACGCGGTCGGAGCGCACGTTCCGGGCGCGCGGCCAGGATGTGAGCTACGTGCTTCCAGTTGGATTTCTGGAAGTTGCCAATGGGGCCACGCGAACACTCACGCTGCCCGAAGGCAAGACGCTTGAGGTGGCGATCCCCGAGGGCGCGCAAGACCTGCAGATGCTGCGGCTGAAGGAACAGGGAATGCCGGGCTTCGGCGGCGGGCCG
>Ga0209488_10000378_pt1 | contig 36772 bp, 30 predicted proteins | sample Rivendell_Oct201_8_FD_188349 | JGI IMG/M metagenome (GOLD analysis project Ga0209488, IMG submission 188349) | Vadose zone soil microbial communities from the Eel River Critical Zone Observatory, Northern California, USA -... | ecosystem: Environmental > Terrestrial > Soil > Vadose zone >...
CGAGCATCTCGAGATAGTCCCTCGCGACAGGAATCTCGGCGTCCGCTGCTACGACGTCGAGACCAGCGTCGGCGACATACGCCGCGACATCGATCAGCCTCGCGGCCGTGTCCGATGCGTCCTCGCCGGCCGGGATCGGACCGCGCGGGACGTACGCGCTGCCACCGCCGATCCATGGCCACCGCCGGCTGAGAACGAGAACGGCGAATGAATCCTCGAACACGAGATGGAGCGCCGACCAACCGGAGGCGGTGCGATGGTCGGCCCAGGCGCGCGACTGATAGACGTGGCCTCCGGGCGCATCGACCGTCCGTTCGTCCCAGCCGATGAGCTCTTCCGGCGTCGCGAGGCGAAGCCTCACGTCGCGTCGGTCCCGCCATCGCCCCCGAAGGCCGCCGCACTGCCTCGCGACTCCAGCCCGTGGCGGCGGCGAGCCCAGAGGACCCGCGCGCGCTGGGCACCCTCGTAGACCTGCCGACCGAGCGGGTCCAGGACGAGATCCCAGGCGCCGATGTAGCGGACCTCGCGCCCCCCGAAACCGGTCTTGAAGTGGGCGATCCCGCCGGTCGCCAGGCCCCACAGGTCGTAGCTCGTCGCACCCTGCTCCTTCGACGTCCTGATCGCCTCCCACTTGAGCAGGTAGTTCGCCCGCGATTCGCCACCCGCGGCCGTCATCCCGCCGTACGGCTCGACGACCCGCGGCCCGGCGCGAACCAGGAAGAGCGTTGCCACCGGCTCGCCGTCGGCAGTCTGGGCGAAGAGCAGCCTGGCGAGGCCCTGCGGCCGATAGGCCTCCCAGACATCGCGATAGGCGCCCTCGGTGCGAATGAGGAAGCCGGCTCGATCCGCCGTCTCGCGATAGATCCGGTAGAACTCCGGGAGCCGGTCACCCTCGGCGTCGACGACCACAATCCCGGCCGTCCGGGCCTTGTTGACGTACTGCCGCCACTTCTTGCGGAGGTCCCCCCAGAGGGTCTCCTCGTCGGGCCGCAGGTCGATGATCCGGCTCGCGTTCGGCTGGATCGGCGCGGCGTGACGGAAGTCGGCGGCGCGGAGGGCTCGACGGAGCTCACCCTCGGGATCGTGCGGCCCGTCGGCCTCGATCTCCGGGTCGATCCGGACGTGCGAGATCCGCCCCGCCCGATCGGTCAGGCCCGTCCTGCACGCCTCGGCAAACGCCTCGATCGAGTCGGCCGTCCATGCGGCGGCCACCGGCCCGCGCGGGGCGTACGCGAAGCCCCACGGCAACGGGCTCGGCCGGCGAACGAGGACCTGGGCGCCGATCCTGTCGGCCGTCGCCCCGAGCCGAACCGCGCTCCAGCCATTGACCGCCTTGACGGCCGCCCAGGCAGAGAGCTGGAGATACGAGCCGGGATCGCTGTCAGAGACGAACGCGTCCCAGCGGGTCGGATCGTCCAGGTACGTCGCGGCGGCGGGCCGGCTCACGCTCGGCGCGGGCGGCGCAGCAGGTCGGCCATGACCCCGACGATAGAGGGGAGCTCCGGGATGCGCAAGGCGGCCGCCAGGCCAAGGTACACGGCCAGCCCGATCCCCCCCGCGACGCACATCCGAATCACGATCTCGAGCCGCGACGGCGTATCGGGCCCGATCAGCCCGAGACCGCCGGCGATCGCGAACGTGACCGCCGAAGCGGCGATCGTCGCCGCCAGCGACCGGATAGCGACGAGGCCGACCGGCCCCAGCCTGAGCTCCGGCGTGCGGTCCCGGAGGATCACGAGAAGGATGATGGCCTCGATCCACGCGCCGACCGCGATCGCAAGGCCGATCCCGGCAAGGCCCATCCCGAGCTGGAGGGCGAAGACGACCGACAGGCTCGTGTTGAACACGACCGACACGATGCCGGCGGCAACCGGCGTCCGCGTGTCCTGGGTGGCGTAGAACGCGCGAGCGAGCACGGCGATCATCGCGTGGGCGGCGAGTCCGAGCAGGAACGTCGCGAGGGTCACCGCAATCAGGTCAAGCGTCGCCGGAGTCGTCCGGCCGCCGCCGAAGAGGACCTTGACGGTGGCACCCGCGAGGACGATCCCGAGCCCCGCGATCGGGATCATGACGAACATCAGGAGCCGCAGGGCCCGCGATACGAGGCCGGCGAATTCGGCGACATTGCCAACTGCGGCGTCGTGCGAGAGCGCCGGCAGGACGACCACGCCGAGGGGCACGCCGATGACCCCGAGCGGGATCTGGAGCAGCACGAACGCCAACTGGAACGCGCTGATGCCGCCGTCACCGAACGTCGAGGCGATCGCTGTCACGACGACGAACGTGATCTGGGTGACGCCGAGTCCGATCGCGCGGGGTGCCATGAGCAGGAGCGCGCGTCGGGCCTGCGGGTCGTCGAGCTCGATGCGCCGGTCGTAGCGGTAGCCGAGCCGCAGGACCGGCGGGAGCTGGACGAGGAGGTGCCCGACCGACCCAAGGACGACCGCCACGGCCAGCCCGGTCACCCCCAGCGGCCGCGACAGGAAGACCGTCCCGGCGATGATCGCGAGGTTGTAGACGATCGGGGCGATGACCGATGCGGAGAAGCGATTCCGGGCGTTGAGGACGCTCGTTGCGAGCGATCCGAGGGCGAGGAAGATCGGGCTCAGCAGCATGATCCGGGTGAGCTCGATCGTTCGCTCGAGCTTTGGCGGATCGTCGACGAAGCCCGGGGTGATGATCGGGACGATCCACGGCGCCGCGATGTAGACGATCACGGCGAGGGCGACGAGGGCGATGAGCATCAGGTTCGCGATCGTCGAGATCACCCGCCACGTTCGGGCCTCGTCGCCGGTCGCAAGCAGGGCGGCCGCAATCGGAATGATCGCGGACGACAACGCCCCGGCCGCGACGAGCTGGAACATCAGGTCCGGCAGCCGAAAGGCGGCCAGGAACGCGTCGAGATCGCCGCTTGCGCCGAAGAACTCGACCATGACCACGTAGCGCAGCCAGCCGAGCACGCGGGACACGAGAAACGCCCCGGAAACCAGGAGTCCGGCCTTCGCCAGCGTCCGGTGGGCGGTCACACGGGCAACCGGGGACTCAGCCGCCAACCGGGCGGGCGGCCCGTGGATGGGCGCCGCGATAGGCGGCCCGGAGCCTGGCCGGCGAGACGTGCGTGTAGATCTGGGTCGTCGCCAGGCTCTCATGGCCCAGGAGCTCCTGGACGACGCGCAGGTCTGCCCCGCCGTCTAGCAGGTGCGTCGCGAACGAGTGGCGCAGGGTGTGCGGCGAGACGCCGTCCGGCAGGCCCGCCCGCCGACGAAGCAGGTCGAGCCGATAACGCAGCCCGCGAACGCCGAGCGGCCGGCCGAGGTGGTTGAGGAAGATCTCGACCGGCTCGTCGTCGCCGCTCCCGCTCGCGCCGCGCGCCACGAGGATCGGCCGGCCGTCCTCGAGATAGGCCGACAGGGCGGCCCGCGCCGGCCGGCCGATCAACCCGATCCGTTCCTTGCGCCCCTTGCCGAGGACCCGGATCTCGCCGCGGCGCAGCTCCAGCGAGGCGAGGTCGGCCGAGGCGAGCTCGCTGATGCGGAGGCCTGCGGCATAGGCGGTCTCGACGAGGGCCCGGTCACGGAGCGCGAGGGCCGTCGCGAGGTCGATGCGGTTGGGGGCGACGAGGTCCGCGGCGGCGAGCTCGGCGTCGACCGCGGCGAGGAGGCGCTCGACCTGGTCGACCTCGAGGACGCGCGGCAGGCGGCGCGGCAGGCGGGGCGTCGCGATGGCTCCCCACGGATCGCCGGCGGCCAGCCCCTCGCGGGCCGCGTAGCGATGGAACGAGCGGATCGCGGCCAGGCGCTGGGCCACTGAGCTGCGCGCGCCACGTCCGCCGAGATGGGCGAGGTACGCCCGGAGGTCGGCGCGCGACGGAGCCCGCCAGTCGGCGCCGCGGTCGGCCAGCCAGTCGAGATAGGCCGTGATCGTGGATTTGTACGAGCGGCGGGTGTGCTCGGAGGCGTCACGAGCGTCGAGGCCGCGCAGGAACCGCTCGAGAGCGGGGTCGACCGGCCCGGCGCTCACGCGTCGGGGGCGCTCTCGGTTCGTCGTGATCGACCGGCCGACGCGGTTTGGGGCGCCCCACGGCCGCCTGGCCTCGCTCGTCCGCCGGCCGAGCCGCCGGCTCGGCCGCCGCGCCGCGCGCCACCGCCGCGTGCCGGCTTCGCCAGCGCCTCGGGATTCGGTGGACCGCCGGGCAGCCGGGCACCGACGAGCTCCACCCCCTCGGGCAGCGGGACGTCGGCGCCACAACGCAGGCAGATCCCGGTGTCGCCCTTTCGGGCCACGGGTCCGTCGTCGGCATCGTGGACCGCCCCGACCGGCTCGAAGTTCGTCGTGAAATCGCACTTCGGATAGTTCGAGCAGCCATAGAAGACGTTGCCCGTCCGGCGCGCCCGCCGCGGGACGAGATGCCCGTCACGGTTCTTCGGGCAGATCACCTCGAACGGCAGCGGATCCGGCGGCGGTGGGCCTTCCTTCTTGATGAAGGTGCAATCGGGGTACCGCGAGCAGCCGACGAACGGCCCGAATCGGCCGTTCTTGCCGACGAGCGTTCCCTCGCCGCACTCCGGGCAGACCTCGCCTTCGCCGGCCTGCGGCGGTGCCTCGTCGCCGGGAAGCGGCCGCGATTCCTTGTGCTCCGGGAACAGCGAGCAGGCGAGGAAGCGGCCGTTCCGGCCGAGTCGGATGACCATCGGATGGCCGAGCGAGCAGACCTCGTCGGTTGCCTCCGTCGTGAAGTCCGCCCGCTTGAGGGCCTTGCGCTTCTCGTCGACCCGATCGCGGAGCGGCCCGTAGAAGGCGCGGAGGAGCGGGACCCACGCCCGTTCGCCGCGAGCGATCTCGTCGAGCTCTTCCTCCATCCGGGCGGTGAACTCGACGTCGACGTAGTCGCCGAAGTGCTCGACGAGGAGGTCCGTCACGATCCCGGCGACGATCTCGGGATGGAGCCTTCGCTCCTCGACGCGGACGTAGCCGCGGTCGGTGATCGTCGAGATCGTGGCGGCGTAGGTCGACGGCCGGCCGATGCCGTGCTCCTCGAGCGCCTTGATCAGGGTCGCCTCGGTGAAGCGCGGCGGCGGCTCGGTGAAATGCTGGCCGGGCGTGACGTCGACGACGGTCGTCGTGGCACCTTCGGCGAGGGGCGGCAATCGCTTCTCCTCGTCGTCCTCGGCGGCGCCGTCGTCGCGGCCCTCCGTGTAGACCCGCGAGAAGCCGTCGAACAGCGTCCGGGTAGCGCTCGCCCGCAGCTCGTACGGACTGGCCGCGAGCTCGACGGACGTCGTCTCCATCTCCTTGGCCGCCATCTGGCTGGCGATCGCCCGCTGCCAGATGAGCCGGTACAGGCGCAGCTCCTCCGGCTTGAGCGAACCAGCCAACGAGTCCGGATCCCGCTTGAAGCTCGTCGGGCGGATCGACTCGTGGGCCTCCTGGGCGCCCTTCGACTTCGTCTTGTAGACACGGCCCTTTGGCATCGTGTAGGGCTCGCCGAAGCGGTCGCGAATGACGTCGCGGGCCTCGCCCATCGCCACGCCGGCGATCGCGGTCGAGTCCGTTCTCATGTATGTGATGAGCCCGACGTGACCATCGGGCGTATCGGCGCCTTCGTAGAGTCGCTGCGCGACCGACATCGTCCGTTTCGGGCTGAAGCTCAGCTTGCGGCTGGCCTCCTGCTGGAGGGTCGACGTCGTGAACGGCGGCGCGGGGCTCCGCGTCAGCTTGCGCGTCCCGACCTTCGTGACGACCGGCTTCAGGTCGCGGAGGGCGGCCGCGTGGCGCTCGGCGGTCTCGCCGTCGCCGACGTCGAGCGCGGCGCCGTCGATCCGGACCACCTCGGCCGGGAACGTCGTCCCATCGTCCGTCGCCAGCAGCGCCTCGAGCGTCCAGTACTCGCGGGCGGTGAACGCGTCGATCTCGCGCTCCCGCTCGACCACGAGCCGGACGGCAACCGACTGGACCCGGCCGGCCGACAGGCCCGAGCGGACCTTGCGCGACAGGAGCGGGCTGAGCGTGTAGCCGACGAGCCGATCGACGATCCGGCGGGTCTGCTGGGCGTCGACGAGGTTCGTGTCGATCTGGCGCGGATGGGCGAACGCCTCGCGGATCGCGCTCTCGGTGATCTCGTTGAAGGTCACCCGCTGCGTCTTGGCGGCCGGCACGTGGGCAGCCTCGGCCACGTGCCAGGCGATCGCCTCCCCTTCCCGGTCGAGGTCGGTCGCGAGGAAGACGGTGTCGGCCAGCTTGGCCGCCTTGGTGATCTCCGCGACCTGCTTGCGGCGATCGTCGGAAATCACATATTCGGGGGCGAAGTCGTTGTCGACGTCGACACCGAACTTGCCCTTGCCGGGGTTCTCGGGGAGGTCACGTACATGACCATAGGAGGCGAGGACGCTGTAGTCCGGGCCCAGATAGCGTTCGATCGTCCTCGCCTTGGCAGGCGATTCGACGATCACAAGGTTCTTTGGCACGGCCGGGAGTGTAGCACCGGGTCCTGCACGCCCAGTTCACTGCGGTTGGCCATCCGCTCCCGCCAGACCGGCGCCCCCGGAGGGGGCGCTCGCTGCTCGCGGCGAGCACCCCGGGCCGGGAGCCAGCGGTTACATCGAGTGGCCAACGTTGCTGATGATCGTCGACACCTGGCCGCCGAGGAAGATCAGGGCGACGATCGCAATGATCGCGATGAGGGCGAGGATCAGGGCGTATTCGGCCAGTCCCTGGCCCTGATCACGCGTGCGTCGTTCGAGCTCGAGCCCGAGCCGACGGAGGATTCCGGGCATGTTCATGGGATCTCCCGCGTGGGTGGCCTGCCGTGGATCGGCGGGCCTGCGGCCATCGTCCCGGCCGGCGGTCGTCCGGCCAATCGACGAGATCCCGGTCCGGCGCCTGCGATGAAGACCCCGAATCGGGATCGGGATCGGAGCCCGGGTCAGCTCAAACGGGTGCCGGCCACTCGAAGCGGACGACGGTCCCGGACCCTGCCGGTCTCGCGGACTCGATCGCGACGCTCGCGCCGACCGCCCGTGCCCGCCTGGCGATGTCGGTGAAGCCGCGGGCGCCTGTCCGAACCGGCTCTGTCGCGTCCACGCCCCGCCCGTCGTCGGTGATCGAAAGGCGGATCCGATCCGCTGCCACCGCGATGACGATCGTGATCTGCGTCGCGGCGGCGTGGCGGACGGCGTTGTCGATCGCGAGCTGGGCGACACGCCAGGCCGCTCGCTCGATCTCGGGGCGAGGTCGCCCCGCAGCCCCCTGGACCTCGAGACCGACCTCTACGGTACCGTCCGCCTCGGTCCGCTCCGCGAGGTCTTCCAGCGCTTCCACGAGCCCGAACGCCTCGAGGACGACAGGCCAGCGATCGGCCATGAGCCGCTCGAGCTCCATGTCGATCGTCCGCAGGCGACCGGCCAGCGCCTCGACCGGGGCGCCCGCCTCGACCTCCGCGATCGCGCGCCGAAGCGCCGGCAGGACGACCGCATGGAGGTCGCCGGCAAGGCGGACTCGTTCGGACTCGACCGCGGCCGCTTCGGCTGCCGCCTGACCCGGTACGAGCTCGCGGAGGGTCGCCCGGAGGCGATCGGCGAGGATCGGTCCGCTCCGGTCGCCCGAGGGACCGTCCGCGGCGAACCGTCCATCCGCGCGAATCGAGGCGGCGCGGAGGTCGGCGGCGACACCGAAAGCAGTCAGGACGAGCACGAACTGGATGAAGACGCTCGTCGGCCACGTCGCGAGATCGACCCACGTGAACGCCGGGTCGTAGCGCGCACCGGCGATGACAAGCACCACGACGAGCAGACAGGCCACCACCAGCCAGGCGACGAGGAACGTCGCGACCGTCGTGACCCTGATCGTCGAGCGACGGTCGGATCGGGTCGCGTAGAGGGCCGCGACGAGGACGGTCAGGATCGCGGCCGCACTCGAACGGGCGGCGATGACGAGCCACGTCCCGAGCCCAGTGGCCACGGGATCAGCCGCCCCCGAGACCCCGATCGGGATACTCGCGGCGACGAGCGACGCGACGATCAGCGACACCCAGGCAAGGGCGGGAGCCCAGCGCCGAGCCAGGAGACCGACGCACAGCGCCGCTCCAGCGACGAGCTCCGGCAGCAGGCGGTCGATCTGCGCCGGCGGATTCAGCTCGAGGACGACGGCTCCAAGGGCAACCACGACCGTCGAGGCGCCGGCCGCGATCATGAACGGAAGGGGCAGCGGAGCCGGCTGGGCCGACAAGTCGCCCGTCGGATCGACGGCAACGGCCGGGCCGATGTTGTCCCGAGCCACGTCAACGGAATCCGCCCGACTGCCGCTCACGTCTCGGTCCCGAGCCAGCCCTCGCGGACCGCGAGCATGGCCAGCTCCGTCCGGCTCAGGACTCCGTACCGGCCGAACAGGCGACGGAGGTGGCTCTCGACCGTCTTGATGCTGATCCCGAGGCTCGTGGCGATCTCGTCGTTCGTCGATCCTCGCGCCAGCAGCCGGATCGCCTCGATCTCGCGGGGACTGGGCCGGCGTGGCGCGTCCCGCAGAGCCCGTAGTGTGACCGCCGGAAAGCGCGTCTCGCCCCCGGCGACGGCGATGACCGCCTCGATGATCTCATCGAGCTCGGCCGCCTTTGAGAGATAGCCCGCCGCGCCCGATTCGAACGCGGACCGCAGGAAGCTCGCCTGCTCGAAGCCGCTCAACATCAGGATCGCCGGACCGCGACCCCCGCCGAACCGCCGCGCAAGCTCAAGGCCGCCCGGTTCGCCCCTGAGCCAGACATCGCAGAGGACGACGTCCGGCCTGGATTCCTCGACCAGCGCGATTCCATCGGCGACGTCGATCGCCCTGCCGACGAACTCGATAGTGGGATGGCCGCGCGTCGCTTCGGCGACGGCGGCTGCGATCGCCGGGTGGTCGTCGACCACGACTAGGCGGATCACTGGTTGAGCGGCGATCGCGGGTCGAACACGGATCGAGCGTAGCGGGTCAACCCGGGCGGGCCAAGTCGATGAATGCCCTCAACGGCGTCGCCCGGAGCGCCGGGCGGTCAGACCTCGCGGATCCGCCGCAGGAAGTCCTCGTCGAGCTCGAGATCCGCCTCGTCAACGAGCTCTTCCTTCTCGGTCGCCGCACCCGGCTCGCCGAGCTCAAGCAGCCCGCTCGATCCGGCCATGATCTCGATGAACCGGATGTGGAGGTATGGGAAGAAGAATGCCGAGTCGCTCTTCTCGATGAAGACCGGCCGCTTGCCATCGAGCATCCGGAGATTCGTGCAGAGCAGGCCCTGGTCGAGCGCCGACGGCATTTCGTAGAGGTCGGCCATGAGCGGCTGCTCATTCTGGACATGGATGATCACGTTGCGGATCATCCCGGGCGCCCTGACCTCAACGCGGGTGATAGAAGTCGACGACGAGCCGGACGCGGCCGCTCGAGACCCACACGCCGATACCGACGCGGTCGTACTTGGCGTTCATCAGGTTGACGTAATGGCCGCCGCTGTACGACTTCTCGCTCTGGAAGAAGAGATGCGAGCCGAGGACCGCGGACGATGGGTTGCCGGACCGACAGCCGAGGTTCTCGGCCCAGATGTAGCTCGTGTAACCGGCGCGCCGGAGTCGATCGCCGGGGGTGCCGCCGATGAAGTGGTTGCAGATGTTCCTCGTTGCCAGCAGCTTGGCGTACGGTCGGCTGACCCGGGTCGAGATCGCCGCGTCGAGCCTGAGGGCGGCAACAGCCCGACCGCCGGGGCTGCTGCAGGAGCCGGACGACGTGACCCAGCCGCCCGTCCGCGTGCAGTTCATTAGGCGCAGGTAATACGTCTCGACCGCGCCCCAGCTGCCGCCACCCACGGAGCCGCCCGAGCTCCCGCCGGAGGACCCGCCCGAGGGGGCCGGCGAGCGTGGCTTCGACACGGCGACCGTCGCCTGGGGCTTCGCCACGACCGTGAACGTCGCGCTGGCGACCTTCGACAGCGCGGCGCCGCCCGCCGACGTGGCGCTCGCGGCGACCGAGATCGTGACCTTGCCGCCGTACGGCAGCTTGGCTGTCGGCGTGAAGACGACGACCGTGTTGTGCTCGGCGAAGACGATCTTGCCGGCGATCGGCTTGCCGTCGACCGTGGCTGCGAACCCGGCCTGCGTCGTCTTGCGCGTCATCGGCTGGCTGAACCTGACCGACAGAACCGCCGTCTGGGCCACGGCCTTCGTGCCGTCGACCGGGCGGAAGCGGACGACACCCGGCGCACCGACGGTCCTTATCGTCACCACGCCGGGAAGTGTCACCGCCGCCCCGTCTGCGTCGACGACGCCATCGAGCCCGAGCGTGTAGACGCTGCCTGCGACGAGGGGCACGGCGGGAGTGAAGAGGTAGGCGCTCGCCCCGTCCGCCGCCTGCACGCTCTGGAGCGTTCCGTCCACGATGGGGCTGATCCGCAGGCCGCGCCGCAGATCGTCGACGGCGACCTTCGCGTCGAAGGTCAGGCGCAATGCGGTGTCGACCCGGGCCGTATCACCGCTCCGCAACGTTGCCGTGATGGTGGCCATCGTTGCCGCGCGAGTGAGGAACGCCGCCCTGGCCGGGACGATCATCGGCCGGCCACTCGCGCCGAGGGCGCCGGCGAGGACCGAAATCGTGTGGTACGTGGCGGGAGCCCAGCTGGTCCTCGGGGTGACGGTCAGGTGGGTCGTCGTGGCGTCCCAGCTGAGGTTCACCGGAACGTTTGGCTCGACCTGGAGCGAACCGGCGACGCTCGTCGGGTCCATCGGCGCGCTGAAGGCCAGCGTGATCGGCGCACGGACAGACGTATTCGCGGCGATGGACGTCGTGAAGGCGGCGCTCTCGAGCGGGACGATCGGGTCCTGCCGCGGCGTCGCGAGCGTCTGCACCGGCGCGATCGCGCCCAGGGCACCGAGCCCGATCAGACCCCCGACGCCGATCGCCAGCCCGACCCGCGACGCGATGGAGCGACGCAGCAGGACCGGCACGTAGACCACGGCGATGACGGGTACGGCAAGGATCGCAGCCGCGAGCTTTCGCAATAGACAGTCTCCTGGACTGGTTTCGCTGGGGGACGACGCCGTCATGGGGCTGCCCGGCCGAACGGGTGAGCCGCTCGGCAATCGGCGGCAGCCTAGCACGCGCCGTCGTCAAACGGCAACCCGGACGGACGCTCAAGAGCCCGAGGTTGCCTCCGGAACCGCCTTCTGACGGGCCACGGCGCGGCGCGGTCCGGGCGTGGCGAGATCCTCGGCCATCAGTCGACCGGCCGGCCGGTAGCGGCCGTAGGCGCTCGCCGCGAGACCGCGAAGCTCGAGCAGCGTCAGCGCACCTAGCGCGGTCGCGGGCTGGAAGCCGGTCGCCGCCACGAGCTCGTCGAGGGTCCCGCAGCCTTCAGCCAGCGCCGTCGCGACGGCTCGGGCGCCTGCGCCAAGCTCGACCAGCTCGGCTTCGAGTGAGGGCCTCGGCGGCAGTCCGGATCGCTCGGAACGGCCCAGCAACGCGAGGTCCTCGATGAGCTCCGGGATGCCGGCGACGATCCGGACCTGCGTCGGATAGTCGCGTAACCAGCGCAGGCAACCCTTCGAGCGCGGCGCGTCGAGCGGCCCAGGAACCATGAAGCACTCCCGGCCCTGCTCGAGCGCCCAGCCGGCTGTGATCAGGGCCCCGCTCTTTTCGGCGGCCTCGACGACGATCGTGGCGTCGGCGAGCCCGCTGATCAGGCGATTGCGTCGCGGAAAGGTGCCGCTGGTCGGCCTCGTACTCGGCGGCATCTCGGACACGATCGCTCCCCCGGTGGCGATGATCGATCGGGCCAACAGGGCGTGCGCCCGCGGGTACAGCCGGGCGTGGCCGGAGCCGAGGACGGCCACGGTCCTGCCTCCGACCGCGGTCACCGCGGCCTGCGCCGCACCGTCGATCCCGACCGCGAGGCCGGACACGACCGTGGCACCGGTGGTCGCGATCGCCGCACCGATCCGGGCGGCGGTCCGCCGGCCGGCCTCGGTTGCGCGACGCGTCCCGACGACGGCGACGGCCCGATCAGCGGCGAGCACGGCCGGGTCGCCCTCGACGAACAGGACGTGCGGCGGCATCTCGATCGCCCGCAGCCGGGCAGGGTAGTCCGCGTCATCGAGCGTGACGACGGCGACGCCCGCCGCCTCGATCTCCTCGAGCACGGTCTCCGGCTGGCCGGCGACCTCGACGATGAGGTTCGCGACGGCCTCCCCGAAGGTCCGTCTCGGGCCCTCGGCAGCGACCCGCACGAAGAGGGCCGCGGCACCAGGCCGGCCCGCGGCCTCCAGGATCGCCCGCCCCGATCCGAAGTGGCGGAGCAAAGCGCCGAAGCCGACTGGCCCAAGGCCACCGACAGACGTGATGACGGCCCAGGTTTCGCGCTCGGTCAACCCGGCGGCTGCGTCGCCCGCGCGGCCGCCGCCGGTGCGGGCAGGTTCCGCGACCGAGGTCGACGTCATCCGGGGCTGTGGCTGATTCCTTGGCTCCAACGCCTCAGCGCTGGCAACCGTCTCGCTCTCGCCGCCGACCGGTCCGCCGACGCCCACGCCAAGCATCAGCTCGCCTCGCGGACGGCGAGGGTGGCGACAGGCGAGCGATAGCGCGCCGCCTCCTCGAGATGGTCTGCCTCGACGGCACGAGTGCCGGCCAGATCCGCGATGGTCCGAGCCACGCGGAGCAGGCGCTCCGTGCCCCGGCCACTGAGACCTTCGAGCTCGGCGAGGTCGATGGCGCGCCTGGTCGTCGCCGGCGTCAGCCGGCAGAGGGCTCGCAGCGACCGCCCCGACAGGCGCCCGTTGAGCCGGCCGGCGTTTCGACGTCGCTGGATCTCGCGGGCCGCGGCGATGCGAGCCGCGACCACAGCCGAGCTCTCCGGATCCGGCCCGCCGACGAGGGCGGCCGGCCGCACCTTCGGCATCGTCACCCACAGGTCGATGCGGTCTCGGAACGGGCCGGAGACGCGCCCGGCATAGCGCTCCGGGATGCCCGGTGTGCAGCGGCAGCCGCCATCGTCGGTGCCGGCGAACCCGCACGGGCAGGGGTTCATCGCGGCAACCAGCTGGAACTCGGCCGGGAAGGTCGTCGCCCGGCCCGCCCGCGCAATCGAGACGTGGCCATCCTCGAGTGGCTGGCGGAGCGCCTCGAGGACGTCGCGCGAGAATTCGGGCAGCTCGTCGAGGAACAGGACACCGTGATCGGCGCGGGTCACCTCGCCCGGCGACAAGCGTGGCCCGCCGCCGACCATCGCCGCGTACGACAGGGTGTGGTGGGGCGCCCGAACTGGCGCTCGGCGGACCAGCTCGCGGAGTGGTCCCTCGCCGGCGGCCGACGCGATGACCGTCGCGGCAAGCGCTTCACGATCCCCGAGCGGAGGCAGGAGGCTGGCGATCGTTCGAGCAAGCAGCGTCTTGCCGGATCCCGGTGGGCCGACGAGCAGCAGGCCATGGCCACCGGCAAGGCCGATCTCCAGCGCCCGGCGGGCCTCGAGCTGGCCGCGAACCTCGACGAGGTCCGGGCTCTCGAAGCCGCGCGGGCGGCCGTCGCTCCCGGCATCGCCATCGACGGCCGCGCTCGACACCCCGGCGGAGCCCGCCAAGCCAGAGCCAGTCGACGTGTCGGCCACGAGGTCGATCCGCGGCGGGGTCACGACAGAACGCCGGCTCGGCCGGCGACGGATGATCTCTGCCGCCTCGCCCAGCGACCGCACACCGACCACCTCGACGCCACCGACCAGCGACGCTTCCGCGACGGCCGACGCGGGGACGGCGACGCGCCGCAGCCCGCGCCGGGCGAGGGCCGCCGTCATCGGCAGCACACCCGGGACGGGCCGGACCTCGCCGCCGAGTGACAGCTCTCCGACGAGCGCAATCCGGCCGGGTCCGGCCCGGACCTGCTCCGAGCCGAGGAGGATCCCGAGCGCGATCGCGAGATCGAGCGACGCGCCCGACTTTCGCTGCTCGGCCGGGGCGAGGTTGACCGTGATGCGCCGCGGCGGAAAGGTGAAGCCGGCGTTGCGTATCGCCCCGCGGACCCGTTCGCGGGCTTCCTGGAGGGCGGTGTCCGCCAAGCCGACGATCGTGAAACCGGGCAGCCCGCCGGCGACGTCCACCTCGACCTGGATGACTCGTCCGTCCAGGCCGATGAGGGTTGCCGAGAGGAGGGTCGCCAACACGGCCGGACCTTACCGCGCGGCGCTCACCTGCCGATCATCACCGCCTCACCGGCGGGTCATCCCCGCCTCGACGAACCCGCGAAGCTCAGGTCCTCGCGAGCGCCGTCTGGGCCGCCGGGATCGGTTGCTTGTCCACGACGCGGGCAAATTCGAGCATGGATCGTCCCAACAGCGAATCGGCCTTCGTGAGCATGAACGGGGCGCCTGTGTTCAGGGCGCTGATCGCGCCCCGGTACTCGTTGACGATCTGGTGGTCGATCGTCCGCTTGAGGGCGCCCTCCGCGTTCTTGACGTTGATCCCGGTGAAGGCATTCGATCGGTTCAGGACGAGCTGGATCTTGGCGGCCTCATAGCCCAGGTGGCTGATCGTCTCGAGGACGAGGCGGACGTTCTTGAGGCACGACAGGTCGGCGGTCATCACGACGAACATGGTCTCGGACGCTTCGAGCACTCCGAGGTTGACATCGTCGAGCCGCTTGTCGATGTCGATGAGGATGTAGTCGTACAGGCCGCGAAGCTGGTCGATGATCGATGGCAGGTGCTCCGGGGTCACGAGCTCGGCGGTTTCCGGTGAGGGCGGGGCGAGGAGCAGGTCGATGCCCGAGTCGTGCTTGACGAGAACCTGCCGGATGAGGTCCTGGTCGATCGTCGGCGCCGTCACGATGTCGACGATGCTCTTGCGGTCGAGGCCGAGGTCGAGAAAGACACGGTGGTCGCCGAACTGGAGATTGCCGTCGATGAGGCAGACCTTGCGACCGAGCTCGCGGTGGAGGGCGATCGCGGCGTTGATCGCGATCGTCGTCGTCCCGACGCCACCCTTCGCGCCGTACAGCGCCAGCACCCGACCGAGGGGTGGCCGACCGACGAGCGCGTCGCGCGGCGCGAAGCGGGCGAGCAGGCTCTTGATCCGGGCCATCAGCTCGGCCGGATGGAACGGCTTGATGAGGTAGTCGTCGGCGCCGGCACGAAGGCCGCGGACCTTCTGCTCGACCTCGCGCTCCGCCGTCAGCATGATGATCGGGACGTGCGTCGAGGGCCCTTCCTCGGCCCGGATCTTCGCCGCGACCTGGTAGCCGTCGAGCTTCGGCAGCATCACGTCGAGGAGGATCAGGTCGGGCGCCTCGGCGTCCCACATCCGGAATCCCTCGGTCCCGTCGGACGCGATGACGACGTCGTAACCCTCCTGCTTCAGCGTGTACTGGAGCAGTCGCTGGACATTCGGGTCGTCGTCGACGACGAGGATCTTGGCCGCCATCAGTCTCCTTCCAGTCCCCCGCCGGCAGGAGCATCCTCGAAGACCGGCCGGCCGATTATATGCGCGTCACTCCGGGCATCGGCGAATGCCCTTCGGAGAAAGGCACCTACACGCACCTCGTAGGCCGCCGGGTCCGTCGCGTGAGCGGCGCTGTGGGGCGCGTCAGGAACGATCCAGTGGTCGACCCGCGGCCCGATCGCCGCGGCGAGCCGCCGACCGTCGGCGGGTGGGACCGTCCGATCGGCCGCGCCGTGGATGAGCAGGATCGGCACGCTCTCGAGCAATCCGGCGATCCGGATCGGCTCGGTCGCCCGCATGTCCCCGCCGACGCGCCGCCCGGCGGCCTCGAACATCCGCCCGGCGACGAACTTCCGGAACGGCACCCGCATCCGGTTACCGACCCCGACCGTCAGCTCGGGCGGGACCGAATCGACCGCGGCTCCGACGATCCGCGGCCGCGGCGCCTCAACGTCGTGGGCCGGGGCGAACGGGTCGAGATCGGCGGACGGCAGGCTGCCGTCGCCGAGGACCGCGATGGCGGCCAGGGCGGTGATGCCGCCCATCGACGTGCCGACGAGCGCCACCCGGGTGGTGCCGCGCTCACCGAGCCAGGCGAGGGCGCCCGCCACGTCCTCGACCTCGTGGAGACCGAACGTCGTCGCGCCCGGATCGGAGTCCCCGTGACCCCTGAAGTCGAGACCGAGGACGCCGGCCGTGCGGCGCAGGAAGGGACCGTACTCGACGAGATCGGGTGCGATCGAACCGGACCAGCCGTGGAGGAGGAGGATCGCCTCGTGCGGATCGGGCCGCCAGGTCTCGTCGGACCCGTTGCCTCCGCTGGCAGCGGCAGGATGCTCGGCCGGGAGCCAGCGGCCGGCCAGGCGGAGCCCATCGCGCGACCGCAGCCGGACGACCTCGCCACCGAGTGCGTCGACGGCCGGCCCCAGCGCGCCTTCCTCGGGCATGACCCGCGGCGCATCGAGAAGCCGGGTCGCTCCGCGTCCCACCGCGAGGCGAACGAGCGCCGCCGGCAGCGCGAGGATGCCGCCGAGCATCGCCGCGCGACGGATCAACGAGCCGCTGGAGGGGTCTCGCCGCCCCCGTTGCCGGCCATGCTCTTGCCGATGTAGCCGGTGAACGGCTCGACCAGCCGGGTGAACTCGGCCGGGATGACGAACTTCGTCGCCGGGCTGGCCCCGAGGGACTTGAGTGCCTCGAGGTACTGGAGCGCCATCGTCTTCTGGTCGACCCCGGAGGCCGCCTGGAAGATCCTGGTCAACGCCTCGCTGAAGCCCTCCGCCCGGAGGATCGCCGCTTGGCGATCGCCCTCGGCCTTGAGGATCTCGGCCTGCTTCTGGCCCTCGGCGACGTTGATCGCCGCCTGGCGCGAGCCTTCCGACTCGGTGATGACCGCGCGCCGCGTCCGTTCGGCCGAGAGCTGCCGGTTCATCGCGTCCTGGACGTCGCGGGGCGGGGTGATCTCGCGGATCTCGACCGTGGTGACCTTGCCGCCCCAGCGCTCGGTGACCTCGTCGAGCTTGACCCGGAGGACCTCGTTGATCTGCTCGCGCTTCGACAGCACCTCGTCGAGGAGGATGTCGCCGATGACCGCACGGAGCGTCGTCGTCGCGACGCCCTGCAGCGCGCCCGGGAAGTTGACGACGTTGACGACGCTCTTGAGCGGGTCGCTGATCCGCCAGTAGATGAGGAAGTCGACGTTGATCGGGGCGTTGTCCCTCGTGATCGTCGTCTGGCTCGGGACCTCGATGAACTGCTCGCGTACATCCACCTTGACCGGCCGGTCGATGACCGGCACGAGGAAGCGGAGCCCCGGGTCACGGATCATCGATTCGTTCGTCCGGCCCAGCCGGAAGACGACCATCTTCTCGTACTGCTGGACGACCCGGATCGAGAGATAGACGATGACCAGCAGGACGACGACGATGAAGGCGGCGGTCGCCGCAACGATCGGGAGTTCCACGAAATCCTCCGTTCGGTCAGGACGCTGACGATGGTGACGGAACTGGCTCGACGATGGCAGTCAGGCCGTCTGTCCTGACAACCCTGACCGGAGCGCCCCTGTCGAGGGGTCGGCCGTCGGCGCTGCGTGCCGACCATTCCTCGCCGGCGAGGTAGATCGAGCCGAGCGGCTCGATCGGTCGTCGGACGATGGCTTCCGCCCCATTAGGTATCGCCACAGCGCGCCCAACGGTTCCCTCCGGCGACACCATGCCCCGACTGCGAAGGGCGGCCCAGACGACGAGAACGAGGAAGACCCCGGCCGTAGCCGTCGTCGTGATGATGACCGGAGGCGCGACCCTCACCACCGGCTCGAAGGGATCGCCGGGCGTCGTGAACAGCGCGGAGGCGCCCAGCGCGAAGCAGACCAGGCCGCCGAAGCCGAGGAGGCCGTGGCTCGTCACCGTCAGCTCGAGCCCGAACAGGACCATCGCGAGGATGATCAGGAGGAGCCCGCCGACGTTCAACGGCAACGCCCCGAGCCCGATGAAGGCGAGGATGACGAGCAGCGCACCGAGGATGCCGGTGACGAAGTTCGGGCTCCAGAGCTCGGCCAGGAGACCGGCCGAGCCGGCGGTGAAGAGGAGGAAGGCGATCGTCGGGTCCGACAGGAGGCGAATGAACGCGAGAAATGGGTTCATGTCGATCTGCGTCGTGGTCGCCCCGCTCAGATCGAGCGTGACCGTCGATCCGCCGACCTCGACCTGACGACCGCTGGCAAACGCGAGGACATCGTCGAGCGTGGCGGCCATTCCATCGACCACTCCGAGCGAGACGGCTTCGCTCGCCGACGACGAGCGGGCCTGCGAGACGGCCTCGCCGGCCCACGTGACGTTCCGGTGGCGCGCCTGGGCGATCGCGGTGATCTTGGCGATCGCGTCGTTGCGGACCTTGTCGCCCTCGGTCCCGGAGATGTCGCCGCCCTGGCTCGTCACCGGTGAGGCCGCTCCGATGCTCGTTCCGGGCGCCATCACGGCGACGTTGGCGGCGAGGGTGATGAAGGTTCCGGCGCTTGCCGCGAAGCCGCCGGCGGGAGCCACCCACACGATCGTCGGGACCTTGGACTCGAGAAGCGTCCCGACGATGTCGTTCATGGCGAACAGGGAGCCGCCCGGCGTGTTCAGCTTGATCACGACCGCGGCCGCGCCGTCGTGCTCCGCCCGACCGACCCCGTCGGCGAGGTAGTGGGCCATCCCCTCGTCGACGATCCCGGTCGTCGGCAGGACATACACCACCTTGCCGGCCGCCAGGGACGTCCCCGTCAGGCCGACCAACCCGAGCAGCAGGAACAGCCCCGCCACGATGCGGATCGGCTGAATCGCGGACGAATGCTGCCTCACGATGACTATCTCCCCGTCATCGTAACGCGAACGCGTCCTCGACAAATTCGAAGGCCAGCCGGCTCCACGTCTCGAGGCGCTCGGCCACCTCCGCGACCTGGGCCGGCGTCGCAAAAGCACCGCTCAGCTTGTCCGTCTCGCGGATCGCCACCGCTCGCCCCGCGGCCTCGGCGAGATACACGGCGCCGAGGTGAACCCGCCCGACATCGGTCGTGTCGTCGTTGAGCAGGCCGACGAGGCGGAACTCCGGGACGAAGTCGGCGACGAGTTCCTCGGACCACTCACGCAGCAGGCCGCCGGCGAGATCCAGGTCACCGGGATTGACGTGGCCGCCGACCCCGATCGACCAGGCGTCGTGCAGCCGGGCATCGCCACCGGCACGGGTCCGGCGCATGAGGAAGTAACGCTCGCCGTCGCGCAGCACGAGGTACGGGATGATCTGCTTGAACGATCGGTCGGCCTCCATCGCCGGCCTCGGTTCGAAGCGACCGTGGGCGGCGACGACGGCGAGGAACTCGTCCGTCTGCGCCGTCCGGACACCGTGCCAGGCACCATCCCCGAGAATCCTGTCGCGCGGGACGACGTAGACCAGCTCGCCGCTCACGGGTCTTCCTCGAGCCGGCGACGGGCGGCCGCCAGGCGAGACGCGAGGGCCGTGGGATCGGGGCCATCCCCTCGCTCGAGCTGCGCCAGCCAGGCATCGATGACCGTCCGCAGGTCCCGCAACCGGGCGGCGATCGCCGGAGCGTTCGTCGCGATGATCCCGGCACCCATCTCGACATCGCCCCGTGCGAGCCGGGTTGCCCCCTGCCAGCCACTCGCCGCGAGAGTGGCGGCCGCCGGCCAGTCGGGCCGGGCCGGACCGTCCGTGGACCCGGCAACCGCCTCGACGAGGGCCGCCGCGACGACGAGGGGCAGGTGGCTGACGGCGGCAACCGCCGCGTCGTGCTCGGCGGCGGTCATCAGCAAGGGCTCCGCCCGGCAGGCACGGGCGAGACGCTCGACACGTTCGCGGGCCGCCATATCCCGCAGATCGGCAGGGACGATCACCCACGGCCGGTCCACGAACAGATCCTCCGTCGATGCCTCCCAGCCGGACGTCTCGCGGCCGGCCATCGGATGCCCGCCGACGAACCGCAATCCGCGCTTCCCGGCGAGGTCGAGGAGCCTGCCCTTGGTGCTCGCGACGTCGGTCACTACAGCGTCTTCGGCCAGCCGATCACGCAGCGAGCCGCCCAACCGGCCGAGCAGGTCCAGACAGGCCAGTGGCGGCGCGGCCAGCACGACGAGATCCGCCCCGTCGAGGGTCTCTTCGATGGTGGCAGTCGCCGCGTCGATCGTCCCGTCGGCCAGGGCTGCCAGCGGACCGCTGCTGGTCGGTGTCCAGGCCGCGACCGACCAGCCCGTTCCGGACGCCCGCAATGCCCGGGCGATCGACCCGCCGATCAGCCCGAATCCCAGCAATGCCACCCTCATCGACCGAGTATCGCAGGCCGGTCCCCGCCGATTCGGGCCCGTGGGCGTCACTGCGAGCGGTCGACGGCACGGGCCTCACGTTGGTCATCACCGCACTGACCGGCTAGACTCGCGCCCAGGACGGGGTACGGCGGGTCACAGGGGCCCGGGCTCCCGGACTGCACAGGGGGAGCCGTGAGCGGAGACGCAAAGCCCATCCGGGTTCTCTTCGTCGAGGATCACCAGCTGCTTGCGGACGCGCTCTCGGCGATGCTCTCACGCGAACCCGACATCGAGGTCATCGGCATCGCCGGCACCGTCGCGGAAGCCAAGCTGATGTCGCGCGAACGCCTCGACGTCGTGCTGATGGACTATCGCCTGCCGGACGGGACCGGCGCGGAAGCCACCCGGGCGATCAAGGCTCGCTGGCCCGCGGCCCGGGTCGTCATGGTCACCGCGCTGACCGATGACGAGACGGTCCTCGAATCGATCCAGGCTGGCGCCGACGGGTATCTCACCAAGGACCGCGCCGCCGAGGAGGTCGTCCAGGCGGTTCGGGCCGCCCACGCCGGCGAGACCCTCCTGCCTCGCTCGGTGATCGTCGAGATCGCCCGCCGAGTCGCCGCGGCTCGTGAGCGGGGCGACGAGCGGCACATGTTCGAACCATTGACCCCGCGCGAGCTCGAGGTCCTGCGGGCCCTCACCGAGGGCCTATCGACGCCCGAGATCTGCGACCAGCTGTTCATCGCCCCGAACACGCTGCGGACCCACGTCCAGAACATCATGGGCAAGCTCCGCGTCCACTCGAAGCTCGAGGCCGTCGCGTTCGCCCTCCGTCACCGGCTCGTCGAGCCGCCCCGGCCCGAGGACAGCGTCACCGCCCGCTGAGGCGCTCGATCAGGCCGGCTTTCGGCGGCGCGCCTGGCGGCGTTCCTCGAGTCGCCGTTCCTCCTCGGTCGGCGTACCCGGGTCGTCGGCCGGGTTCTGCCGGCGGAGCTGCCAGCGTCGTTCGTTCTCGCGGCGTTCGTCGCTCAGGAACGCCCCGCAGCGCGGGCAGCGGCGCTCCTCGAGGAACAGCGAATCGAGTGGCGCGACGGTATAGATCTGACGTCCGCAGGACCAGCAGGCGAGCCGGGGCATGGGCCTCAATCGTAGCGTTGGGGATGGGCGGGCGAGGGGTCACCCGAGTGGCATTGGAAGATTACGTCGCATTGAGGATGGTGTGGCGCGGGTCCCCCTCCGATGATTGGTGTGTTCGCCCTCGGGCGAGGATCGGCCATCCGGGCAGGTGGCCGGTCAGCGGGTCGCTTCGATCCCCCCGAGGCGGCCCGCTACCACGCTCAGACCTTCGGCAGGCTCTCCAGGGCGTCCGCCACGCGTTCCGCCGGATATTCGTAATCCTCGAGAGACCCGTCGAGGTATCGCTCGTAGGCGGCCAGGTCGAAGTGGCCGTGGCCGCACAGGTTGAACAGGATGACCCGGGCCTCGCCGGCCTCCTTGGCGACGAGCGCCTCGTCGATCACCGCCCGGATGGCGTGGGTCGGCTCTGGCGCCGGAAGGATGCCTTCGGCCCGAGCGAATTGGACGCCGGCCGCGAAGCTCGCTCGCTGGTGGACGCTCCGCGCCTCGATGTAGCCGTTTTCCTTGAGCAGCGACACGAGCGGCGACATCCCGTGGTAGCGCAGGCCGCCGGCGTGGATCGGCTCCGGGATGAAGTCGTGTCCGAGCGTGAACATCTTGGCGACCGGGGCCATCTTGGCCGTATCGCCGTAGTCGTAGGCGTAGACCCCCCGGGTCATCGACGGCGCCGCCTCCGGCTCGACGGCGATGATCCGGTGCTTCGCCCCGTCCCGGAAGTTGCGCCCGAGGAACGGGAACGCCAATCCGGCGAAGTTCGAGCCGCCCCCGGTGCAGCCGATGATGATGTCCGGCGATTCCCCGGCCATGCCCATCTGCTCGATCGCCTCCTGGCCGATCACGGTCTGGTGGAGGAGGACGTGATTGAGCACGGAGCCGAGCGAGTATTTCGTGTCGTCCCGGGTCGCTGCGTCCTCGACCGCTTCGCTGATCGCCATGCCGAGTGAACCCGGGCTGTCCGGGCTGGTCGCGAGGACGCTCCGGCCGTAGTTCGTCGTCGTCGAGGGGCTGGGGACGACCTCGGCGCCGTACGTCTCCATGAGGATCCGCCGGTACGGCTTCTGGTCGTAGCTGGCCCGCACCATGTAGACCTTGACCTCGAGCCCGAAATACGCGCCGGCGAAGGCCAGGGCGCTGCCCCACTGGCCGGCCCCCGTCTCGGTCGCGAGGCGGGTCACGCCCTGTTCCTTGTTGTAGTAGGCCTGGGCGAGCGCGGTATTCGGCTTGTGGCTGCCGGCCGGGCTGACACCCTCGTACTTGTAGTAGATGTGGGCCGGCGTATCGAGGGCGGCCTCGAGCCGGTGGGCTCGATACAACGGGCTTGGACGGTAGAGTTGGTAGGCCTCGCGGACCGGCTCAGGGATCTCGACCTCACGGTCGGTGCTCATCTCCTGCCCGATCAGGGCCATCGGGAAGAGCGGCGCGAGATCGTCCGGGCCGATCGGCCCGAGCGTCCCCGGATGCAGGTACGGCGAGGGTGCGACCGGCAGGTCGGCCGCGATGTTGTACCAGCTTCGCGGGATGTGGTCCTCGTCGAGGATGAACTTCGTCCGACGGGTCATCACCTGGGCCATGGTCGATCCCTCAGTGCATGGGCGACCGGCGGGGGCCGGGAGCGGAGCCTACCGCGCGCGGAGGCGCCGACGCAACGGCCGAAGTGCCCGGCGACGGCCGATGCCGAGAAGCGTGACCGCCACCTGCGGGAGGACGATCACGAAGCCGCCCGCGGGGTTGCCGCCCGTCGAACCCGTGGCATGATGACCGTGGGACCTGCAGGGCCTGACCGGCTGGACGGTCTTGTTGTGACCCGGTGGCCCGGCGACGCTTCCGGGGCACGGCGGCAGGGCGCGCACGGGCTTTGTGACCGGCGTGGGCGTGGGGGCCGGCGTCGGGCGAGGTGTCGGATGGGGTGTGGCGGTTACGGGTGCCGGCGTTGGCCGCGGGGTCGCGGGAGCCGCCGTGGGCGTCGGCCGCGGGGTCGGGTTGGTCGGCGGATTGGGCGTCGCCGGCTGGCTCGACGGCCCACTCCCCGTCCCATCCGGTGTCGTGGGTGTCGGCGTCGGGACGACGGCGACGGCGCCCTCGCTCGGCGACGGCTCGGTGCTCGGACTGGCGACCGACGACGGTTCGACGCTAGGGGTTGGCGACGGCAACGGCGAGCTGGAAACGCCGGATGGTGGCGTCGACGAAGGCTCGAACGACCCGGCGCCCGGCTCCGTCGAGGCGGGCGCTGTCGCTGAGCTCGAGGGCGGCGAGCTGCGGTCGACACCGGCGATGCCCTGGTCCGGCTGGCGTGGTCCAACGATCCCGACCGCGAGCGCGAATGAGGCCAGGACCAGATTGAGGACGCCGAGCGAGAGGACGAGGCGGGCGCGCTGAGCGGACGTCACGTCGCTCGTCGACTCCTTCGGGCCGGCCGGTACGAATCTAGGTGCGGGGGAACCGACACGGCGGATGTTAGCACCCGGAAGGCCCAATCAACCGCGACTCCGAGGACCGTCGCCTCAGTCGAGACGGGCCTCGTGGAGGGGTTCGTAGCGGGCCGGTCCGCCGCCCGAGATGCTCTCGAACAGGACGAGTGACTCGGCCCGGAAGCTCGTCTCGAACGAGGCCGCGGCGGCGATCAGGCGGCGGGCGATGTCGGGGCCCGCTCGCACGCCATCGGACCGGGCGAGGGTCAGATGGGCCCGATACGGGCGATCGTCACGCGGCCAGCCGACCTCCCCAAGGCGGTCGTCGAGCGACCGCGCCGTGGCCCCGAGCTCGACCGCACCGGCCGTTACGGCCAGCCACAACGCGCGCGGCCGGGCGACCGACGGAAAGGCACCCGCGCCGCCGATCGCAACGTCGAATCGGCTCGACGCCGCGGCCGCGGCGTCGACGGCCGCGGCGACCGCAGGAATGCCGTCCTCTTCGGTCGGCCCGAGGAAACGGAGGGTGAGGTGGAGTCCGTCGAGGCGGACCCAGCGCACGTCGCGAAGTCCGGGATCGCCTTCGGCCCGAACCATCTCGACGAGCTCCGTCACGGCCTCGCGGACCGCGGGCGGTGTCGGCACCGCGACGAACAGCCGGCGACCGGGTCCCAGCTCCGGTCCGCGCGGCCTGCTCAAGCCGGACCGATCTCGACCGGCCGACGCCTCACTTCGCTCGCTCTCGGTCCTCGAGGAGGATCCGGCGGGCCTCCTCGGCGGGGCGCCAGCCGACGATCTCGACGTCCTTGTCCTCGAGCAGCTTGTACGTCTGGAAGAAGTTCTCGATCTCGACCAGGCGATGGGGACGGACCTGGTCGAGGTCGGTGACGTGCTGCTGATGCGGATCGCCGAGGGCGACGCACAGGACCTTGAAGTCGAAGCCCTTCTCGTCGTGCATCTCGAGCCCGCCGATCGGCCTGGCCCAGACGTGGCAGCCCGTGAACGTCGGCTCGTCGATCAGCAGCAGGATGTCCGTCGGATCTCCGTCGCCCGACAGCGTGTCGACCGTGAAGCCGTAGTCGAAGTTGTAGAAGACCGCCGACGACAGGACTCGATCGAGCCGGAAGACCCCCGCCTTCGCGTCGAACTCGTACTTGTTGCGCGAGCCGCGCGGAATCTCGACCACGACTTCGATGACATCCGGGAACTGCGGGCGTTCCATTGAAATCGAACGATAGTCGCTGCGACCGCGCCGCGTGAACCACGAGTCCGTGCGTTGTCGACTCACCGCGACGCGCGGCCGATGCCGATCGGTGGGCGCGAAAACGCCCGAAGGAACCTACCGAGGACGGTTGCGACGCCGGGATAAACGAGCTTTGATGTGATCTCAGCCGGCTCGTCCCGGATCGGCGATCGATCGGATCCGTGCGGTGAAGCTCGGCTCCGATCAGACCGGCGGCGCTGCGGGGATCGCTCCTCGCCTCGCCTGACCGTTCCGACGGCCCCTTCGGGCAAGACCTACCTTATGGCCCGGCCAGCCACCGAACAACGGCCTTATCCACGAATCTCGCAGGGAACGTCGCGAATTCATCCACGAACTTCGCTGCAATGTGGATGAAATGTGGACGACTCGAACTGATGCGCCACCGTAACGAGCAGATGGCGGCTACGGAATCGAACGACCCGGCCAATTCGGCCGGGTCGCAACCTCGTCGATCGCCGTGGCTCAGTCGTTATAGAGCCTTTCCTCGATGAGCTTCTCCTGGACGGTTCGGCCGTTCGGGTCGAAGCAGGAGAACTCGAAGTGTTTCTCGAATTCGATGTCGACGTTGTCCTGGCCACCGCGGTTCTTCTCGACCGAGACGACAACCCAGTCCCGGAAGCGTTGCGCCTGGTACGGGTTGAACTCGATGTTGACCTTGGCGACGATGTGGTACTTCTCGTTGAGGATGAGGATGATGTCGGCCTCGTAGTTGATGGCCGAGCTGCCGCGGAGGTGGAAATTCCGCAGGCGCGACGCCTTGAGGCCTTCCTTGTCGGCCGCGACGATGCAGACCATCGGCACGTCCTCGGACAGGGCGATGTCCTTGAGGCCGTTGACGACGAAGGTGACCTTCTCCGTCTCGTTCGTCGGCTCGGGGATCTGGGGCACCTTCTGGAGGTAGTCGACGAAGACGACGAGCCGACGATCGCCTGACAGCTCGCGGTGCTGCTGGACGAGCTTGCGGGTGTTGTCGACCGTGCTCGCCGTCTGCGAGCCGCGCAGGAGGAACAGGTTCTGGCCGTAGCGGGCGATCCGGTCGAGGGACGGCCGCAACCGCGGATTGCTGGCCAGCTGGGTGGCCCCGCCGCCCTCGGCGACCCAGGTCCCGAGGATCTCCTTGCGGACGTCCTGGATCTTGATCGCGCCGGTCTTGTGCGGCAGGTGGGCGAGCGCCGACTCCATCGCGATGAGCCGGTTGAGGAGGTACTGCTCGTCGTGCTCGAAGCAGAGGTACAGGACGTTGGCCTGGCCGCCGGACGCGACGTTGCGGGCCATCTGGAGGGCCATCGTCGTCTTGCCTGTGCCCTGGGCGCCACCGATCAGCAGGAGCTCGCCGGCGCGGAGGCCGGTGCCGATGGTCTTGTCGAGCGGGGTGAACCCGAGCGGGACGGCCTGGTACTCGCCGACCTTGCCGGTCGTCACCTTGTCATTGAGCTCGACGAGCACGTCGAGGGCGGAACGGGGGGCCATGCTGCCCGTGGCGGAATCGAGTCGCCAGGCCTCTTGGGCGACAATCGGGTCGGCGGTCTCGGTCACGCTGGATTCGTCCTCCCGGTAACGATAGGGGTGCATCGTAGCACCGCGTTCCGCGACGACAGCCGCCCATCAGCCCCACTGGTCCGACCCGAAGGTACTCCCCTGTTCCGGTCGCCGAAGCTCAGTTTGTGACCCTCACGTCCGCTGGATCGAGGCCCGCGAGCTCGTCCCACATCCGGACGATGGTCCTGATTCCAACCTCGTAGTTGGTGAGGTCCATCCACTCGTTCGGAGCGTGAGCCTGCTGGTCCGGCGGGTCGAACCCGAGCAGGACGACCGGCAGGCCAAGGATCCCCTCGAAGCTCGCGCACACGGGGATCGAACCACCTTCGCGGATATACACGGGCTCGCGCCCGAACGTCGCTGCGAGGGCTCGCGCCGCGGCCTGGGTGGCCGGATGGTCGATCGGCGTGAGACTCGGCTCGCCGCCGCCGAGATCCGTGACGGTCACCACGACGCCGGGCGGAGCGATCTCATCGACGTACGCCTTGAACTGCTCGAGGATTCGCTGGGAATCCTGGTTCGACACCAGCCGGCAGCTCACCTTGGCATGGGCATGGGCCGGGATGATCGTCTTGGCACCCTCGCCCTGGAAGCCGCCCCAGATCCCGTTGACATCGAGCGTCGGCCGGGTGCCGCGGCGCTCGAGCGTGGAGAAGCCGACCTCCCCGACGAGGGCTGGCAGGCCGAGGTGGGCCCGGTAGGCCTCCTCGTCGAACGGCAGCGCCGCGACGGCGGCCCGCTCGGCATCGGTCAGCGCGACGACGTCGTCGTAGAACCCCGGAATCCGGATCCGACCATCCGGCCCTTTCAGCGCGGCGATGATCTGGGCGAGGGCGTTGGCAGGGTTCTGGACCGCGCCACCGTAGCTCCCCGAGTGGAGATCGACCGCGGTCCCAATGACGTCGATCTGCGCATACATCAGGCCACGCAGGGCGATCGTGATCGCCGGCAGGTTGCCCTCCAGGAACCCCGTATCGCTGATGACGGCGAGGTCGGCGACGAGCCGCTCGCGCTCCGCTGCGAGCCAGCGGTCGAGGTTGACGCTGCCCGACTCCTCCTCGCCCTCGAAGACGAACTTGAGGTTGACCGGCAGCCGGCCGCGCGTGGCGAGAAGGGCTTCAGTCGCCCGAAGATGCATGTGCAGCTGGCCCTTGTCGTCGGCCGAGCCACGGGCAAGCATGCGGTTGCCCTCGACGACGGGCTCGAACGGCGGCGACTTCCAGAGGTCGAGCGGATCGACGGGCTGGACGTCGTAGTGGCAGTAGACGATGACCGTCGGTGCCCCGTCGGCGTGGAGCCAGTCGCCGTAGACGACCGGGTGGCCACCGGTCTCCGCGAGCTCGACATGTTCGACACCGCTCGCCCTGAGATCGGCCGCGATCCACTCGGCCGTTGCGCGGCAGTCCCGCGCATGCTCCGGCAGGGCGGAGATGCTCGGGATCCGCAGGAGCGCCTTGTAGGACTCGAGCCGGCTCTCCCGGTGCTCGTCGAGGAAACGCTCGAGATCCTGGTCTGTCGTGAGCATCGGACCTCCGCTGTGTCCCGAATCGAGCGAGCGGGCCGGACGCGGCCCGCTCGTCGGGTGATCGTGATCTGGTGGCGGCCAGCGCCACCGGGGTTTCAGGCGGGGCTGGGATTGGCAGCCGGTGCCGGGGTCGGCTGGCCGGGGCCGATGACCTGCGGCCGGACGAGGTGGGTGTTGATCTTCGGCGGCAGGTCGCTGAAGAGCTTCTCGAACTCCTCGGAGTCGACCGTCTCCTCCGCGACGAGCTTCTCGGCCAGGGCCGTCAGCTTGTCACGGTGCTTGACGAGCGTTTCCATCGCCCGCTCGTAGGCGTGGTCGATGATCACCCGGACCTCGTCGTCGATGAGCTTTGCAACCTCGTCGGAGTAGTTGCGCTGCTCGCCGATCTCACGGCCGAGGAAGACGAGCTCGTCACGCTTGCCGAACGACAACGGCCCAAGACGATCGCTCATCCCGAACTCGGTGACCATCCGGCGAGCGAGATCGGTCGCCTTCTCGATGTCGTTGCTGGCGCCGGTCGTCGTGTCGCCGAAGACGAGACGCTCGGATGCGTTGCCACCGAGGAGCCCGGCGATCTTGTCCTCGAACTCGGTCTTGCTCTGGAGGTAGCGATCCTCGGACGGCAGCGCCATCGTGTAGCCGAGGGCCATGCCGCGGCTGATGATCGTCACCTTCTGGACCGGGTCGCACTTCGGCAGGATCCGCTGGACGACGGCGTGGCCGCCCTCGTGGTAGGCGATGATCGACTTCTCCGCGTCGGAGATGATCCGCGACTTGCGCTCCGGGCCGGCGACGATCCGCTCGAGCGCCTCCTGGAACTCGGACATCCCGATGACCTTCTTGTTGCGCCGGGCCGACAGGATCGCCGCCTCGTTGACGAGGTTGGCGAGATCGGCCCCGGAGAAGCCGGGCGACTGGCGGGCGATGTCCTCGACGACGATGCTCTTGTCGAGCGGCTTGCCCTTGGTGTGGACCTTGAGGATCGCCGTGCGGCCCTTCATGTCCGGCCGGTCGAGGATGACCTGGCGGTCGAACCGGCCCGGGCGAAGGAGCGCCGGGTCGAGGACGTCCGGGCGGTTGGTGGCGGCGACCACGATCACGTTCGTGTTGGTGTCGAATCCGTCCATCTCGACGAGGATCTGGTTGAGGGTCTGCTCGCGTTCGTCGTGACTGCCACCGAGGCCGGCGCCGCGCTGGCGACCGACCGCGTCGATCTCGTCGACGAAGACGATGCACGGGCTGTTGCGCTTGGCCTGGTCGAACAGGTCGCGGACGCGGCTGGCGCCGACGCCGACGAACATCTCGACGAACTCGGAGCCGGAGATGCTGAAGAACGGGACGCCGGCCTCGCCGGCGACGGCCCGGGCCATCAGCGTCTTGCCGGTGCCAGGGGGCCCGACGAGCAGGACGCCGCGCGGGATGCGGGCACCGAGCGAGTTGAACTTCTCCGGGTACTTCAGGAACTCGACGACTTCCTGGAGCTCGGTCTTGGCCTCGTCGACGCCGGCGACGTCGGCGAAGGTGACGACGGTCTTGTTGCCGAGGAACATCCTCGCCCGGCTCTTGCCGAAGCTGAGGGCCTGGTTATTGGTCCCCTGGGCCTGGCGCATCATGAAGAAGATGAAGCCGCCGATGATGAGCAGCGGCAGCAGGCCGGTGACGATGATGCCGAGCCATGATGTGTCGGGCGGGAGCTTGGCCGAGAACGTCGGTTCGGGCACGTTGCCCTCCTTGGCCATCTCGCGGACCGAAGGCTCGGCGTCGGCCAGGAGTCCCGGCACGATCACCGTGGATGGCGTGGCCGAGCCCTTCAGGGTGACAGTCAGCTTCGAGCCTTCCTGGACGATGCCCTGGACCTTGCCGGCCCTGACATCGCTGAGGAACGCCGAGTACGCCTGATCCTGGTTGGGTGTCGTCTGGGAGACGAGGGTGTATACGACGGCGAGCGCGACGACCACGAGGGCCAGCATCACGATGCCGTTTCGGAAAAACTTGGGGTTCAACGGTGCCTCCGGATCCGGGTCACCGCCGCGCGGCGACCACCGCGGCGAGTATAGCCCGGACCGCTGCGAGCCTCGCGAATGCGCCAGGGACTCGGGCCAGGGAGGCGCGACGTGCGCCGCGAGGGATTGGTAGCGGAGGGCGGATTCGAACCACCGACCAAGGGCTTATGAGTCCCCTGCTCTACCACTGAGCTACTCCGCCGCGCATCCAATCGTATCGAGCGTGATCCAGTGCGGCAACCGAGTCGGGACTGCCCAGATCGGTGTCTGCGTCTGCGCGTAAGGCACCCGTGGCCGAACGCGACCCAGAAATACGTATCGGGCGCCCGCGAGTTTGGGTCCGCTGCCCAATGCTCGCGCAGGTGCGCTGCAGCACGATCTCCGTGTCGACCGGTCATTGATGAGCCGGTCCGAGTACGAGAGGTCAGGCGCCAGATGGGCACATTCGAGCGGCGGCGGCACTTCGAGACGCTCTGTCAGCTGCGTGCGCTCTATCGGCTCCGGGGCGATTGGGACGCCACGTCCACGATCTCGATCGGCGAGGTCATCGCCTATGCCGTGCGCCTCCTCGCGGAGCCCGACACCCTGGCCGTGGCAATCGGCATCGAGGGCGTCGACGACGCGGCGGCGCCAAGACCTGACGCCAAGCGGTAGCAAATCGGCGGAAGCTGATCGCGCGCACCTGACAGCTCGCCCTCCTCCATTCCGTCCCGCTCCCCCAGGAGACCTGACCCGCGCCCGCTGTCACGGCGGGCGCACCGGAACAGGGGGGTCATGGCACTTTCGGGCGATGGTGCCATCACGCAACTGAATGCCACGGTTGACGCCACCTGTGCGATCCGGGGTCGCAGCACGCTCAGGGGGGCAATATCACGGTGATTCCCAAGGTGCCGGCCAATGCGGGCCTCCGACACGACGCAAAGCTCACCGGCGCGTTCCGCTGACGTTCATGCCGACGGACCGAAAGTGACTGCGCGCCGTCTGAATCCACCCGGACTTCGCGACTGGCTACGGGGCCTCGCGTCGTCGACGACGGGAACCGCGCGCGTCTGGGCGTTGACGGTTGTGCTCTGCATCGTGGCCGTGCTCCTGGCGTCGCTGGAATTGCCAGCCGGCCAGCCCGCCCAACCGCCCGTCGTCATCCCGTGGTGGGCACTGGCGGCACTGTTCTACCTGACCGAAGCCAAAGTGGTCCACCTCCACATCGGTCGGAGCGCCCACTCCTTCTCGATGAGCGAGATCCCGGTGGTCTACGGGATCTTCTTCTTCACGCCCGCCGAGTACATCGTGGCTCGCCTGATCGGGGCCGGATTGGCGCTGGTCATCGGCCGGAGGCAACGGTCGGTCAAGCTCGGCTTCAACCTCGCCCAGTTCCTGCTGTGCTCCGTGGTCACAGTCGGTGTCGTCCACCTCCTCGTCGGCGTCACGGCCACCTTCGGGCCGCGAGATTGGCCGACCGCCTTCCTGGCGACCTCCGCCGAGAACCTGGTCGGGGTGCTCGCCGTGACCGCCGCAATCTCCCTCGCCGAGGCGAGCCCGCAACACGCCAGGATCCCCCGCATGTTGATCATGGGCTCGGTCGTTTCGTTGACTAACACCAGTCTTGCCCTGCTCCTGATCACCGTGCTATTCGTCGAACCGTCCGCGGCCCTGTTGTTCGCCGTCCCGGTCATCGCGGTCTTCGTCGCCTACCGGGCGTACGTGTCGGAGCGCGAGCAGCACGAAGGCCTGGAGATGCTCTACGAATCCACCCGGATCCTCCAGCGCAGCCCCCAGATCGACCGGGCCCTCGTCTCCCTGCTGGACCACGCGCGGAAGATGTTCCGGGCCGAGATCGCTGAGGTGTCCCTCCTGCCCCAGCTCGAGGGTCAGGAGATCCTGAGGACGAGGGTCGGTCCGGGCGACGCGATCGACATGATGCAACCGATCGGCATCGCGCTTGACGACCCGCGGCTCGTGCGGTGCGTCGCGGAGCGCGCGGCCTTCATCGTCGCCCACGGGGAGGCGACGCCCGCTGCCCATAACGGCGGTCGGTTCCGCAACGCGATCTACGCACCGCTCGTCGGCGAGTCGCGGCTGGTCGGCACGATCGTCGTCGCGAATCGCCTGAGCGACCTCAGCCCGTTCGACTCGGACGACCTGAAGCTGTTCCAGACCCTCGCCAGCCACACCGCGGTCGCTCTCGAGAACGGCCAGCTGGAACAGTCACTCAGCTCGCTCTCGCGCCTCAAGGAAGAGCTCCAGCACAAGGCGTACCACGATGCGCTGACCGGGCTCGCCAACCGGGCGTTCTTCGCCCAGAGCGTGGCTCAGCGCCTCGAGGCGACCGAGCCATCCGGGCTCGTCCCGGTCGTCCTGTTCCTCGACCTCGACGACTTCAAGATCGTCAACGACACCCTCGGCCACGCCGCCGGCGACGAGCTCCTCGCGTCGGTCGGTGACCGCATCCAGGCAACCCTGAGGACGGGCGACCTTGCCGCCCGGATCGGCGGCGACGAGTTCGCTGTGCTGCTCTGGGATACGCCGGAGATGCCGGTGGCGAGACGCGTCGCCAATCGGCTGATCGGTGCCTTTGGGTCGGGTGCCGCGGAGGACGGCGCCGCGGCGAACGCCCCAGTGAGCATCGGAGTCGCGGCTGGCCACCCAGGCTTCGGATCGGCCGACGAGCTCCTGCGCAACGCCGACGTCGCGATGTATTCGGCGAAGGCGCGTGGCAAGAACCGGGTTGCCTTCTTCGAGCAGGAAATGGCGACGGCGGTCGCCGCCCGACACACCCTCACCGAGTCGCTCCAGCGAGCCATCGTGGCCGACGAATTCATCCTGCACTACCAGCCGATCGTCGAGGTGGCCACCGGCCGCATGACGGGTGTCGAGTCGCTCGTGCGCTGGATGCACCCGACCCGCGGAATGGTCTGGCCGGGAGAATTCATCCCCGTGGCGGAGGCGTCCGACCTCATCCTCGACATCGGCCGCTGGGTCCTCGACCGATCCTGTCGACAGGCAAAGGAATGGCACGACCGCTGGCCGGAACTGAGCGATCTCCAGATCAGCGTCAACGTCGCGGGCCGCCAGCTCGAGCAGCCGGACTTCGTCGACCAGGTGGCCGAGGTGGTGCGCTCGTCGGGCGTCGACCCGGCGACCGTGGTCCTCGAGGTGACCGAGACCACCCTGCTGCAGAACGCGGAGGACGCGATCGCCAAGCTCGAGGCCATTCGCGGCCTCGGTCTCGGTGTCGCGATCGACGACTTCGGGACCGGCTACTCATCGCTGAGCTACCTCCAGCGCTTCCCGGCGACCGCGATCAAGATCGCCCGCGATTTCGTTGCGGTCGACGAGGCCGATACCGACAGCTGGGAACTCGCGAGTGCCATCGTGTCGATGGGACGGGCCCTCCGGCTGACCGTCATCGCCGAGGGCGTCGAGGAGCCGTTCCAGCTCGAACGGCTGCGGAAGCTGCGCTGCAGTCGCGCCCAGGGCTACTACCTCGCCCGGCCGCTCCCCGCGGACGAGCTCGAGCAGCTGTTCTCGCAGCCGCGGACGTCGATCATCGGGTCGCGCGGGTCCGGCCTGCAGCTGCTCGACCAGCCGTCGCGCGGTACCCCCGCCGCCTGACGACCTCGGGCCGATGCCGGCCGATGCCGGCCGACGCCCGTCCGACCAGACCGTACGCCGAACGCACTATGCGGCGACGCACCGAACGGTACTTTCGGCCCATTGGGGTCCCGCAGGTCTGGGCATACGGTCCGGTGTGTCGGCAGCCAGATTGGCTGTCGCAGGATCCGGTCTGAAACAGGGCAAACCCGCCGAGAGACGGGGACGCAAAGCCAGGGATCTTTCCGACCAGTCTCGGCAAGACCGCCCGGTTACCAGGCACCGCATCACAAGCCCTCCTGAAGGTGGACTTCGATGGTGCAGCCGCAGCGAACAGCCTTGGTCGACCCAGGGCACGCGTGCCACGGTGGACCTGCCGGCCGTGCCGGCCAATGGATCCGACCGGCGGGCCCGGCCCGATGACACCGACGTACGGGTGGAGCCTTGACTTCGCCGGCCGCAAGCGGCTGAGCCTCATCCTTTCCCTCGCTCTCGTGATGGTTGCTTTCGGCGCCACGGGCGTCCAGGCGGCCGGCTACGACCCCGCGAGCGACGCCAACTCGATGGCATCGACGACCGACTACACAGGCGCCCAGGCATGGTGGGCCGCCGGTTACACCGGCCGGGGCATCGACGTCGCGCTGATCGACTCGGGCGTCGCTCCGATCGAAGGGCTGAACACTTCCGGCAAGGTCATCTACGGCCCGGACCTGTCGCTGGAGTCCCAGGCGCCCAACCTGACCAACCTCGACACGTTCGGCCACGGCACGTTCATGGCCGGTCTCATCGCCGGACGTGACAGCTCGCTGACCGCCCCGTACGCGCAGGCACCGGCGTCCGCCTATCGCGGCATGGCGCCCGATGCCCGCATCGTGAGCATCAAGGTTGCGACCGCCGACGGCGGCACTGACGTCTCCCAGGTCATCGCGGCGATCGACTGGGTCGTCCAGCACCGCCACGACAACGGGATGAACATCCGCGTCCTCAACCTCTCGTATGGCACGAACTCGTCGCAGTGGTTCGGGGTGGACCCCCTGGCCTTCGCGGTCGAGCAGGCCTGGGACGCGGGCATCGTGGTCGTGGCTGCGGCCGGCAACAGCGGCTTCCAGACGAAGGGATCCTCGCCGGCACTCGCGAATCCCGCGTACGACAAGCGGATCATCGCCGTCGGCGCCTCGGATTCCATGGGCACCATGACAGCGGTCGACGACACGGTTCCCGACTTCTCGGCTGCCGCGAAGACCGGATCGGCACGCGCCCCTGACTTCGTGGCCCCCGGCGTCCACCTCCAGGGCCTGCGGGTGCTGAACTCCTACATCGACACCAAGGTCGATGGCAAGACGGTCCTCGACGACCGGTTCATGCGCGGCAGCGGCACGTCGGAGGCGGCGGCGATCGCTTCCGGCGCGGCCGCTCTCATCCTCGACAAGTACCCGAATGCGACACCGGACCAGGTCAAGCGGCTGCTGAAGAACGGGGCGTTCGACCTGCCGCTCTGCAGCCGGACTGGGACGGTGGGCTCGGGCGAGTTGGCGCTTGGCCAGATCCTCTCAGCACCGCTCCCCATCTACGTCCAGGCCGTCGCACCCGGAACGGGCACCGGCTCGCTCGAAGGATCGCGCGGATCGGATCACCTGACACGGGATGGTGTGATCCTCAAGGGCGAGCAGGACATCTTCGGCAATGCGTTCGACTCGACAGCGATGGCCGCCCTCGAGGCCGCCGGAAATTCATGGTCCGGCGGGACGTGGAACGGCAGCAGCTGGTCCGGGTCCTCGTGGTCCGGCAACAGCTGGTCGGGCAACAGCTGGTCCGGGTCCTCGTGGTCCGGCAACAGCTGGTCTGGTAACAGCTGGTCCGGCAGCAGCTGGTCGACCGCGAACTGGAACTGACCTCGACCTGATCCCTGGCTCATCGACGAGCCCGACCAGCCTACCGGCGGTCGGGCTCGTTCCGTTCCCCGAGCGTGCTGGCCAGGAGAATGCCGTTCGCCCAGTACGTACCGGTCCCACCCGACGGCAGCAGGTCGAACGTTGCGCCACCGTCGTACACCTCGAGTGCCGCACTGGCGACGGTAGCGCCGTCCGCCGGGTCGCCCGGCCCCAGGTCACCGATCCGCCGGCCGTCGGGCAGGCGATGTCCGGGCGAGACGTCGACCGTCCGGCCGTCGGTCAGGACGAGGTGGACGACTCGATGGGTTGATGGGACGGGAGTCGAGCCGACTTCGAGGATGCGGGCCGGAACCCGCTGGCCGAGCTCGTCGGCCGTCCAGACCGCCATCCCGGGGCGCAGGTCCTCGACCGGATATTCGCCGTCGGGTGTGGCAATCCGGGTTCCCCGGGCGAGGCAGATCGGGCACGGCGGTTGGCCCGAGGGGTCGCGACGATCGAGTGCGATCGTGCCTCCTGCGTCGATTGTGCCGACAACGTGCCAGCCGGCCCCCTCCTTCGACGCGTCGGCCGCGACGTAGTCGAAGCCGAAGCGCCCGTCGGCGCTCGTCAACACCAGGGCGCGGAGCACCTTCCATTCGCGGTAGATCGCAAGGACCTGGGCCGGCGTCGGATTGGCAGCCGGGTCGATCCCGAGGTGAGCCGCGATCGCGGCATAGGTCGGGGCGTCGGATCGGATCGCCGCCAGGTGCTGGTCGGCGAGCTGCGCTTCGTCGGAGCGTGCGATCGGGTAGAAGTCCGGGTCGCAGAACAAGGGTCGCCCCAGCTGGTCGACGAGCCGGTAGCGCAGATCGGGCGCGGCAAGTGGGGCGCCCGAGGCTGCCGGGGTGGAGCCTGCTGGACCCGGAGTGGTTCCGGGCTCGATCGTCGCGCTAGGCCCGCTCGAGGCCGTCGACCCGCTGGCCGCGATGCCCGTTGCGCCCGGAGCCGAGGAGGCGGATGGCGATCCGGTGCAGGCCGTAACGAGGGCCACCAACGCCGCAAGGAGCAACCGTCGCATGCCGTCCATCATGCGCCCGACGCGCGATGTCCCGACGCGGTTTCCGTGTCCAGCGAATATGGCGGTGCTGGCTCGGAAAAGGGATGAGGCCCCCGGCGGCGCCGGGGGCCTCTTTATTTGACGAAT
>Ga0209488_10000379_pt1 | contig 36706 bp, 43 predicted proteins | sample Rivendell_Oct201_8_FD_188349 | JGI IMG/M metagenome (GOLD analysis project Ga0209488, IMG submission 188349) | Vadose zone soil microbial communities from the Eel River Critical Zone Observatory, Northern California, USA -... | ecosystem: Environmental > Terrestrial > Soil > Vadose zone >...
GCGCGGAACCGTGCCCGCCTGTTCGTCGGTACCAAGGACGCCGTGCTTGCGCGGCTCGAACCGATGATCGCCGCGACCAAGGCAGACGAGATCATGGTTACGACCATGATCTACGACCACAATGCGCGCCGGCGGTCCTATGAACTCCTAGCGGAGGCGTTCGGACTGCACCCGCAGACGTAGGGGGGAGGTTGTAATAAATACCACCAATAAAGAACGCGAGCGTCTACGACGTCAATTATTAATATTTCACGCAATCAAGTCAGAAAAAACGTAGGTTGCTGACAGTCATGAAACCATAACTGGTGTATATTTGGAATTTATCCTGCAGCCGCTTTTGGAACTGCCTGCGCGTCAGCGCAACGACTTGGTCCTTGAGGCCGAGGGTGTAAGGGCTCTTTAAGGAGACACCTTTTTTCTTATCCTCTGCAACAGCGGCACGGAATACTTCCTGGTCTGTCCTTTCGGCCTCCATGCGTAGTTTGTACTTTTCAAGCTGATCAGCTAAGTCATGAGCGAGGTCCGAAGATCGGAAGGCAGTCTCGAGAGCCTCCGGAGTACTAGGGACATCCTTCTCTGACCTTCCCGGGGCAAACTGGCGTTCATTCGGGTCAGTACACCCAGTGAGGTAGTCGGCCGTGCTCTGGCGAGGAAGCGGTCTGTAACCCAGCTGTTCGAAGTACGCCCGTGCTTGGTTGGGAGGCCCAAAGTACACAGTACGCCCTTGATCTAACACCATGACCTTGTCGAATAGTTCGTAGATGCCCTCGCCAGCCTGGTACCTAGAAACTATTGTCAACTCGTGTGAGGATGACCCAAACACAGTGCTTACAGAGCGGCAAAAGTCGTCTGGCCAAGGACATCGGTCATAATTCTAAGGGAGCGCACGAAGTCGAGCGCGGTCGAAGCATCCAGCCCACGAGACGAATTATCCCAGCATTGTATACGAGCGCGAGTCGTCATCATCTCTGCGATACTAACGCGTTTGCGTTCGCCACCAGAAACGCCACGAACAAAGCTGTCGCCGACTAGAGTACTTTCCGTGTGCCCAATATTTAACATCGTGAGCAACATGTTCTTGACCGAAGCATTGAACTCCGAGCGAGAGATCCCTGGTAGGCGTCCCTTGGAACCTGGTGTCTTGGTGGAGAGTGCGAAGTCGAGTGTCTGGCCAACAGTAAGGGTAGGAATATGGATGTCATCTGCAACCGAGGGTGTTGGTGGAAGTAAGAGGCCCGAATAACACGCTGGTGACACACCTTCGGCATTGTACACCAGTTCACCCTTATATGTCTTGGCCATTTCCTTTGAATCAATACCGGCATACCGGACATCTCCACCAATGTGGTAGTAGTCTTTCCGTTCGTTTGCAATCGCCTTCAGGAAGGTAGTGCAACCGGATCCTGGTGTTCCGAGAACGAGGCACATCTGCCCCGGCTCCAAAAGACCGGAGCTCCTTCATCAAAGTTAGAAAACGTGTTTCCCAAACGTATAGATGTGACGTACCCGTGAAGAATCGTCATTGTTGCGGCGTTCTTCACCTCGGAGGGTAGAAACCCGGAAATGAGATCACGCAGCTTGAAGAAGGGAGAGAACCAGAACTGCCAAGCTTCGTCTGAATGTAAACCGGATCACTTAAGTAAAAGTCGCGTATCACGGGTCAATTGATCTGACTGACCTCCAAAGGTCCGCACATAAAGCTATTTTCCCGATTCGACGAATAAATGAACGTGATGGTTACGGAAGACGTTCAGACTCACCTTAAAATTAGAACCGCCGAGGACGTCAACGTGAAAATCTTCCCAGACGACGCCGACGTGCTTGTGTTTTATACCCGCGCTTTCGTTCGCGTCATTAGACGAAGTGAGGAATTCGCGAAGATCAAAGGGCGATTCCGCGTCGGACGCTCCCTTTTCGAGATCCTTCGCAGTGCCACTCTTAGCCAAAGTACGGGCGTCGGCACCTTCGCCACCTTTTTCCGCATCATCGACGATTGTGCCTTGAGTCAACTGACGCGAGAGGTCATGGAAAGCATTCTCCGCCTTTTCGATGTTTACGCTGCCGGCACTGGGTGAGCCTGACGATGAGCGATAGTCACCAGCCATAGAGAAAAAAGCAGGTACGGTGTGGGAGTGGTGACTTACATGGATCCAATAGGGCAGGAGTATTATATACGAAACGAAAGCAGCAACTTGAAGGCGCAAAGGCAGCTTTACCAAATCAAATCAACATCGTCCGATGCCGTCTCGAGTCACATTGACCCGTTATTCCCGATACGGGCGCGCCTGCAACCTGTTCAGCCCCACTCTGTCAGCTATCTTCTCTTATCGCCGACAAACCTCTTACAATTAATGCTCGTGGGTGTGGGTGGACGCGTCGTGTGCCTAGTCATAATTTCTTAACACCGAGAATGGCATCGATCGTTGGCACCAAGCCTAGTTCGGCTGATTAGTAATCACACTTCTCCCGTCGGAAATAGCGTGCCGGGCCGCAAAAGGTGGATCCGGCCTACCAAACCATAATGAGTTTTGACACATGCTAGGTCCCAGGTCCAAGGTCGGGGTCGTGGTGCGTTTCGAGAAACCCCAGTACTGCGTTCGGTCGACCGAGAAAGTTCTATACAAGTTAAGAGTTGTTCTTCTACACAAAAATTCCAAAGGAAATAGGATCTGCACAACCCTTGGATTAGAATCGCACTCCGGCGAAGCCAACACGCCAGCTTCGATGATTCATCAGGCCGCAGGGTATATCCACATATCTCCGTCCTCTATCCAATCAGAATCCACCCAGCCGCTTTTTTCCGGATGTAGCATTCTTCCTTCCTGTCGTCACCCGTCCGCCGAACGGCCCGGGTACAACCTGTGTGCTTGCCATTGGCCGATATGAGTCAAGGTGACCATCCGGTCCCGCCCACTCAGATATCCTCGCCTGCACAGGTTGCGAGCTACTAGTAGCTGGAGGTACTTGGGAATGCGCGACGACAGGTGGAGGAAACATCGCAATCGGCTGGGACTGCATTGCCGGCATTCTCTCTCGATTTCCGTGTTTCTCGGCGACAGTAACGTTGCGAGGGATGACGCTGGGGGCCACCGGCTGCTGGTCATCGTATGGGTCATGGTAAACATATTGGTGAGGATCAGTGCCAGTGTCCCACTCCGCCAGGAGCAGGCGCACCCCAGGAGGTAACGCCAGTCCCGTGGTCGCGTTTGCGGTACCGGACAAGCTAGGTTTGTCCATCGCAAGTACAGGATTCAGGTAGCCAAAATGGACCGAGGGTAGCACTGTCTCTGATAGGGTCATGGCTTCCGTCGCGCGGGACATTGTCTCAAATTTGTCATCGTCCGGCATTTCAGTCTCTGCCTTGAAAGGCTGCGCAGAATACACGTCCGTCGAAAGTGCCAAGTCTAGTGCCAGCTGTTCACGAGCTTCTGACTCTCTTCGCAATGATGACCCGGCACGGTAGTCATCAAGAACCAAGTCATACTGATGAAGTTGCTCCACCATTGACGGTACGTCCTCGGAAATTTCCGGTACGAACCTTTGGAACACCGGACCAAGGTCGAAGTGCCATGCAGCTCCCTTGATGAGTGTTTCACGGGGAACCCGTCCTTGTGAAACCGCATGGAAGCCCCGTCTCGAGCTCAAGGCGCTTTGCGTTAAAAAGTCAGCTCGCGATGCGTGTGTGGGCTCTTCTCCGGAACGAAAGGCGATGTCAAATCTAGTGGAACGTAAGTGGGTGAAGGGCATGTATCACTTTCATACATACGTCGTCAACAAATGCTCGTGGGCGGTACTGGCTTCCTGCCAAAACAATGGCATCATATCCAGTGTATGGTAGACAGCGTTGGCCCTCTCCACGGGATAGACAGCCTCTGTGACGTCAAGCGGGAAAAACAGCCCTGAACGCGAAGCGTTTTGAGCGGCGGGAGAGTGTGTGCTGTGAGGTGTAAAATGACATACGCTGGTAAGCCTGGCGGAAATCGACCTCTTGCATATCACGAGTTCCAAGTTTACCAACGTCTGGCCGTTGTATGCCAGAAGCAGCGGCTAATCGATGTACAGCGGATGACCAAAATACATCTATCGTGGCCGGTGGTGGTGTTGTATCCCCGTCTTGACAGTGTGCAAGGGCAATCTGGTACACGGCACCGCGACTGGTCAATTGGAGCAAAGATGCAGCCGTGGTATTTCTGGACTCTGGGTGGGGATGTACTACGCAGAATCCAGCATGGCGCCCATTCGGAAAGCGACAGGACAAGCTATGTGGCGAGGTGTGACTTTGTAGTAGATCCTTTTCGTTGCTAGACACATCGTAGACGCTGAGAAGGCAGTTATTCCTAGATGATAGAACTGTGAAGTTTGCTTGAGAGACTTGAGTGAAAAAGGGCGTCCATCGTCATAATATCAACGGCGCTCACCACGCCCGATGCCAACGGCATGACTCGATAGGGTCCTATCGAATTCTCGTTCGTGTTTCCAGGCCAAGACTGGCCTTGTTTCGACACGGGGGTCAACCCAAATAAGCTCATTTGTAGTAACGAGGCGACACAGCCCGTCGTCAAGGTCGCATTTGACGGAAGTGAGTAAGTCGGGCGGCCGTGCTACAGAGTATATTTGGACACAGCGTTCGGCCGCCTAAATTAATCAGGATCAGTGTTTTTGTTTTGAAGGAACAAAAATATTCTACCCTGAAGTCAATAAGCTGCATGAATTTGGACGATGACAGAAGACAGGTCTCCTTATGCTCGCCCAAGGCAATTCTCCAAAAGCCATCATGGTGATCGTCAGGATCAGAGACACCACCGTAGACTTTCACCCTATGCTGCGCTGAGAAATCTAGTCGCTGCAATGGTAGGAGTGCTCACGGATTACTGTCTCCGAGTAAAGTACGTCTGAATACGTGTCCTTGATCGTTGACGAGTGCTGCATATTCCAAAGAGTGGTGTATTTGAACATCGACAGCAACGCGCCCGTTCAGATTCGAGCTGTTAATGGGAGCAATCTCCTTGATCTGTATGTAAGGCGTCTTCTTGCTCTGATTTGACGTCGGCAAGGATAGCGATAGAATCGATGTCGACGAGAATGTCCGGACTCCCACCACGGTTTCTGTTCTGCGTGACTAACCTTCTCTGTCAAAGTATGTGAATGTACCTTTACTGAGGTCACTGGACACTGGGGAAGAAGAAATTTGACAAATTGGACTTTCAAATGCCTTTGCGGGATAATGAGAGGGCTCAGTGATGATGTTTCCCTCAGCAGAAAACTCAATACTCGAAAAATCTGAGGTAACATTGGCCCTGTGCCTCACAAGAAACGTGATATACTCTCACTTAGATCACAACCACTTTCGCCCATAGGAAATGCTATAAAGCTCCATGGCACTTCTGAGCCATCGGACACGTGGAAGGACGTTACAAGGTCCCCAACGAGAGGATCGAATGCACGTAACGAGTCCTCTAGCCGTACCTCTACGGCGACTTGCTCTCGAATAAGTTCCGAGGGTATATCCACGTCAGGATAGTGGGTCCGAAGAAAATGAGCCTGCATCATGTGTGATAAATTAACGAAGATCATGCTACAGAGTGTACGTACACCCTGCTCTGCACGCTGCAACAACGTAGCTGTTCGCTGGTGTGATTGCGGAGACTGCGTGGCTGGAAAGGCCAAGACGGCGTTTCCGCTACAGACAAGTTTCCTACCTGCACGAGTTTGGTCATAAAGCTCAATGCGAAAGCCATCATTCGTACTGGAGGTCCGGTTCTGGGCTGTTACCCACGCAAACTGGCCATGGTCTTCGCGCAGGGTGGCGGAGGTCAGGGCTCCACCTTCCAGGAGAGGGTAGGGCAGAAGGGTAGCCTTGACTTTTCTCTTCTCACCCTGCGTCGAGTTGCGTACGGTACTTGTTGCTGGCCAAGTGTTCATTCCATTGTCAGTGAGAGGACAAGTTTCAAAGTCCGATTGGCCGTCTCCCCCATTTGGTGCCGGCGTGACCTGACGGATTGCTCCCTTCTCATGTATCGCGTTTGGGCACTCGCCCGACGTTCTCCTCCTTGTAGAAGATTCCATCAGAGTGTGGTGGTCCATGCAGAGGCAGACTCGAAATGGACTCCAAATTCCATTCGAACAGGTGTCATAGCTCGAAAGCGTGGTATGACCGCGATGTGGGACGAACACGGTGCACGCTTCCCCGTCACAGTTCTCCAAGTGCGTAGTTTATCTTCTCATTTCCGTGGTTTGTTCTCACATACAACAGCTTGACAATTGTCAAGTGACTGCTAATATCACCACCGTACGAAAGGACAATTCGGAGTACCATGCTGTGCAGGTCGCTGCTTCAGACAGACCCACCAAGACGACGACGAAACAAATGCTTGGCCATTTCAAGAAGGCCGGTGTACCCCCAAAACGTTTGGTGAAAGAGTTTCCCGTCACAGCAGATGCACATGTGCCCATTGGTGCGCCCCTTGGCACGTCACAACGAAAACCAGTGTAGTCTTACGAGAGTAGGCACTACCCTGTCTGCCGCCCATTTTGTTCCAGGCCAATCAGTCGATGTGGTCGCAAACTCGTGGGTACACTCTTGACTTTTGTGCTTCTCGGGATCACCCTATGCTCTACAGCATTGGCAAAGGCTTTCAAGGTGCAATGAAACGGTGGAACTTTAAGGGACTACGAGCCAGCCACGGTGTTTCTGTCTCGCACCGCTCTGCAGGGGCGACGGGTGCACATCAGGTACCTACTCGTTCAATCCAGTAGATCAACCCAAATTCTTACTTTTGTAAATCACAGGATCCTGGGCGTGTTTGGCCTGGGAAGAAGATGGCCGGCCGAATGGGTGGAAAACGCACCACAACACAAAATTTACGTGTCGTCCGCATCGACAATGTGCTCAACCTTGTCCTTGTCCGTGGCTGTGTTCCAGGATACGATGGCATTCACGTACTGGTCCGTGACGCCAAAAAGAAGATGGTCGCTCTCGCACAGCACAACCAAGCAAAGGGTTTGTATGAGAGGGTTTTACCGAAAGGCGTTTCAGACTTGCCATTCCCCGCCGGAACTGAGGAATTAGCCAAGACACTGCCGCCCATTGTCGTTGCGCCGTCCGAGCGGACGACGAGCCCTTTTGTTCCTAGGGAATAGACAGACCTTTCACATAGACCGCATTTAATGGAATGCCTGCAGGCTGTCTCTCACATCATCGTTACCAGATGCTGGTATCCATGGTTGCGCACTAAAAACACGGCCGCCCCATCAGCGGACGAGGCACGCTGTGCAAGCCGCAGCCATTTGACTAGTCGGATCATTCACAGCGCCAGCGAAGCGCCCAAGCCCAATTAATGCCTTAGTCACGTGATGGTCTACATAGACGGCATCTGATGATGGCGACGACGTAAGTACATACATTAGCTCTTCGCAACGGCTGATTTGCTTGTCTGCCGTTCGGGCGTCCTCCACCGCCGACCCCTTCACTAGCCACATCATTTTTCCGAGTTGACGACGCGCCCAGGCCAAATCATGGCGCTCACGGAGTTAGGCCTGCTATATAACCTGCGGAATCATCGCTCGTCTGCTGTACGCTCAGCTGTCAGGAGCCTGGTTGCTCCCCCCGAACTTGGTCGCCCCCCTTTCTCGTTTTTTTCTTTTCTGTCATTTCTCTAAGATTCCTTTTTAATTCCCACTTTTGCAATGCGTTCTTACGGAGTCCTTTCGTTGCTCGTTCTCGCGGCTGCTACCTCGGCCAGTCCGATCAGCCCTCTAAGGCGTTCATCATCGTAAGTTGCGGAGCCCCACTCGAGTTGAATATCTGATATACGATTGCCACTAGGCTTCTCCCTACGCCGCCGCCTGCATGTCTCGCACTTGTTTCAAATTCGACGCTCTCGAACGTTACAAGTGATGCGGCCTCCGCCAACCTCACAGACACATCATCGGTTGCGAATGTCACTGATAACGGAAACGCCACCACAACTTGCTTAGTTGCCCCCAGCGACCTTCCGGGCCTTATAGCGAGCATGAACAGCACGGACGTGTCCAACTCAACAAACTTCAATTGCACGGTCGTGTCAAACGCCAACTCGACAGATTTGACTCCTCCCGATGCCAGCGGGTCAACGGGAGACAACTCTACTACTACTGGCGACAACTCGAATGGTACTGGCGACAGTTCGAATGCCACTGGAGTCGACTCGAGCGCTACTGGTGACAATTCGACTGTTACTGGCTCCAACTCGAATGACACTGGCAACAACACAACTGATACGGGCAACAACTCCAACGACAACTCCAATACGGGCGACAGCTCAACTTCGGACAGCGCACCTCCTCCTCCTCCTCCTTCCCCCCCTCCCCCTCCCCCTCCTCCCCCGCCTGCTGCTGATTCGGGGTCAGCGGATAACGGCTCTTCTGGCACCGCTGATTCCTCGGGTCAGTTCACCGCCGATACCACTGACCCACAAGGGCGCAGGAAGCGTTCCACCTTCGGAGGGTGGCTGCGGTCATGGCGCCCGATTATCCATCACGCTCCTGAGCGCCGCATCGCGCAGACTGACCTTCCTGATGTCGCGCAGCAGTGGCAGGATATCTGTGTACGTACACACACATCCCTCCCTCTCCAGGAACCATCTCTTACACACATAACCCCATAGCTCATCAGCGGCGGTGACATCTTCACGAACCAACCATGCGTCAACTTGGCCGGCATTGACGGCATCAACGCCCTCCTCTCTACGGGCGGCGTTTGCGACCAGCAGGACAACGCCGACAACATGATCGACTTTGCCAAGTCGGCCGGCGTCACCAACACGGCTGATCTCATCGCTGCAGCGATCGCGTACCGCAAGCACCCGCGCAATGCTGACGACATCGACGGAGGCATCGTTCCCTCAACTCCGTTCTGTACCAAGCCGCCGCGCAACCCGGAGCTTGTAGGCATCGTCAATGAACAGCTCCCTGGTGTCGACCCGGGCCTCTTCGGCGGTCCCAACGAACCGATCGTTGCGTTCGGCGAAGGTAATGTCTCCTCACTGTTCGTGATGGGAGTGCTCTGGCTAACAGACTTCCTAGCTGGTACTTGTCCAGAAGGCCAGACACCAGACATCTCAACGTGCTCTTGCGCATGAAGAAGAATCATCTATCTTTCTCTCAATTGCATTTCTCGCAAGTATGCTACACAAGGACCTTTTTTTCATACTTTCGTGATTAGATGGATTGATTTAATATGTTTCGTGCTTGGTGATACTACAGAAAAATGAAGCTTATAACCTCCCACTGGTATCATATACATCTTCCAGGTATAAGGCATACAATCGTAAGGTAAGAAAAAAGAGAGAAAGATAGGAAACAATTCGGCTACGTCTTGTCATAGAAAGTCTAAGCAGGAGGCGAGCGATTGGATGGAGCAAATGCAGGTGTCGATCGGTCATGAGACGAAGCGCTCAACGTACTCGTCCGATACTGGAATATGTCATGTAATCTAGACAACTTTTCCTGTTTCTCTTGGTCAGATCCGTTCGGGGGAGTTGGGCTGACCGAGGATCGCGGTGGATCGTCACGGTTGAAGGTAGAAGCCAAAGGTGAAGTGGGTATTGACTTCGATTCCAACTCTGTACAAAGTGTAAGGAAGAATAGACTAGTGTATGAGGGAAAGCACTCACTCGAAAGGGTATCTGCAACAGCGACCTCCCTTTCTTCATCTTGCGCGGCTCTGCTGGCCAATGCGCGGGAGATGTACTTGCGGAATGCAGGACCCGTAGATTCAAGCATCTTCTCCACTTTTGCCTTTTTTTGAGGGTAAGCCTTCAGGAACTGGTGAAGCTCCGTGATGCCCTCCTTGTGCATAGCGCCCGTCGTCTCACTCGAGATGTGTCCAATAATCTTGAGCAACTGGGCATCAGGGTCGGGCTCCTCGATCGGCGGAGAAACTAGCCCGTTGATGGACGATACACTTCGACTAGTGTGATGACTGGGAGACGATCGCCGCCGTACATCCCCAGATGCTCCATCCGAGACTGTCTCTGGCGGAGATGCAGGCCGACTAGGACCCGGAGTTGAAGCTTGAGGGGTGTGAGACACTTTGCTAGGGGGGGCTGGTCCATCCTCAGAGGCAACACGTGACCCTGAGTTGAGGATTCTGTAAACGTAGGGGTAGACAATAGTAGCGGAGGGATCGTCGAATGAGCTGGACAAAATGTCATACACATCATCGCCATAATGGGCTAATCACCAGATAAGAATGAGGCACACATGCGAGTCGTGATCGTACTCACCAACAACATGCTGGACGATGACCTTCACAGTCCTGAGTGGCATGTCGCCGCAAGGTATGCGGTTGGTAGCTCGAGCGCGCCACTCATTTGGTGGCACTGTCTGCAAGAAATGCTCAATGGCCGGAAACAACTCCACTGGGTCAAGTTTCAAATCTGTCAGATCTTGAGGGATATTCCGAGCTAATTTCCAAATACACTTCAGAACGAGTTCTGCAACCTTAGCTTCTTGGGAGTCTGTAAGCGTGCCGTTTGACGGGAACGGTCGGACGATCTGAAGGAGGAGAGCGAACAAGGCACTGGATAGTGGTTAGACCGTGTCCATATCATAAATTATTCAGATACGGCGCACCGGAAGACAGTGATCCTACGCCCGGTAGAGAACAGCCGCAGCATGATCATGTTGATAAACCTCGACAAGTTTTTGACCTCCTTGTCCTGACTATCGTCAGTCTGCAGAAGACGCAGAGCCAATTCCTCAAAAAGGGCAGTGAGAATGTCGACCGTCAAAGACTCTGCGAGTAGCGGATTATCGCAAAACGCGTTTAGAGTCTGGATCAAGTGTTTGGCGAGTCGAACGTTATCTTCCGGTTTATCAAATGCATGAGACATTTGAAGCGTGATCGTTTCAAGAAGACCTTCCGTGTGTTCTGCAAGGTCCCGATACTGGGGAGATGATGGGCCAGAATCCGGACCAAGCTGGAGGATCTTTTGAACCCTCTTGAGAGCCTCGACACTGCGATCCGAATCGCTACTCAAAATGCTGGAGATCGTGAGAGTAATACCATCCCCAGATTCCAAAGGAACCTCCGGATCCGCAGGCGGCTCCGCGCTCCTCCAAGATTCGACTTTGGAGCTTTGTCCGTTTGAATGCTTCGTTCCGTTCGAATTGGAATGGGCACTCGAAGGATCGGTTGAAGGTACAAGGGTAGAGCGTAACGTTCCAGCTCGGCTTCTTGGCGCAGCGAGACGAGAAGGCAGCATGCTCTTACCACGAGTCGGAGATGTAGGACCGGGTATATGTGATGTTGGCTTGCCAGTCTGAGACGGTCCTGGGGACGTTGATCTTGTTTGCGGAGCGGCTGCAGATTGAGCTATACGAGCAGCTCCTACAGGTGGGCTCCCTGATCGTGGAATGCCCCCTGGGCGAGGGAGAGACGAAGACGGAGATGCTGGCCTTGCGATGCTGCCAGTCAAGCGCGAGATCTGAGATGGTTGTGGTGGCGCAAGGGCGTCCTTCCCAAACTCGCGCTTATCGGGTGTACTAGGGCCGGCTACGCGGCGTAGTCTCTCTTCGAGTTGAGTCTTGTCTTTAGGACTGAGATTGCCGACAAGAGACCAGACCCTCTCGCCCTCGAGCAGGTAGATCTCGCTAGTAACCTCGTGTGAAACAGGAACATAGACGTCGAACTTGGAAAGACAAACCTCAAAGTCGTGAGCGCAGATTTTCTGACGCTACCGTCCTTGTCCGAAATCATGGAGGCTATCACGGGGCAATCTTTCACAGGGTTACAGGCCCCCATTCCTGACCGTTTCAAAATTCCTCCTAATTCGTCCAGGGATAGTTGGCGTGTCTTAGCAACTTTCGACTTCAAGCCGTGGTCAAGAACAAGCTGAAAAATCCGGCTATATGCATACACCTTGGGGAGTGTTTGAAAGATTTGCTGCACGCGCACTCGAACGGGCTCACGAGCATCGCCGAACTATCGACTATCAGCAAGCTGTTTACAGCATCTAAAGTGGTTCCTCACCTTATGAACCAACGTAGGAATGAAACACTGCGCTTCGGGCTCTGTCAGCTGGTACTCCACGCTCCTCATGAATGCTAGTACCGCATCGACTACATCCAGACACTTGGACACCAAATTTGATTGAGGTTCGTGGGCCTTGGTCGAGACATATTTGAGTGCAAGGTCGGAGTTAGCTAAACCAATGGCCCTTGCTTCGTCCTCGGTCAGTCCAAGGCCCTCGGCACCAGAGTGCAGGTCTGTGTAGAAGTCGCAAAGCATTGTCAGCCCATTGACATAGCCATTGACGGCGTTGTGATCATGGCTGAAGAGATTCGCAATCAAATCTTTTGAGGCATTTGACTCCATCTGGTGTTGCAAGAGATCCGCCTGATCCTTGCGCGTCGCTCCGCCTTCATTTACCCACTTGCCTACATCTCTCAATAAGCGAACCCTCTTCGCATCAGTGCTCGTGCCATGCAAGGGGAGTGGCTCGTGAGAAGTCGCGGCAGAAACAGGCGTTGAAGGAGGTGCGCTCTTGGTAGTGGCTGTCAGCCCAGATCGCTTCCCGCCGAGTTTCGCGGGAGTACGAGGTGTGGCAATCTCCTCGACAGTCTCAGGATGAGATCCGGGACGCGGAGTTGATCCTAATGGCAATTTACGACGCACTGACCCCAGTTTGCCAGGTCTCCCCGCAGGGGGCACGGTAGGGGACTGGGGCGGGCTGACCTCGTGTGAGGGTGGGGGAGATGCGGCGGCGACAGCGGGCTTAGAGGGACCCGTATTCTTCTGGGGCGCCGGTGCTGCGGCAGGTGTTGCAGCAGCAGCAACGGCTGTCGCTGGGGCTGCTGCACGAGCTACCTGTATGAGGGGCACCGCGGACGTCTTTGAGGCAGGTTTCAAGGAATTTGTCTGATGCATGACTTGATCAAACCCGACGGATGCAATGAGATACGGTAGCATTGCCTGTGCGCCCTTACGGACGTCGCCGTTGCGGTCGTCAAGACATCCCACTATTGGGGAGATCCAGCCGCTCAGATCCAAACCTGAAGTCATCTCGTGTTCCTTCAGCCAGTCAAGGGCCCATCCGAGTAGTTGAGCTCTTTGGATTGGCTGATTGACCTCGAGCGCAGCTGTTAACCCATGAACAAGGGCTTCCAATCCCTCACAAGCTGTGGCGATGGCAGTCAATGTATGAATCCCTGCGGTGCGGATGTGTGCCTTCTGGTCTGAAAGCACAGTGCAAACCGGCAGCACGAAGAAGCGCGTCTGCTTTTCGAAAGGTTTGCCCATGCCAGTAGCTATCCGAGCCACGATATCGAGCGCGAGAGTTTGGACCGCTTTGTTCGAATCAGTAACACGTGCCTTGAGGATTTGTCCAATCTCGCCTGAAGAAAATTGAGGCGTCAGATTGTTGTAGAGATAGAATAGCGATGAACGCACCCATTTGAGGTTTCAGACGCTTATTTGCGCCCTGATCTAGGATGGCTTGTAAGGTTTCCAAAGCCTCCTTCTTGGTTTTCCATGCTTCGCTTTTCGCGTCCGCCAATATAGTCGTGCCTTTCATCAGGCCATCGACCTCCACGCGCGGGAAAAGGTCGTCCAGGGTATTTGACGCGGCGGAGCTACCCTTGGTTCCTGAGCCTCCCTGCTGAGCCATAGCAAGAACATCGGCAGATTGTCGTGTTGGTGCTGGAGGCGAATTACCCTCGACTTTGTCAAACTCGCTCTGGATCGTAGCAAACAGTTGTGGATTGAGATCGCCCAGAAGATCGCTGATACCTGAGCCCGCGAATAACTTCACCATTACCAGAGTCTTAGTTGCGCTTGTTCGCACGGCGGCATTGGAATTCTTGAGCGCGCCCTTCAGAAATTCGATGAGGTTACGAAGCGATAACCCGGCGATACCGAATTCTGAGAGGGCTTGCTCAACCCATCCTAGTGCATCAGCAAGTGCCTTCGGTGCCTTTATTTTATTGAGCGGCTCGTATGCTTCATGTATGGCATCAATGAACAGCACCGGAAATGCCAGAAAAGACATACCAATATTTAGAACGAACTGTAGCGACATTTTCTCTGCAAACGCCCCTAGAGCATCGCTTGCAGGCTTCTTCAACTTGGCATCACCCAGCTTCTCCGACAAATGGGGAATGGACAATGCTGCGCAAGACCTCCCAAAAGATGGGCAACACTCCGCAAGGATAACCAAGATCCCATACAACTTGGCCGACACCTGGAAGTTCTTCTCCCCCCAACCTTTCTTTCCAAGAGCGCGTACTACGACCTCTGCATCGAGCTCCTCCACAGTGCTCTCGATCCACGTTGTCATCTCTTCCAACGCAGCTAGCCGGGTCTTCCAATTTGCATCGCCGAGATCGGTGATAAAATTAGATGGGATGGATTCTGCGGCGAGTGCCTCGGCGTCCTCCGGCGTGTGTTTGTACTTGAAAGTATCAAGTGCACTCGGTGGGGCGAGCGCCCCGCCCTTTGCTGGCTTCGTCGCAGCGGCGGCGGCGGAGGCGGCAGCAGCAGCAGGCGGCTTCTTAGCAGGCGCAGACGCCGAAGGTGCCGGTGCACCAGAAGCAGGAGCGCCTTTCTTGCCCGAGAGACGCGCTGGTGGCCCACGGGCTTTCTTTTCTGGCGTAGGCCCGCCGTCCTCGATATGCGGGCTTTCTACTTCAGGCGCGGGTGGAGGCTCTTCCTTCTTCGGCGCAACTTTCTTCGTCGGGGGTGCTTTAGCAGGTGGCGGCTTCGGCGGGGCGCTCGCGCCAGCCTTTGCCTTCACAGTGGCTTTCTCATATGCTTCCTTCACCTTGGTTTTCCGGACATCCGCAAGGCCATCCATCACCGCCCCGAGAGGGCGTTCTCCAACCATTTTCATAAGGGTGCCGAATGCATTCGCAGCTTCATCGCGGGCCCCGGCATAAGAATCTTCGAGCAAAGTAGCCAATGCCTCAGAAACAGGTTTGAGTTGCGGTAGAGGGATAGCTTGTGTTGACGTTGAGAGACAGTGCGTAAGAAATTTGCAAGCACCCTCCTTAACTTGAGGATTCTTGTTGGACAAAGCTGGGAGAATGTCACCAACAACGTCTGCGAGTGTGGTCTGTGATGGCATTCAAAAGGTGGGTCCAACGGATAGTATGCTTTTCTCACCGTTTTGAAAATGGCATGCAAGGCCGCGCTGATCGTGTCTGTCACACTTGCTTTCCTTTCCTTCAACCGATCCAGCATCGGCGGCACAACAATCTCCCGGTATCGACCATAATTCCCCATCAGCCCGTTTGCTAGGGCCTCGAGACACTGCGCCGCAGCCATGACACAGTTAATGTTCGCATCACTCTGCACTCGCAACGCCAAAGCCTTGGAAAGTTCTCCGAACTCTGGTGCCTCCTTTATTCGAGGCGTACCGTTGAGGAGAGTTAGGAGATCATCAAGAACCTCCTTACGCTCTTTCCATTTTGATGATGTGAGGCCCGTATGGAGGTTTGCAGGAAGCTTCGGTGTGATATCAACTTCCTCAGCTAACTGTCGGGGGTCGGGGGGAGTAAGATCTATTCCTTATCGTTCACAGTTGTTGGAAATTACTTCAAGGGTTGACGCACCTTCCTCTACACCGGCATCACCTCCTACGTCTTCACCACCGGCCGTATTCTGCTCTGCATCCCTTGCTTGCTGCCGTGTCATACGTTCCGGCTTCAGGGTACCTTTTCCTCGTCCCTCTTTCTCCATGCTCTCCCAAGCCTCCTTCAATTCTTTTACCTGAACTGGCTTGAGTTCAGCTAGCCATGGTTCAATTCCAGGGCCCAGATACTGATATAAAGCGTGCGCAAGGTTGCTGCCCTCAGACCTGACGGTCTTGTCTGAGTGGCCAAAGATTTTCGGTAGAACTTTAAGGATAGGTGCTGGCGGAGTCACCTGCGTGCCAAATAATCTAGAAGATGACAATGAGTGTAAGTGACGAACATGCGAGAAAGGAGTATCCTGCGCTCCTGTCGCAGGCCCGCCCGGGCATTGATTGCTGAAGGCAGGGCGAATGAGACAGGGTATGAACATACGACTCACCGAATGATCTCCTTCAATACGGACACAGTCCCTGCAACGGCCTTTGGCTGCTTTGCGGCCAGTCCAGGCAATACATTCTCCTGAACACGAGTGGCGGTCAAGCAAGCTACTAGACATTGGCGAAAGTCACGTACCACTACGCCAGTACCGCCATTGTCCACCTCAACATATTGAAGTGCCAGTTCGATCGCCTGGGTCTTTGTGCCAGCTCGTGTTGAACCAAAGCATTTGTCCACCAAGGCAGGAACCACAGAGTCTCTCGTCCTTGCGGCGTTCTCGCCCGCAAATTTAACAAAGGCTACGACGCATTCTACGCCTTTCTCTTGCGCAACTGCGTTTGAGTCAGTGACGATCTTCTTGAGGAGCTCAGGATGGGAGGTGTAGGGCCGGAACGCAGGGTCGGTGTCAGATGCTGTCAGTTGGAATGTTTTGACAAGGGCTTCATAAGCGCTGACGCGGGCTTTCCAATTCTTGTGGGAAAGCCTGACTTCGATAGAAAGAGCCGAAAAGTCTTCCTCCTGAGGAGGTTGTCCATCCATGGGAAAAGGGTAATCACGGCCGAATGAACCACGCCAGACGCGACTGTGACTATCTGTGTGACACGCGTGACAATGTGATGTAACGTGTTCGAGATCAGTCACGTGTCGTTTTGATCATCATTTTTGTGTCATCTCTCACCACCCTCTCGTCACCACGCACCCACGACGAGATGATTGTCTATTACCCAAGCAGCCTCAACATCGGACATTATATATATATACTATCATTCCCAGCGTCTATCACATGCTGTTCTATTGTCACAGCGACCGCCCAAGCCCATAAGCTATCCGACAGATCATTCACACATCAGTATTACCTTCTCCACCAGAAACGGGAATATTCAATTGGCTTGCCGCCCCCCATCGGAGTTGACTTCTCCGAACCTCCGGCACCTTGTAGAGAGTCATCGTTGTGTATTCGATGGCCGGAGTTCTCTGTGGCCAGAAATTTTGTGGCCAAAGACGCCGTGATCGAGAGATATTAGGCAAGAGATATGCTTTTGAACTATCAGAAGAAGAGATTGTAAATGCGCCACGACCTTCGTCGTCTATTTTCGCAACATTTCAACAACGCCAAGGTGAGTCTCGGGTGGCGTGCAACTTCCACCGCCACATGATGCCTAACACGTACCTCAGCGCAACAGAGATTTCTTTGTATTGCCCAACTTTCTCATCTGTGATGCTATTGGCAACATCGCCCTCTAATGATTATAGCTATCTTTGGGCCTATGTGGCGTACTATTTAAACCCCCAGGCCCTCAGGTTGCTCTCTCCCTTTCCATCAGCTTGAACTAGCTTGATTCAATGGCTATCCCTTCGAGCACCAGAGTCCTCATTGTCGGAGCAGGGCCTGCTGGCATGTCATGCGCCCTCTCCCTCTGGCGTTCGGGCGTCAAAGACTTGGTCATCGTTGACGCGATCGAGGAAGGGAACGGTAATCGTACATCTCGTGCAATGGCTATCCATGCGGCGACTCTGGAGGTGAGACCTTGTGAATATCATGGGTGTATTCCCCTCTAATGTCATTATAGGCACTAGAATCCATCGGCTGTACTGACGCGTTTCTTGAACTGGGGCTCAGATGCTCCAGGATGAACTATTACGACCGCTCCGGTCACCTTCTGATGGGAGCTGACTTCAACGGGTTAATCGGGAAGACAGAATTCCCGTGTTATCTCCTTATCCCTCAAAATATTTCCGAAGGCATTCTCGACCAAAAGTTAAGGGACACGGGAATCCTGGTGCATCGTCCTTACAAGGTCGTGGGAATGCGCCAAGATCCCAAAGATAGGAACATCGTGGATGTCTCGTTCGAAAATGGCCAGTCTATTAGCGCTCAGTATGTGATCGGCGCTGATGGTTCTCAATCTATCGTAAGTGCTATTACTGCATCCTCGTGGGGAATTAGTCTCATAAACCAGCCGCCGTGACTCATCAGGTACGCCAGTTATCTGGCCTACCCTTCGCGGACCCTGGTTCCACTCCCGAAAAACCAGAGGCTGCCAACTCTCTGGCACAGATGGTCATGGCCGACATCACGTTCGATGGAACTCCCCACATCAATGACGAGTTCTTCGCTGTCATCAGCCTCAAGAGTTTCTTTGCCATGGCCCACCTTAAATATCCCGCAGACGGCTCAAATGACTTTGGCGGGAAGTTTGCCTACCGCTTAGTCTGCGGTATACCCCGCGCCGATGGCGCACCCCCTTCAACGTCGAGTGTGGAGTACGTCCAAGAGCTGATCGAGAAGTACGGGCCTCGCTCGCTCTCCGGCGACAGGCACAAGAACCCGCAGCACACCCTCAAAGTGACCGAGGTCGTCTGGTCGACGCGCTTCCGCACGCGCTACGCCGCCGCCCCCACCTTCTTTACCCGCTTCGGTAGCAACGGCAGCAGCGAAGCTGGATCTAGCGGTGCACGCGTGTGCCTCATCGGCGACGCCGCTCACATACATCCTCCCGCCGGTGGCCAAGGTATGAATCTCAGCATCCGCGACGGCATCTCACTCGGCCCCGTCCTCGCCGAAGCGCTCAAAGCTGGTTCGACGCCTGATTCAGATGAGTCGCTGCGTGCTCACTTGAACCTGCGCCGCGATCGCGCTATCAGGGTGATCAAGATCACCAAGATCATGGCTGGTGCCTTAGGCATGTCCCCCCGCTTCCAGAAGCCGTGGAAGTGGTCGCCGGTTCACGTCTACACCTTCCGCGACTGGACGTTCTGGGTGCTGAGCAAGTCGAAGTGGGTCAGGCAGACATTTGCGTTCAGGCTCAGTGGCATCGCCGCTCCTTGAAAAACTTTCAACAAGTATTTCACCATCGTCTCTCTCCACTTCCTCTCTCCTCAATTCCTCATCATCTTTACACATACATCATCATCCCTGTCTTGGATCTCACTATTTGGTGTTGTGCTCATGTCAGGCATAGACCAGACGTGTATTTTAATAGCACATTTATGTTCCAATGTTCTAATGAATGTTTATTTCCGCTGAGCTTGTGTAGCTTGCCGAGAATCCGGCTCTCAGAGTCCCTTTTGATGGCACATCCCCTTGCGATGAAGCCTCAAACCTCTGACCCCAAGTACGAGTCAACCCGCAGAACACCTGTACAAATGGACCCTTGTGTCACCATCCACGGTACTTCGGGAGCATCCGCAAGCCCCAACGTCCAATCAATCACCGTTTTGTGAGGCACGCTCCAATGTCTAACACAAGCTCCCACACCGGTCCTATCCAGTCCTCCGCAACGACAGTGGCGGCCTTCTTCATGGCTTCCTCTGTCGCGAGATGCCTCGCAGCGGCTGCGTCCCTCTCGTCGACCATGTTCAGGTTGTGCCACAGAACGGAGATGAGAAACTGTACATCCGCAAGTGAGCGTAGGATCTCGAGAGTAGCGTAGTCCTTCTCTGCGATATCGAGATAGGGCAACGCTTCGCGGATGGACTCTGGCGATCGCTCATCCGCTGCGATGATGCAGCGTGCAAGAGTGAAGCAGGCCAGAGCACGCTTCTCGAGATCATCACCATCAATGACCTAAATTGGTGCATGAGACTCGTCCAATGTCTCCTGATCTGACCCGCTCACCTGCGGCATAATCTCTTCGAGGATCCTCTTGCAGCGTCTAGTCAGCCCAAATTCAAGGCCGACGTCTGCTAGCAAGATGATCGCGGTTCGGTATGAACCGTACCGACACTGGAACTCAGAGTGCCATAGCGCTCTCAAAAGCTGCTCAACTGCGGTCGCGGCCTGGCCGACGTGCTGTTGCAGAGACATACCGTAAATCTCTTGAGATTTGGTGAAAAATAGACATACCCGCATCTGCAAAAATTCGTACAGAGGGTCTTGTATGATGGATGTAGTTGATGCGGTAGCATTGAAGAAATAGTCTCGAGGGTTGAACGGCCCTGTGGGACGCATGGTCTTCAGGAGGTCATTATACTGCCGCGATTGGCCGCTACTCAGGTGCGTTAGTTGAGATGCTATGGACCAGGAATGCGTGCAAACAACTCAACCGTCTGCTTGCCCTCAGCACGAGAATATGCCAGATCTGCGATGACCACTGTGAGTAGTCGTGAAGGCTCAAGCCTCTCCAAACGTCAGGCTCAAGAAGCAGAGCAATGGCGTCTTGATAATTCCCTTGTCTTGCGCGCTGCAGCGACGAATCAGGGAACACCGTGATGCAAAGCGATGACACGTACCCTATAAGCACGATTCAACGTAATAGTGATAACGTTATTACTGTCTCCGCCAACTTCGCTGAAAGCGGTGACTATATTCTCTTCAATGACCGCCAACTTCTCGCAGCCTATCTCGGCATTAGCAAAGGATTAAAATTCCAGTTGCGGGTCACACCTGCCGCACTCCAAACAATTGATTGAACAACGTGCTGGCTCCACTGTTCTGAATCTTCAAGGTAATTTCCTTGCATATCAATCCAGTGATCATAGAGACCAACTGCCTGGACGATCTTTTCGAATGCAGCACTGAGGGGCTGCTCCTGTCTAACTAGTTCAGTCTCATGACAGAATCGAGGACGACATGACCTACGCTCTTGACCCTTAGAAGCTTCTCGACATCATAGAGTACTTCGATGGGATGAAGACTAGGTTGAATTTCGTTGATAACGGGCTTTTGATTCTTGTGTTTCGGGGTAAGTCGGTGTAGCAGGCTGCAATGCTGTCATGCATGAAGCAATCTGGGTATGATGACAGACCCACCCTTGGCAATGTTGTAGTGTTTCCTTGTCCCCTGCCAGGCGAGATATTTCAATCGCCTCGATCAAAAACTGGACATATTCTGAATAAAGGTAGCAATAAGGAGGCAATCAGGGATGGCGGCACCTTGCGAGCTGCCGTGTACTCATGCTGAAGATAATGCATGCGCGAGAGGTTCAAGAGTGCATGTTGCCGCACACCGCTGCATGCGAACGTTTGAAAGAACGGGCATTGGGACAAACAACGGGCTTACTAACGAGTCGCTTCCTTCGTGAAAACGTTGTTCGAAGAACCGTCGTAAGTTTTCGGAGGCCGAGTTCGAGTCGCCAATAGCGAGCCCACGCTCGAAACTGCGTAGCAGTCAGGATGGACCTGGATGGCGCCAATTTCAAGGCAAGGTACGAACTCTAAGTAAGTATCTGGCTCTGCCCAGCGATATTCATCTGCATGGGTCTTCAATAACAGTGTGTCTGGCGACCTTGCTCAACTAGACTTTCCTTGAAGAATGAGGCCATACGAACGACGTACCAAAGGTTATCAGATCCCTCTGAAAGTGTTCATATCCAGCCGTGGTGCTGCCATTCAACCATTCATGGAAGTCGTGACGAAGTTTGGACACGCCCGCAAAGGATAACTTCATGTAGGAAACCACGGCCCTCCGGCAAAAATAGCCGAATATCGAACGTCGGCTCTGGGATAAGGTGGGTCAAATCAATCACGAAAGCCGCGAAGTGGTCTCACGATATCTGTCTATAAAATGAACACGGTGGATGAGTCGGACAAAATAGACATGCCGTCAGAATACATACCTCTTCTCCACTTTTATGGTCCACGTATAGGTAGGATACACCTGGGAAGTCAATCGAATGACGAACAACCTCAAAAGTGACTTGGCAAACCGTGGAAGAAGTTCGTCATGTAGTCTACGGATATAAAGTCCATGTACTAACGCCCAGTCGTTAGGTAAATGCAGAACAGCCCCAAGGAACCATACCGACCTTCGGTTTGAGGGACTCAAAGAAAGAGATCGCACCCTCTGCATCACTATGAGGAGCAGCCTTCAGGGCTTCTAGCAATTTTGGAAATGACCTCGGAGGTGTCACCTAGAGAGGGATTTTGTGTGTGAGGGATGTGTGCCCATTGGAAGGCGTACCTCGACAGCCTCTTCTAGCAATACTCTGTGGACCTGGATAAGAAAGGAGGGATGGAACCTTTTGCGCGGGTAATGCCGGTAGAGCAGCATCATAACCATCAGCAGACTGATGTGATGAGGTCTGAGCGTGTGTGGTGTTGGCGGCGATTCGAGCTCCTCCATCTGTACGACTCTATCCTCACCACCGACTGCAGCACCGAGCCGACGACGTCGGGGTCGTGGTCTGCGCCTATCGTGTGACTCTATTTCCATATTTGTATGATTCATTCCCAAAGCCGGCAGCGAGTGCACGGCATGCGCATATAGTTGACCTGCAATGGGTGCAAAGGCAAAACGACCCACACAAGCTAGCCAAGTATGTCTCTGAGTGCTTCATTCTCGGTCTGACTATTCAACCCCGCGCCAGGTCTCGTCGAAGAGGCGTAAAGTAGCCCCTCCACCGGGCGTGTCTGCAACGTCCTTAACATCTGCGCGAGCCAAGGGAAAGCAGCGTGCTTTTCAGCGTACGGTCATCGAAGTTCCCTGTGATGATCGCAATTCTGAAGACTCTGAACTTGGCGATGAAAATCTTGGCGTCATCGAGGAGTTCGGAGCAGGCACCTCGTTTCTGCGGTCTTTAGATGAAAAGGGAATCTCGAGGTGAGTATTTCCTCCCCAACTATAATGGATAGCTGATTCAAATTCTGCAACAGGAGTAAATGGGAACAGGACCGTTTGCGTCGCTTAGACAGGCCTGTGCGGAAAGCGCCTATGGATGATGACCTTCCTTCTGTCAACTCACACACCGACGATGAGGAGGTTTGGTCCTCTGGTATCACGGAAGATTCATCGGAGGTTGACTCCGGCTTGTCAGAGGATGATACGTCTGGGAAAGACAAATCGTTCAATTCAAGTAAACCTCGCTCCCGCACAAAACGAGCAGCAACCGGCTCTGACATTGAGATGTCTTATGAGGCCGTCCCACGACGAAGGCGGCCTTCATGGTCAGAAGGGGAGGTCGTCATTGACCGACTGCCAATCAAGCTCCGCGATGGTCAAATAAAACGGACTGGTCCTAAGCTAATTATCCAAGCGCAATCCGAAGAGGAGAGTGATGACGATCCGTCAGAACGAGAACCTGAACCACCCAGAGAAGATATTACAACCGGCGCTCGTTTTGGACGGCTCTCTGTTATCGATGTTATCAGCAATCCCTCAAGAAAGCTGCGAATACAGATCGCGAAAGAGCAGATTGCGGGCATTTGTCAGGAGATTGTCGCGGACCCAGAAAACAATGTGAGACTCTCTGACTCGTATTCCTGTCCTTGTATACCAAACAAATTCGTAGCTAGGTCTTCTGCGACGGCTTTACACGTTCTCTTTGCCAGAGGTGTCGAGTCCTGTCCACCCTGAACCAGTTGCCAATGATCCCTATATCCGCAAATTAACGATGCTATCGCAGCTTTCTGTCTTCAAAGACATTATTCCTGGCTATCGAATACGCGAGTTGACTGACAAGGAGAAGGCTGAGAAGGTCAGTCAGATGGTCGCCCGCACCCGCGAGTGGGAACAAGGCTTGGTCAGCTTGTACCAAAGCTACCTCAAGTGTCTTGATACCGAATTAAAGGGTAGACAATTACTCCTTGCCCTTGCGCGTTTCTGAAGTACGCTCATGTTTACTTCGCAGCAAAATCCGGCTTAGAAGACGTGGCCTTGCAATGTTTGTGCACCCTTCTGGTCGAGGTCACGCACTTCAATTTCCGCATCAATATCATGAGTGCAATTGTAGCTCGGCTGAGCAAAAGGTCATGGGATGAGGTACTACGATCCTTCTCATTGTACATGTGGACCATGTCCGACCACTGTCACACAGGCATCAAATCTCTGCTTGAACAGCATCGTATCAGTGTTCCGCGCAGACGAGACAGGAGTTCCATCGCTTGAGGTTGTGCGGCTTCTAAACCGTATGACCAAGGAGCGTCGTTTCAACGTGCATTCAAACGTATTGACATGCCTTCTACATCTCCGACTCAAAACCGAGCTTGGCGTTCGTGCATCAGAAGCGAAAGTAGAGCGTGAGGAAGTCAAGCGGGAGCGGGAGAAAGTGAAACAGGGGAAGAAGTCGAAAGGCCAAGGAGCGGTGTCTACCCATCTTAGCAAAAAGGCGAAGAAGGCTCTCAAGGAAAGGAAAGAAATTGAGAAGGAGATGAAGGAGGCCGAAGCCAGCGTTGGCAAAGAAGAACGAGCTGCAAACGTAAGTCGTGACAGCTTCCCCGGGCCCCGAATTGAGACTCATTTTACGGACGCCGCACGCACGCGCAGCAAACCGAAACATTGAAGCTCCTGTTTGTTCTGTACTTCCGTATTCTCAAGAACCCGGCGCCAACGCCGTTGCTTCCAGGCGCCCTCCAGGGCATCTCGAAATACGCGCATCTCGTCAGTATCGACTTTTTCAGGGACCTCATGGGTGTGCTCAAGGACCTGGCTACGCGCGCGCCATACCCTACCGGCGGCGAACACGACGACGACGATGGCGTCGAGAGCGCCCATACCCCGCGGCAAAAATCACATGCGCTCGCGGCGCTTGCTCGACATCAGCTCTCATGCATCCTTACGGCATACCAACTCCTCTCTGGACAAGGTACGTAGCGCCCTCCAGTGCACATGTGGACAACTACTTGGTTATGGTCGTCCTTGTTGTTCTTATTGGTTGTGGTGGTGTGGGTGTGGTGCCTGTGGATACTTAGACCCCGAGCGGCCCCGCGCGTCTTATCTGATCCATCCATCTTTCCGACCCTTTTTTGATCCTTCTTTTTCTTTTCACAGGCGAGGCGCTCACCATCGACTTGAGCGACTTTACGAACCAGCTGTATGCCCTGGTCCAGTCGCTCAGTCTAGCGCCCGAAATCGATGCGGCGCTCGTAGGCCCTTGCAACGGCAGAAGCCCCGCGCTGGCCACGCCATGGGCCCGCGGGACCACCGCGGCTATGGGCAGCAGCATTGCTACGACTACTGCGTTTGATACCGCCAGCTCGATGACAACGTTGGCATCGGCGTCGGCGGTGGAGGTGGAGGTGGAGTCCTCGAGTGACCTGCTCTTTCGCGCGCTGTATCTCGCGTTCGCACCACGCGTAACTGTACCCCCCTGGCGCGCAGCGGCGTTCGCGAAGCGCCTGTTGACAGCGTCGCTGCACTGGCCGGGCGCGGTCGCGTTGCGCGCGCTGGAGTTCGTAGCCAAGTTGGTGGCGCGGGAGCCACGGCTGGAAGCGCTGCTCTCATCGGAGGACCGCACGGTCGATGGCGTGTATCGGCCGGACGTCGAGGACACGCAGTTGAGCAATCCGTTCGCTACGAGCGCGTTCGAGCTGCATCTGCTTCGGACGGCACACGTCGACGCGCGCGTGCGCGAGGCTGCGGCAGATCTTACGAATTACACGCACACGTAATAAAATAGCATTGTGTAGGGAGCAAAACAACAATCATAGTGGAGCGTATGTGGAGCGATGGTGATATACAGCAAGTGATGACCACATTGATAAATGGGCCTAATCTACAGACTGATGCACAATACAATGGAATGGGGGGGATAATGCACGAGGACTAAATGACCAGTAAGATAAGATAACAGACAAAATAGCCAATGGGAATGGTTCGAAGTCGTCCTCTCGATGCATGCACACATACACACACGTTGTCCCTGGAGTACAAAACAATACGAAACTAACACATTTTGGAGAGTAGGCAGGGACACGAAATCGGTAGATAGGGGTATGAAGAAGAAGGAAGCTATGAGAAGAGGACGGACGAAGAGTAGGGGGTATAGTGCTGGTCGCCGGCGGACGAACCCAAAGAAGAGTATGGGGAGAGAGCTATAGGGGGCTCTTGCGAGCGGGGGACATAAGAAGCGTACGGCGGTGCATACGAAGCTCCATTAGAGTTCCAGCCGCCGTTCACGCTCAGGAACGAAGCGGGCTCCGGAACAGGGGTAGCGGCGGTCTGTTGCTGTTGCTCCCGGGAGTCCCGCTGGACGCTTAGCACTTCGGCAGTCGGCGGACCGCTGGCTGTCCATGTAAGGTCGTACGTGATCCACGCGAGCTCCTCTTGGTCGACGGTGACGAGTTGGTCAATGCGAGTCTCCACGCCTGTGCACATCCACGTGTTATCAACGAGGCGAGGCCTGGCTGGCCATGAAGCTTGCCGGTACACACCTATGTTCCCCCACCTACAGCGTGATAGCTCCGACTCGGGCAGTGGCACCGTAACCGGTGTCATGGATATGGGTGACAGGGGTGTGGCAGGCTCAAAGTAGGCGTACTCTACTGACTCACACACGCCGCCAGCAAACACCCGAGTCATGCACTGCGCCACAGAAGTCCAGGGCGCAGCAAAGGTGACCGTTCCCGAGAAACCATGCAGCGCCGGTGGACTCGACACGTCATGAAGGGAGGAAAGGGAAAGTTTGATGTGGATTGAAACACGCGGCGGGAAACTCGGAAGCGAGGATGATGGCGGTGCGTACCGGTCCACCTCGACGACTAATGGCCGCATGCCGGCAGCACTGAGCGTGACGGAGGTGATACTGTTCCGGGCTCCCAGCGGTGGCGAGACCATGACAGACGAAAGCGAGGGTATGCTCGGGAAGGGGAGATGGAGGTCAAAACGTTCGTCCTTGACGGAACTTCTCTGCTGCTGCGAAAGAGGGGGCGGCGCGAGGAACGCGCTAGGTGTACGATCGTCCAACATGTGAAGCGCATCAAGCTCAATGCTCTCGCTCTCGGATGGGAAGTCACCGCAGTCGGAGGGCGTGCGGGGTGCGAACGGTGATTGCACTTCCTTAGACTCCTCCTTTACGTGCACGTCTGACGAAGGGACGTGCGAAGGGCCAGATTTATTCGCGAGTAGCCCACTCTCTTGAAATAGCTCTTCACCGCCAGCGACAAGTTGGTATTCTGGTTCGCGGAACAAAGATGAAACGCGCCAAGGACGAGTCAAAGGACCGGAACATACCTTTTTCACCCTTCCACATGTTCCGCAGTACTTGGATATGACTCGCGACCTGTTTCTTGGAGCGTTCGATTCCAGCCTCCTTCAAATAGTCGACGAGAAACTGGTTCCGCCATCTGCTGCGGCCGCGCGAGTACGTGGCCCATGGCGATTCCCAGTACTGCCGAAGCCCTGAAATGACGCACACGCGAAGGAGATTAGAGGGCAGGGGTGAGGATGAGGTAGTATCACCGCACCATCTACGAAAATTTTCTCAACGCTCTCCGGCCAGACCTCACTGGTACCGTCCTTGAGCATCTTTCGGTGTTTCCGTTGAGGGGTGAGTGTCCTCGGTCCAGATGGAGACGGAGAGGACCGTGCACCTCTGGGGGATTGAGAGAGGCCCATGAATGGATAGGGGAATGTAGCAAGAGGATGAAAGGGCGGGATGAGACGCGCTGGTGAAGCGCAGGGATGAGGAAAGAGGAGGTAGAAGGGTGGCGAACCGGACGGATGGGCGGTTATATACTGGTTGTCCGAGGACGGCTAGTAGACGACCCGACCAGTCATAGAGAGAAAACCAGTCACAAGTAACGTTTGACGAAAACTGGAGAAAAGACGCCGAAAATACAGAAAGAGAGGGTGAAATCCAAGAAGGGAAAAATGACCCGGGAAGGAGGAGAGGGAGGCAAGGGGGGTCCAGATCGTTATCGGAGACGAGACCAAGACGAATTTGGAACAGAAAACGGGAAACAGGTAGTCCAGCGCAGTGGAACGGGGGTGCCAGTTCGAACAGGAGAATGAGAAGAAGCAGTGAACTCTTTTGCCCAGAATCTAGAACGCAGTGCCCTCTCTCCCAACGTGTTCTGGGCCCTCGATGCTTGATTTCTGCCCAGCCCAGTTCGCGAACGAGCGCTGTGTGCTGATGAATCCCCCCATAAAGCTGAGAGCACTCGGTATTCCCTTCAAGGTACCAATTGAGGAAGGTGAACCAAAGACGCCGCTCTCACGATCACGACGAAAATCGCTACGGATCCACGATAATAATAAAAACCTGTTACAAAAGCAACCGGGAATCCCACTCCCGAGGCCTTTCCCGAAAGGCCGATTCCCAAAAATCGCTCGTGACACAAACATGTCGCCTATTTTTAATCCAAATCCCCGGTCCTCAGACCAGATCAATCGCGCTAACCAAAAGGGCAATTCGGGACCCAGTAAATAGCGCGCCCCGTGGTCTGGCTACCTTGGCCCGGAATCACCCCTAAGCCGGCAACGCCGCCGCCGTCAGTCGGAGTCGGTAGGTGTGGCGATGTGGTGCGTGTGTACACTTGCCCCCCAAGCGCGGCTCCAGTGGCCGTGCAGTGCAGGTAGTGGACAACGTCGTCCCCCCCCCTCCAGCCCTACCTCGACACTCGCGCGCGCGTCTAGACAGAAGATGTCATCGACCGAATCCCTCACTCAGAAATGGCTTCGACAGAACATCGCCACTTATAACGATGGAAACAGGGTGTTCGCAGACGTCGATTCAACCCTATCACTTTTTCCAACCCTCCGCCCAAAGACTGAGGTCTACAGTTCAGTAACGTGCCCAGAACGTCCCTTCGACCCGACCGACGTCTCATCATCGTTCCATTGCTACCCACAGCCTATGACGACGGTCGCTCTCAACTTCTTCTTTGCGTCCATGGCCTGTTGCCAATCGCCTATCGGCAGGCGGGATATCACATCCCCATCGCGATATGGTTGACGCGCCAATACCCTCGCGAACCACCCCTAGCATTCGTCGTCCCGACCTCTGACATGCTCGTCAAGTCCAGCCAATTCGTCGACGTGAGCGGTCTGTGCAGGATCGAGTACATCATCAACTGGGAACGCAAGTACGAGGTGCGTGATTTGAGAGATCGCCCCAATCTGACCGGTAGATCTCTCCAATATAACTTCTAGGGATGTGATTTGCGGTCATTCGTTCAGGCCATGCAGCGCTACTTCTCAAACGAACCCCCTGTTTATTCAAAGCAAAAGTCACCACAGTCTGGGCCCTCAAGCTCGGGCTCGAGACCGCCCTCCGAGCAATATGCGCCCTCTCGCCCACCACCCCCGGTGCCTCGCCCTCCGACGCAACCACCACCCCCTCCGATCGCGTCGCCACTCGCTTCTCCATCTCGACCTGCGCCTCCACCCAAGCCCGCAAGGACGACTTCTCCCGCGATCCCGCACCCATTACCTCCGGCGGCTCCTACCCCCCACTCCGATAATCACAGCCCTATTCCTCAGCATCACAAAACTGTAAGTGCCGATCGTAACCGTTTCCAAAGTTGCTTCCGGCCATTCATATCTTTGATTGTAAGCAGCCGAATCCTCCTCCGAAGCCACCTCTACCGCCGCCTCTATTTTTTTCATCATCCCCTTCACAGCCCTTGCACAGCCCTGTACACAATAGAGCTTCGTCTTTCGGAACATCTTTTCAACCTCAGACGACAACTCCGTCTGGCTGGCATGAGACCCCGTCAATAATACAGCCCCCGGAACCCGTTCCCGGTTCCTCATACCGGAGCACTCTTTTTCCGGGCCAGTCACATACACCTCTGACTGGTGTACCATCCCATGTCGTAGTTGGAACAAATTTGATTCATCGCCAACAGCCGACTCGTGAGCATCCGCCTGCCGCACCAGATCCGCAGCTACCGCGGCAAAACATCGCGGCTCCACCTCCTGCGAATTTACTCGATGGAGACACCACAACGGATGTCATTTCTCCGCCTCCTGTCCAAGCCGCACCACCGCGACCGCCCAATCCGGAGTGGTTGCAACTCCATACACGTGTGCATGAGAAAATACGGACGGAACTCGCCTCGGTGTCCCAAGCCATGACACTTGACGGTGAGCGCCTACGTGCCCAGCAGGCCGACCTGCTTACAGGTATCCCGGCCATCCGTGACGAGATGGCTCGGCTCGAGGCCGTGCGTGACGTCTGTCGCGGCGTCACGGCGCGCCTGCGGGAAACGGTCCAGACGGGTGAAAGCGGAGTCGCCGAGCTCAAACGCAAAGGCGACCCACCTGTTGACGAGCTTGTCTGCTCCACATCGATCGTGCACAATCAGTACGTATCCGTATCACGAGCGCTTCGCGTCACCCCCCCCTGAAAGAGACCCACACACCATATGCACACCTGTCACAGACTTGTCGACCTTGTCGCGGAAGATAGCGCGATCGAAGACACGATATATCACCTCCATCGCGCACTCAATGCGGGCCGCATTGATCTTGATCGTTTTCTACGAGTGCGTCTAGCTTCGTGTCATGTCTTTCCGAACGCGCGGTTACTGACAGCTTTGACTTGCGCGTCAATGTATGACAGACGACGCGAGTGCTTGCTGAAGAGCAGTTCATGAAGCGGGCGCTCATTGAGCGCATCCAAAGTTCACTCCCTATGGGTGCTTCAGTCCACCCGGGATGGGCCTGAGACGGAGCTTAGGCGCGTAGATAGCATATGGTTGCTCGGTTGTGATCACAAAGCCAACACCACATATCAGCGGCGTGACGCCAGTGATGTGCCTCATCTCAGCTTGCTTCCCTGCAAGGTATGTTCGGGTTGCTATTGTTCTTGCCGCGAACCCCACCGTCCCCCCATTTGATTGTTGGATCCGGAGCAACCTGAAACGCCTTCAAAGTTTGAAGCGTTGCTATACGGTCCTAATTTCAAGCCAACCCACAAGTGGCGTAGGCAGGGTTAGCGAAGTCAAACGCATCCAGCAAAAAGGTTGGGCGCGTGACTCTGTCCATATCCGATCGTCGCACCACCACGAAAATCACCTGCCGGCACCCGGCGCCGGCGGACTGGGGCAAGTGGGAGCCTGTGAGGAAGTGGACAGACGTCCGTCGCGGCTCGGAGTGGGCGGGAGTAGGTCAAGAATGACACATAAGTCTGTGAAGATGTCGTGAAAGGGGATTAGTCGGCTCCTCTCGATCGTATGCCTAAGGCTAAGACCAAAAAGAAAGAAATGGCGAAGGGTGACGTGACAATTTAAGCACGCGATCTGTGCACACAATAGGGAGGTGGGGCCCATAGGGTTGGCCCCAGGGCGTTCGTAGCACGAGGCATCCCCCTTTTGACGTTTTTCTCGGTGGCAGCACCTCCGAAAGGTCTCAGACGTCCGTCCCCCCAAGGAGACGGGCCCGCGATTGCGTGAATTAACGAATGCTATATGCCACGTCACAGATGGGGGACACCATTCTATGAAGTGGCTGGCATTTCCCTTCTCTTCGATTCCAGTGATCACGTTGGTCTCGGTCTCGCTGTTACTCTCTGTTGTTCCCTTTTGAACGCCACTTGTGGCAAGACGAATCGAGACTGGTTTGGTGGTGGGGACCGTGACGAGGGCTGTTTTTAGATGCAGGGACCGAGACAGTGACAAGGGAAAGGACAATTAGGCACCCTCCCCCTTTGTCATATGAGAGGGTGTGCGATGTGTGCAAAAGGGCGCGCGTTCCACCTGGGACGGTTGAACATTATTCCCAAAGTAGGACTGTTCTGCGGCTCGTACGGGTCAGGGTTCGAGCGCGATAAGCAAGGGCGCGACGACACACATGCTCGCCGTCCGAATCCGTCCGTCGCAACTGTCACATATTGTTTTCTTTTCGTTTCGAACGAACCCGTTCTCTTTCCTAGGTCCCCTTTTTCTTTCGTTTTGATCCTAGCACGTCGGTCGTGTGGTAGCAATTTGGCTGTTTCTGGGTGTGTGCAGTGTGGAGAGTGTGGGTTCTTCGATCAGGCGTGCCTTACTCGATGGTGCTTCTTTCTTTCTTCGTCTCTCTCACCCTTCTCGCCCTTGGCCGGAACATGTGATAGATACATGCAGATTAAGTCAGAAGTGACACATGGCACATGCCATATGGGATATGGACAGGATACGTGCACTATCCTACTCGTACTCGTACTCGTGTCTGAGCTATTTTCTCTTCTTTTTTGCCCAAACCACGGGAGCCGATGCTTGATCCGATACGTTGCACAGCTGTTGGCGATAACGACCAACCAGTTTGTTTGACGACGTACGTCCAATCGGAGGGGTGATGCTCCGGTGGCGCGCGAGAGAGAAAAAGGAAAAACAAAGAGATTTTGTTTCACTTCACTCGCGAACGTGACTCGGGGCGCTATTATCGCTCGAGCATATCCAAGAACCGAGAGCAAGCGAGCGCGCGCGCTGTAGCTTACTGGTAGTTACGGTACTTGCAACACCAGTACTACGATACGCCCTTTGTTTCGTTTTCGATTGATTGGAACTGGCTGTACTGTATTTGGTCATATCACCACATCACGCACAACAACAGGAGCACATGCTCACATGCTGTCGTTAAGAAATAGACCCCATGACCGAGTAGAAAGTGGATAGTATGACAATTATGACAGGGGAAAGTGGAGATAACTGTACGGCAGAGGGGCCAAGATGGCCAGCCGCGGCAGCGGCAGGGGGAGGAGCATGCGATCATCATTAAACTTTGCTACACACAAACGAAAGGACCAAAGTAGGCAAGAAGAAAGGGGGGAGGGGGGGACCCAAAGAAAAAGAAAAAAGGGAAGATCAATGAATGCCCTTACTTTTACTGATCTACTAATAATAGCGCGGGGATGGCAGGCGGGCGTCATCTCTCGGGAGGAACTTCAATCCCCATCCCCATCCCTGGCTTCCTTGCGTGACGTGACACACGCGCTTCTCTTCTTCTTCTCCCCGGGCGTCGCGTCGCGTAAAAAAACCTACTTCAAGTAGTTGATATTTGATATAACTAAACAGCGACATGACGACACGAACCGACGACGACATAAAAACAAAAGGAAGTGAAGCAAGTTTGACGTGGTGGCTCAGACTTCCGAGTCGTATCATGTGGTGCGCTCGGATGTGCGTAAGTGCGTGTGTGCCACTGCCACAGGGCAGGCAGCAGGGTCCGGCGTCCGAGTCGGCTGCAAGGGTGGCCTCACAGGGGAGTGTGTGCCAAACCCGCGCATGTACGGTCAGTGTGGGAAAAAGAACAGAACTTGAACCAGAACAGAACAGAAGAAAAAGATGACAGTTTGTGACTAGAGTAGAGACGAGCTTCCTTTCCTTTCGTGAGTGGCAGCAGTACGGCGCTTTTCAGTTGAGTTGAAGCATTCACCGAACCGAACGAACTTTTCTTCTTCGGCGAATGGCGGTGGCTGGACGAGGCAGAGAGAGAAGAAACGAAATGCTGCGCATTGCGCAGTCGTCGCAGGGTCAAAGAGAGTCGAGTCACCAAAAAAAACATAAACTTTGATCGGACTGACATATCCTGTGCAATCACATAGCGCCGAATTCCTTTTTTTCCTCTTTCTCTTTCTGAAACATATGAGCGGCACAGTGGGGTGAGAGTCATAAGAAGAAGAAAAAATACACCACACCAACGTCTTCTGGATTAATTGTCATTCGATTCGATTCGTCATGGTCCGAGGTCGTAATTATATCCCAGTTACAGCCACAATCTCCGAGTCCATGGTCCGGTCGGGGAACCTTCTTTCCCTCTCAATTGAACATATATGAAATTTCTTCTTCGACAATCCTCTTGAACGTACGTACGTGTGCTACATCTCCGGGTTCGGCGTCATGTTTCAGAAAAACAATTGCATACAGTCACGGTAACCACTCTTTTTTCTTTCACTTCACTCAATTCCTCACAAGGCCACATTAAGGGGCCTGTCTAATCTCTCGGCGGTCCTAAAGTTGGGAACGGCGCGGCGTGTGGCGGTTTTACGGCACAGTAAAAAAAAAAGCTCAAATGAATCCGTCCGACGGCGGTGGATTACAGCAATGGGACCATGCTCAAGTTGGTCGTACAGTACAGCCCTCGGAACCGGCAAAACTGTGCACCGATCGAGCCTGAGCCTACGGAAGAGAAAAGGGGAGAAAGACTGGGGGAGAAGGAGTGGAGAAGGTTACTGTTCGGGTCCCGTGTAACGCGTTCTCTTCGCTGCCGGCAGCGTGAGACCCTTGCTGCAAGTCGGACAAGGCAGACAACGGCACTCGCAAGGTATAACGACGTGATGAGTGGTGACGAAAGAAAAGGAGAGGAGAGTTGACAACGAGAGAGACTAGTTGTGCAACAACAGTGTGAGCGAAACAGCTATACCATTAGATCATCATAGGGGTCATAGGTCATTCAAGCCGACCGAGGAGTACTCCCCAACGGACCTGATACAGTAATACGGACGGAAGGACGTAAACCCTGCGTATCTTATTCCTACACAAACATAATCGACAGAGAAAAAAAAAACTGGAGAAGAGAAAGAGAAACAAAGAGCAAAACTAACCAAGACATAAAGACGTATGATGATAACTTAACCAAGACAAGGGAGAGAGCAGGGGAAGATGGGTATGGTATGGGTGTGGCAGGGCTCACGCAACGATGCGCCGTCCCGGGCCACCAACCCAGCGCCAGACGCGTAGCTCGTCGCCACCGGGTACCTCTTCGAGGTTCGCGCGCACGTTCGCATTGCCCTCAACGACGCGCTCAACACGTGCCCACAGGCGCGCACGTGCCGCCACCGAGTGCTCGTCTTGCAGGACCAGGTCACGCAGCTGCAGCGAAGACAGGTACGGCGCCGGCGCCGACACCGGGTCCGTGTGATGCGCCATCTCCTGGTTACGTAGCGTTGCGAGCGCGAGCTGCACCAACTCTGCTACGCGCTTGTCCTCGACGCGGGCCTGCGCGCGCCGCCGGCGGAGAATGTACGTGCCAAGCACAGCCATAACGGTGCCTGTACCCCCGCGCAAAGACGTCATGTCAGGAAAGGGAAAAGGAAGGGGTCACGGATTGGGGAAGATACAAACCTAGGACCGTCACTCTCCATTCTTTCCATGTCTCCCGGCTCTTTACCGTGAGCGAGCACGTCCAATCAAGGTTAGGTGTCTTGTGCGCGATGTATCTCGCGCCACTGTCGTCTTTAAGTAAGGTACCAATGCGAGACAAGACAAGACGTACGTGGAGTCTTCTCCGGTAATAATTCCACCCCATGTGACCAGCTGCTGGATGGCTTCACCAAAAGTGTCCTCAAAAGTACTTTGCAACTGCGGCTACAACGGAGATTAGTGCCCTGTGGCAATGAGTGGCGGCGGCGGGGACAGCTCACCGCGGTCTTCGCTTTCATTGCCTCTCGCAAGGCATCTAGATGCATACCCCATCGCATTGCCTCTCCACCTTCCATGTCTTGGACAGGGGATACCTCGCCGGCGCACAAGCGCTTCCCGCGTTCAAGCCCGAGGACAGCCTCGATTGCTTTTCCAAGTACGCCAATATGTCGCTTTCGTTTGGGGTCCTCGACGCATCGCGGCGGAAGCGCGACTGATCCAAGGCCGGGCATACCATCTAGTGTTAGTGCTATGAACTTCACAACAGCACTGGTAGTCGGGGAGAGCTGTGAGTGAGGTGACAAAGTGTTGGATGATGGCAAGGAGATGAACGCCAAGAGCGGGTGCGGCCGCAAGAGGGAACCGTGCTCGCACGATACGCTATCCGGCGTGCATGTTGCATGCTCGGGGCATGGAGTACACTCGTCAGGGATGAATGGCGACAATGGCGGCGCGGGACATGGCTCCTCCTCGACCCCAGGGGTAGGTAGGTACAGAGACGTGCGGTTTTCTCTGTTGCAAGCCTCGATAGCGGTGGTCCTCGTGCGTAACCTCTCAAGAATATCGTTGGTTTTGCTACCAGCGTCGCAGTAGCCCAATGCCGCCGACTGGGCCTTGTAAGGGCCCACCATCAAGTAGACCAAAAGCGACGTAATGACAACGAGGAAGCGGAGAAAAGGGTCGGCGTATTGTTTGGCTTGGGTCAGCGCAAGTGGATAGTTGATCGGATGCGGGAAACCTCGCCGAGTTCAGCCGCAATTTGCGATGCATCGCCGCCCTCACGGGCTGATTATGCAAAAAAAGCAGATGACTCTATAACGCCATCTGCGCTTTCGGCCAGGAAGGGCGTCCCGTCTGAACCCTCGTTTACGATGAACTTGCAGTCCGCCTTTTCGGTCTTCGGCATTTTGATCGTTCCATAGCCGCGCGGTCACACCGACCGGTGCGAAGCGAATGACGCGTTACCCCGGGTGCCACTGGCCACTTACGGACGGATCGTCCGCCGGTTCAAGCTTCAGCAATGTAAAACTCTCGCGAACGATTTGACCATTTCGGCGGACCCGTCGCACCTGAAGCTGAACTTTGGCGGGCTCGCTTACGAAGTGTTTGTTAAAATCGGCAAGCTCCGAGGTAGATAGCGCGGGGTCAACTTTTCCACGGATAGTCCCCCTTGACCCTGCACTGCTAAATTCAAACAGGTGGGCGTCTGGAAGGAAACCACCGAGCTGTCCTTCCATGGTCTCCTCTGCCTCCTCGACCTCCGTGGTATCGGCGCGCTCTGCGGCCCTTGCAACGCCCTCTGCGCCAAAGATGTTGTCTGACTCACCAACGACCAGCCGCAAGGTTGCGCCCGAATCGCGCATCAAGTTGAAGAATTCGCGGGCCGTCGACACGATGCGATTGTCTACTGTCTCGACCGCCTCTTGAAATTTCTCGTCATTTGGTTCTGTGAAAGCTCGCAAAAGTTTCGAGGCATGATCGACAGCACTTTTGAGGGCAGTCTCGACCAACTCATGTTGTGGCTCAATCTCCTCCAGGAGGAACCCGAAGGAACCACGGACCACATTCGTTATATGCAGTATTGCGGCATCTTTTTTCGGGACAACGCCGCGCTGACCCAATTCACCAACCTCACGTGCCAGAAGCTTGGCAACTA
>Ga0209488_10000381_pt1 | contig 36676 bp, 33 predicted proteins | sample Rivendell_Oct201_8_FD_188349 | JGI IMG/M metagenome (GOLD analysis project Ga0209488, IMG submission 188349) | Vadose zone soil microbial communities from the Eel River Critical Zone Observatory, Northern California, USA -... | ecosystem: Environmental > Terrestrial > Soil > Vadose zone >...
CGCGTCGTGAATGGTTTCGGCATTCAAAACAAAGGGGCGAAGTTCATCGAGTAATTGCAGGCGCGGCAGCTGACGCCGGCCCATTTGTGCCCGCCGATCGTAAATGTCGCTAATCTTTGAGCTGAGTCCGCCGATGTAGATCGGGAAATCGAGGATTTTTGCCCGGCGCAATTTGTAAAGCATTGCCAGCACTTCCTGCGTTTTTCCGAGCGCGAACACTGGAATCAGAACGCAACCTCCGCGCGCGAACGCATTCTCGATCGGCGGATGTTAGACTTACCTTCGCTTATGAACGTTCCACTTCTCGATCTGAAGGGCCAGTACGCCACAATTCGCAGCGAGGTGCGCGAAGCGCTCGATCGAGTCCTGGATTCTCAGCACTTCATCCTTGGTCCCGAGGTCGAAGCGCTGGAGCGCGAAATCGCCGAATACTCGCAATGCCGGTTCGCCGTGGGTGTCTCCTCCGGGACGGACGCGCTGCTTGCCGCGCTCATGGCGCTGAATCTCGAACCCGGCGATGAAGTCGTTACGACGGCCTATAGTTTCTTCGCCACCGCCGGCGTAATCGCCAGACTTGGCGGCAAGCCGGTATTCGTCGATATCGATCCCCTGACTTTCAATATTGATCCGGAGCTTATCGAAGCAAAAGTCACCAAGCGGACCCGCGCCATCATCCCTGTTCATTTGTACGGCCAGATGGCCGAGATGGAAGCCGTTCTGGATATCGCCCGGCGTCATCACATTCCCGTTATCGAAGATGCCGCACAGGCGATCGGGGCGGAGTTGAATAGACGTCGTGCGGGTTCGCTCGGAGATATGGGTTGCCTGAGTTTCTTTCCTTCAAAGAACCTGGGTGGTTTCGGCGATGGCGGTATGGTGATAACCAACAATAACGAGTTGGCAGAGCGAGTGCGCATGCTGCGCAATCATGGATTTCGCACGCGCTATCACAACGAGATTCTGGGTGGAAATTTTCGACTGGATGCAATTCAGGCTGCCGTACTGCGTGTCAAACTCAAATATCTGGATCAATGGACGGAAGGCCGCCAGGCGAACGCATCGTTGTACCGTCAGTGCCTGCAGTCGGTTCAATTGCCGCTTGAAGCACCGAACCGGAGACACATCTATAACCAGTTTGTCATTCGCACTTCCGGGCGCGATGAGCTTGCGGCTTCATTAAAGGAACAGGGAATTGCATCGGAGGTCTACTATCCAGTCCCACTGCATCTGCAGACATGTTTTCAGGGATTGGGATATCGAAAGGGTGATTTGCCTGCCAGTGAAGACGCCGCGCGGACCACTCTGGCGCTGCCGATCTATCCCGAACTCACTCCGGACATGATTCAATTCGTCGCCTCCGCGATCAATTATCAATGCCAGACCTGAGCGGGCTAATGCCAAACGGCCTTCGTGTTGTCCTGAACGAGAAGATCGATCAGGCGATCGATTGTGCCGGCCTGAAGGCCTGCAGCGCATTCCTCCATCGTCATGCCGCGTTCCTGCAGCGAGAAATCATCGGCCATTACCGTGACGCCGGATTCGACGATGGCAGGCAACTGGGATTGATTGGCCAGCCTTCGTGCACCGAGAACACCGTTCTGTACCAGGAAGACCGTGACGGTGTGGCCTTTCTTCCGGAGTGCAACAGCAGTTTCGGTAACGGACGCGGTGTCCGGAGATTCGAACGGATCCCGGGATTCGATAAATACATAATTGGACACTGCGGCTCTCCTTTTCGTTGAGCCGCAAAGGTTAGCATAGAACTCCATTCAAGAGGAGAGGCGTAGCTTGCTGTGGCGGCGGTGTTTCATTTCATAGAGCTCATGATCGGCCTCTCTGAGAAGCGCATCGACAGTCGTCCCGTTATATGGCCAGACCGCAATGCCGACGCTCACCGACAGTGCGGGCAACTCGCCATCATTGGCCAGCCGTTCGGAAATACGATCGGCAATCGAATGCCCCAACTCGGCACCGCATTCGGGAAGAATCAGCGCAAACTCGTCGCCACCGTATCGCGCAGCAGTATCCATGCTGCGACTGTGCACCTGTAGGACATTGGCCAGCCGGCAGAGCGCGCGATTGCCAACCGGATGTCCATGGACATCGTTGATCTGTTTCAGGCCATCCAGATCCATCAGTACGAAGGTGAATGTCCGCCCCATACGTTCGGATCGCTTGATTTCCGTCTCCAGTGAGTCAATCAACTTCCGGTAATTCCCCAGTCCAGTCAGGCGGTCCATTACCGCGAGAATTTTTGCTTCTCTTTCCGCGCGACGGCGTTCCGAGGCTTCCGATCCGAGAACCAATGTCATCATGGCGCAGACGCCCAGGAATGCCTGCAGCAGCATAAGAGATTCGTTCTGAGACTCCCGTCCGAAAGGTCCCAGTCCATGCAGAGTTCCCCAGACCGCTGTTGCCGACAATGCCAACGTCGCGATTGCAGCTTCGCGCTGGCCGAATCTCCACGCAGCCCAGATGAGGAAGGGAATGCAGAGGTATTCGAGCGGATATTCCTTTGTACCGGGGATCAGATAACCATCGAACACCACCAGTCCGATGAATACGAGACACGCCAGCAATCCCACCGCTTCGAGTACATAAGTCCATCGCCAGCGGAGAACCGGTTTCGATTTCCAAAGCAGTACCAGCGAAACAATGAGGATGATTCCAACCGCATCGCCGAGCCACCAGGTCATCCAAATGGGTGCAAAGTCCTGTTCGGTCGCGAAGCCTCCCCACAAAAGACTGCTGGCCCCCATGGTCGCTGCAATCGTTGAGCTGGTCATGGCTCCGAGAAGCGCAAACTTGAAGATGTCCACGGTGCGCTGCATTGCTTTGGTTCCATTTGCAAACCGCAACAACATGAACGTGCCGGCAATCGCTTCAAGAGTGTTTCCTGTCGCGATGCCAATGGACGTGGCTACAGAACCCGCAGTTGTCAGGTTGACCAGGAAGGCTCCCAGAAGAATTGCCGGCCAGAGGTCAAAGCCGAAAAGCAAGAGGGCGCTAATAGCAATTCCGGAACAGGGCCAGATCGCCGTAGCACTGGGATGAACGAAGGCCAGAGTCAGTCCGAGTTTGCCAGCAACAAAATACAGAACAGCGAGTAGGGAAATCGGGACGATGCGTTGCCTGATTCTGTTCAAGAAATACTCCTCAGGAACAAAATCCAGAATCCTTCAGGATTTGTTGTCAGCTACATTCCGTCCGTAGCTGGGTCATCCTGACGCGCGTTGCTTGAATTCGCTCTTGCGGCAATGCTTAGAGGAATCATAAACCACGGACACGAAATTTTTGCCACCAGATCTCTTACAAAAGGTGTAGTGCCTCTCGCCGGAAAATACGTGGCGGTCCGGTTTTCGAGATCGAATGAATTCCAAAAGGATCCGCAAGTGCTCTTGTAGTCACAGTTTTGAAGTGCCGAAGGCGGCCACTTCAACCTCTTTTGTTCGGAAACTACGGGAAAAAAACAACCTTTACGGCTGGGGCAAGCCGAATTTACACCCCAAAAGGTGGCACAATGCGGGAAAATATCCCTGATATTGGTAATGTTGGAACCGTCGGAAACATCGGGAACATTGGAAACATCGGAAACAAGAGATTGGTTATGTCGGCACCAAAGACAACCGTACTGATTGTGGATGACGATCCGGCGATGCAGGAGGTCCTCTCCATCCTCATGGAAGAGTGGGGATTCGAATCCCGTATCGCAACGAATGGTTTGGAAGGGGCCGAAATTGCCGATTCCTGGAATCCCGACGTCGTAATTTCCGATGTCGTCATGCCGGATTGTTCGGGACTGGAACTGCTCCGGAATCTCAAAAAAGGAAATGTCGGACGTCCTGTGATCCTGATCACTGCAGCGGCAAGTATCGATGCCGCGGTTGAAGCGATGAAGGAAGGTGCGCAGGATTTCCTGACGAAACCTCTCGACTACCCCAAACTTCGGGCGTTGCTTCAAGAGGCCGAACGCGATGTCGAACTGCGTGCGAAAGCCACCAAGCTCTCGTCGCGTTTGAAGAAGGGTGGTGCGTTTGGCGATTTCGTGGGCCAGGGCCGCGGCATGCGCGAAGCCTATGACCTGATCGAAAATGTCGCCAGCAGCGATGCTTCCGTCATCATTTTCGGAGAGAGCGGAACAGGCAAGGAACTCGCTGCGAGAACAATTCATCGGCTGAGCGCACGCAACAAGGGACCGTTTGTAGCCATCAACTGCGCGGCAATTCCGGAAAGCCTGATCGAAAGCGAAGTCTTCGGTCATGAAAAAGGATCGTTTACCGGAGCCGTTGCAACACGGGCGGGCTGCTTCGAACTTGCAAATACCGGAACGTTGTTTCTCGATGAAATCGCCGAAATGCCATCGGCTCTCCAGCCCAAGCTTCTTCGCGTGCTGGAGGACGGCAAGGTGCGTCGACTGGGAGGCGATCGCGAGTTATCCTTCGACGTTCGAATCATTGCCGCAACAAATCGCGATCCGCGGACTGCGGTTTCCGACGGGCGGCTTCGGGAAGATCTCTATTACCGGCTGAATGTCTTTACGATCGTTCTTCCCGCATTGCGCGATCGGCGGGATGACATTCCCCTGATCGCCCAGCACTTCATTTCGGAATTCAACAACAAGCACCATCGGAATGTGGACGCAATGCGGGATGAAGCCCAGGAGATGCTTTCTCAATATGCCTGGCCCGGAAATGTTCGGGAGTTGCGAAACGTCATTGAACGCGCTGTAATTCTTGCCAAAGGGAACTGGATTGAAACTCTGCATCTGCCGCCGTACATCCGAGACGTTGCGCCGGCGGCTTCGAAGAAGATCGTTCTTTCCGCAGGAATGACGATGGCGGATGCGGAGAAGGAACTGATCATCCGAACCCTCGAACAGTCCGGAAACAACAAGGCGGAAGCGGCGCGCCGCCTCGGAGTGGATGTAAAGACGATTCGCAACAAGATGAAGACGTACCGTCTCGAATAACTCATGAAAGTCTCGACAAGGATTGTGCTCGGTTACGGAGTATTAATTCTTCTGACCGTCGCTGTGCTTGCCTATCAGGTGCATTTGATCCGGCAACTTCATGCCATAAACAAGATTTTGTCGGATGTAAATGTCGAAAACGCTCACACCGCTGTTAACCTGCAAAACGATCAGGAAACATATGAGGAATTCGCTCTCAAGTATTTTGCCACGGGTGATCCCCTTTACCGCGAAAAGTTACGGGAGTACGGCACAGATCTGGAAGGTCACCTGAAAAAACTGCGATTAGGAGCGACTGCCGATTCCGAGAAACAGGCCATCGAACGAATGTCTCAGAACTGGAAGAATGTTCAGGACATTGTCGCTACAGAACAGAAAGACCCGCAATCCCACCATGCTTCCGAGCAACTGAGAAACCAGCTTGGAATTATGCGAGCTGGTGCCGAGCGTGTATTCCAGGCCACCAAGGACACGATTCAGGGCTCGGCCCAACGCTCCAAGGAAACCGCAGCCTATGCGTTGCGCGTGTCATGGATGGCCGGAATTGCGGCATTGATGATTAGCATCCTTGTGGCCGCACCAATAGCCTGGTCGATTGCATCCCGGCTCCGAGAGATGGCGAGTGCGACCCGTGTGATTGCGGCGGGCAAGTTCGATCACCGGCTGAGGGCGGAAGGCGGTGACGAATTTTCTGACCTTGCCCGGGACTTCAACACAATGGCCCGACGGCTTGGCGAACTCGATCAGATGAAGAAGGATTTCGTTTCTCATGTGTCCCACGACCTGAAGGGGCCACTGGCATCGACGCGCGAAACGGTACATCTCTTGATGGAGGAAATTCCGGGGCCGCTCAACGACCGGCAGCGCCGGTTGCTGGGACTCTGTCTGAAGAGTTCGCAACGGCTGTCCGCAATGATCGGAAACCTTCTGGACGTCTCGCGCATGGAAGCCGGCATGATGGACTACTCGATTGAATCGGTAGATCTTGTTCACCTGGCGCACAACGCCGCATCGGAATTTGAAGGCCTGGCGCACGAGAAAAATGTGGACCTCAAGGTAGAGTCTGCAGTATCGAAAATCTGGGCCGAGTGCGATCATGGTCGAATTACTCAGGTACTTGGCAATCTGATTGAGAATGCAATCAAATTCTCGCCGGAAGCGAGCCGCGTTGTTCTCAGAGTGGAGTGCAAAGGGGAAGACGCGCTGGTGTCGGTCTGGGATCGCGGCCCTGGAGTGCCGCGAATGTCCAGAGACAAGATATTCGACCGATTTCATCAGGTGAATCCGGGAAAGAAGATCAGCGGACAGGGCGTGGGGCTCGGCCTTTCCATTTGCCGGAAAATTGTCGAGGCGCATGGTGGCGCGATCTGGGTGGAAGACAATCTCGAAGGAGGGAGTGTTTTCATCGTGAAACTGAAAGCTTCGAACGGGACCAGGTCATGAATTGGCGGAATGCTTCTGCACTCGTCATCCTCGTGGCAGGCACGGCCTGCCATAAGAACATCCGTGCCGTTGCCCCACCATCAGTATCTCCTCCTCCAGTTGTGGCTGCGCTTCCCGCCGAATTGGTCGAGGGAGATGAGGCGTTCAGCGGTGGGGATTATGCGCGTGCCGCGCGTGCCTACGATACGTACCTTCAGTCCAGCCCCCAGGCGGGGCAAATGGACTACGTGCTGTTTCGACTTGGAGTCTCGCAGTCGCTGAGTGGGATGGAGTCTGCGAGCACTGGTATTTTGAACCAATTGATACGGGAATTTCCCAAGAGCCCGTACAGCCCGGCCGCTCGAATCATCATCACGCTTCGTGCGGATATGGTCAGTCTGAAAGATGGTCAGAAGGCGGAACTCAAGACGCGAGACGACAGGATCAAACAGCTAAACGACGATCTGGAGAATCTGAAGAAGATCGATTTGGATCGGCGCCGGACTCAATAAATCCGGCGCCCTTGAGGAGAATTATCGGAACGTATATCCAATACCAAACTTGAATTCCGGACTATCCAGAGCCCCCACTTTGATTTCCGCAAACAGCCCCTTGGTCTTTCCGATACCGGCAAGGAAATTGAAGCCTGGTCCTACATTGGTGTTGTTGTTCAACGGCGCGCCGCCGTGAATGGTGGTGATATTAAGAGCCGGCCCCCCTCCGAAATACGGAGTCCAGTCATTTTTCGGCAGTCTCATCACATAAACGAATTCACCGTTGAGACCGACCTCGGTCACGCTGTTTCCGAAACCGATTTCAGCGTTTGGTCTGAACCAGAAGTCCTTAACGATCTCGCCTGCCATCACGTGGACGCCGACATAGAACTGATTGGGCGGACTGGCGCTGATCCCGGCACGTACGCCGGCGCTGCGTTTTTGAGCCATTGCCGGTACAGCCAGGATTGAAAAGAATAAGACCATGAAACAACATCGAATTGGCCAGGTGTGTTTTCGCATCTAGAGAATCCTCCTGATTGTGTGAATATGGCGTTCGCTATTGAATCCGGATAATACCAGCGCCATTGCCTGAACGCAGGCACGATCTGTGGCCCCGGTCCGCGTTACCTCCGACGCGGATCATACGTGGACACAGATCGTGCCTGCAAATCAGTTTGCGATCTTCGCAACGCTGCCGGACGTATGCGGCGACAGAACACGAACGACCGTCGCGCGGTTCTGCTCGCGGCCTTCCTTTGTCTTGTTGTCTGCGACAGGTTTTTCCTTGCCGAGACTGACCTGGAAGATCTTCTGGATCGGCACATCGGACTGAACTACCAGGTAGCGCAGCACCGAATCCATCCGCTGCTGCCCCAACTTGACGTTGTAGTCCGCATCGCCGGTGGAATCCGTTCGCCCTTCAAGAACGATGACGGCGTCCGGATCCTGTTTTGCCGTTTGTGCGAGCTTGTCGAGTACAGAGTGGAACTCCGGCTTCAGCTGTGCGCTGTTGAAGGCGAACAACACCGAGTCTTCCATGGCGACGGAATAGTTGTTCCTGTTTGCGAACTGATTTGACAGACCATCGACCCGCTTTCCGGTTTCCCCGATGGCGGACTTGGCGTTGTCGGCAGCAGCCATTGCACCACCGGCCTTATCGTCGACCGCGCGGATATCATTCTTCGCCGACTGAAGCTGATTCGAGGTGTCCGTGAGCTTCACTTGCTGATCTTTTATCTGGTTGGAGTTATCCTTCGTGATTCGCGTCGTCTCTCCGACCTGGTCTGAGAGCTCCGCTACGTTGCTTTCAATCTTCCCGGCACGCGTATCAACCTTTGCGGAAAGGTCGTCTGACGATACCTTTACTTCGTTCCGGACAAACTTCTTTGTCGCGCATCCGCTGGCGAACGCGATCAACATCCCACACATGGCCAATTTGTAAACTAATCCCAATCTCATATTCGTTGACCTCCCCATACCGCCTCCATCGCAACCCGGATTCCAAATGCCCCTGGACTCTAAACTCCTTGTAATCAAGCAGTCTAGATTCCTGCGAAGGGATATTCGGGCTCGTGAAAGAGGAGATCAGGGAAGTTTTCCTTGTTTGAGGCGGTTCTGCCAAGGCGTGTTATCGTCAACGCCTATGTCTTTTGGTGACTTGCAACACTTCGTCCAGCACCTCGAGCGTCACGGCCAGCTGAAACGGGTGCGTGTGGAAGTCGATCCCGTTTTGGAAGTGAGCGAAATTGCGCAACGCGTCGTGGCCGAGGGCGGACCGGCACTTTTGTTCGAAAATCCGAAAGGCGCGTCGATTCCTCTGGTGATGAATCTGTTCGGGTCGATGCAGCGGATCCGGATGGCCCTCGGAAGGGATCCGCAGGAAATCGGCCACGAACTCCTGGCTGCGGTTCAGCGGTTGAACCCGCCGTCGCTGGCTGCAGTCTGGCAGGGCAGGAATGTCTTCAAGCGTCTTCTCCGCATGCGTCCCGGCTCCGTCGCCACGGGGATTTCTCAGGAACTTGTGGAGTCGCCGGACCTGACCCGCCTGCCCATCATCCACTGCTGGCCAGGTGACGCCGGACGATTCATCACATTCGGAATGGTGATCACGCATCATCCGAAGTCGGGGCGCCGCAATCTGGGTCTCTATCGTCTGCAGATGTTCGGTAAAGATCAAACCGGCATGCATTGGCAAAGTATGAAAGGCGGGCGCGGCCACTACTGGGAGGCCGAACAGACCGGCGACGACCTTGAAGTTGCCGTGGTGATTGGAGCCGATCCGATACTGATGATGTCATCGATACTGCCATTACCGGAGGATGTGGACGAAATCGGCTTTGCCGGTTTCCTGCGCGACAAAAGTGTGCCGATGGTACGCGCAAAGACTCTCAACATGATGGTTCCGGCAAACGCCGAGATCATTCTTGAGGGCGTCGTGCCTGCCAGGGAGCGCCGACGAGAGGGACCGTTTGGCGATCACTTTGGCCATTATTCCGAAGCCTCGGACTTTCCGGTATTTCATATCCGCCAGATGACGCGGCGGCGCAACGCTTTGTATGCGGCCACCGTGGTGGGCAAACCGCCCCAGGAAGACAAGTACCTCGGCATTGCCTCCGGCGAGATGCTGGGACCGCTGATCCAGTTGATGCACCCCAATGTTGTCGATATGTCGGCATACGTAGGCGCCGGATTTCACAATCTGCTGGTCGTTTCCGTGAAGGAACGTCATCCGAAGGAAGTTCTCAAAACGGCGATGGCGCTGCTGGGAACCGGCCAGCTTTCGCTGACGAAGGTAATGGTTCTCATCGGCGCGGATCGCGACCCGCGTGATTTTCGTGGAGTGCTGCGCGAAATTGGGAAGAGGTTTGATCCGGAGGACCACATGTGGCTTTTGCCTTTTGCTCCTTTGGACACGCTGGACTTCACGTCATTCACCATGCATGTCGGCAGCAAGCTGGTTATCGATGCATGCGCCGATGTGAAGCGGCCCGATCCCGGACCCAGCGGCCAGGACTTTGGCCGCTTTGATTCCCGAATTGAGAAATGGAAACTGCTCGACGGCGGATTCCTTGTTCTTTCGGTGCGGGAAAACCCGCGCTCGGTGCTTCAGACCGTGATTGGAGCCAACCCGGAACTTCGATTTGTCATCGCCGTAAGTCCCGATGTTAGTCTCGACGACGATGAAAACCTTCAATGGGGAATCTTCACGCGATTCGATCCGGCTCGCGACATGCTGTTCGGCGAGCAGACATTTGTCGGCGCGCGTCCCGTGTATCGCGGAGTCGTCGGTATCGATGCGACATGGAAGAAGGGCTACCCTGAGCCCCTGCAGATGGACGAATCCATTGTGAAGCTCGTCGATCGTCGCTGGTCGGAATACTGGAAATAACAGGAACATCTTTAATGCTCTTAATCGTCTGTCCAAACCTTGCGATCGATCGAATCCTGGAAGTGCCGGATTTTCGCGCTTCCGTCGTTCAACGCTGCGCCGCGGCGATTGAGCAGCCGGGAGGAAAGGGAAGCAACGCGGCTCGGGTCTATCGCCAGCTTGGCGGATCGGTGGTCTTGATCGGGTTTGTCGGCCGCAACAATTCGAAATCAATTACAGACCCGCTCAAAGAGTCCGGCATTCAGGTTGAAACGGTGGAGGCGTATGACAACAGCCGAACCTGCACCATCGTTCTGGACCCTACGGGCAAGAGTCATCCCACCGTGGTCAACGAGGAGAGCCCGATTCTGGAAGACAATGCCTCGGAGCGTCTGCTTCAGATCGCCGACAAATGGATTCCCCTCGTGGACGCGGTGTTTGTCACCGGCAGTCTGTCTCAGGGGCTGGCGCACGACTACTACCGATATCTGCTCGAGCGCGCACGCAGCCTGGGGAAATTCACCGGGCTCGATGCCGCCGGCCCGGCACTGGCGGAGGGAATTAATGCACGTCCGGGCTTTCTGAAGCTCAATGCGCAGGAGTTTGGGGAACTCGCCGGCGTCTCGGTTCCCAATACACGCCACGTCATCGATTACCTTCGTAATTCCGGCTCGGAGCCGGCGCACCATACGGCCGTGACGTTCGGCGGGGCCGGAGCGATCCTGAGCGTGAACGGTCAATTCTGGCAGGCTGCGCCTCCGGAGGTCTTCGACACCAACCCGATCGGTTCCGGAGATTCCTTTGCCGCCGCCTATCTTTACGAGTTCATGAGAAGCGGAGAAGTCGAGCAGGCATTCCGCTGTGCTCTGGCTGCCGGAGCCGTCGACGCCGGTTCAGTTCGTCCTGGCGTGGTCAATGCCGAAGACGTGCTTTCCCTGGCGAAAACCGTTCAGATCCATCAGCTCTAGCGGTACTCGCTAGTCGTTAGCCCGGCGGGGTTATACTCTTCACCATGCCAAAGGACTCGAAACGATTGCAGGTGCGATGCCCCTGCTGCGATGCTCTGCTCACCGTAGACTCATCGAACGGCAACATCCTGTTCACTGAAAAACCGCGCAAGAAGGGGCTCTCGTTCGAAGAAGCCATCAGCGATGTCCACAGGGAAAAAGAAACCGCGGACGACCGATTCCGCGATGCGTTCGAACGCGAGAGTTCGCGATTGAAATCCATCGAAGGCAAGTTTGAAGAGGCGATGAAGCGAAAGGATGAGCTCGAGGATCCCATCAATCCCCTGGACTTCGACTAGCCCAATGCGGTTTCTCCCTTATCAGGAGGCAGGCTCAATCCCAAACATTATCGTGGACGGAACCGCCAATGGGGGGACGGTCCTGACGCTTTCCCATTGGCGCCGGAGCGGCACTCCGGAAGAGCTCATGGCAGACACATCCGCAGAAATCGTCTTCAACTATCTCGACTCTCCTCGTCACCATGTGAAAGTGGATGCGGTGTCGAACAATCATTTCGATCAGGATGGCTTTGTTGGAGTTTTTGCGCTGATCGATTCGGAACGGGCCATGCGGCATCGTGATTTGCTCATCGATGTTGCCGAGGCCGGAGACTTTGGCATCTATAAGGACCGGACGGCAGCGAGGATCGTATTCGCCATTTCCACATACTCCGATCCGCAGAAATCCCCATTGCCGGCGCACATTTTCAAACTGCCGTATCCGCAGCATGCCGCCGAACTCTACCGCGACCTTTTGAGTCGGCTTGGCGATATGGTGACGAACCTCGATCGTTACAGCTCGCTGTGGCAGGACGAAGATGCGGTGCTGACGGAGAGCGAAGGGCTTCTGGATTCCGGAGTCATCACGATCGAGGAACGGCCGGAGCTGGATCTTGCCGTGATCCGGATTCCGGAGGAACGGTCCAGCAACGAAGTGCATCGATTCACGCAGGGCCTGCTGGCGCCGTGTCATCCGTTCGCCATTCACAACCGCACTCGTTGCTCGCGACTGGCGTACGTACAGGGAAAGCGCGTGGAATTTCAGTATCGATACGAAGGTTGGGTGCGCATGGCAACGTATCGTCCCTCGTTGAGGGTGGACCTGGGCTCCCTTGCGGAAGAACTGAATCTTGAGGAGACCTCCGGTGGGAAATGGAAATTCGACGGCGCGGACAAAATCACGCCGCGTTTCTATCGCGAGGGCAACACCGTGAGTACTCTTTCGCCCGATTCCGTGATCGAGCGTATCGAACGTCATCTGCGCCATGGGCCTCCGGCCTGGAATCCCTACGATTGAAACCATGATTCGATTCGATCCCGGCGTTTTTCTTTTCCTGGTTTGAAATTTTCAGTATCTTCGTCAGAAGAAAATGTGTGCCATGAATGTGCTGCCGGGCGGTCACGCTCATGTTTGGGCCGCTCGTAACAACCACTCTCACGCGATCCTGAGGACCCTGGAAGACACGCTCAGTTCTTCCGAGCGAATTCAGGCAGAGAAATTCCGTTTCGACCGACATCGGATCCAATACATATTCGCCCACGGCGTGTTGCGGCAGATCATCGCAGGATATAGTCGGTGCCGCCCACATGAGCTTACTTTCGGAACTAACGAATATGGCAAGCCGTTTGTCCGGCAGCCGGGCGATGAAGCCGCTCTCATGTTCAATATGTCGCACTCTGAAGCCGTGGTGCTCGTGGGTCTCACCGTCGGGCGGCCGATTGGAGTTGATGTCGAATTGGTTCGACCGATCCCCGGTCTTGAAGAAATCGCAGGTCAGCACTTTGCCGATGAGGAGCGCGCTCTTATTGAAGCTGCCGGAACCGACGATAGGGAACGTCTGTTCTATATCTGCTGGACCCGAAAGGAGGCTTATTGGAAAGCTGTGGGCACGGGCCTTTCTGTCCCACTCAACTCATTCGGCACTGCAATGCCAGTGGGGACACCCGGACGGCAGTTGTCTGAAACGACCACGTCGCCCGATGTGCGTCACTGGTGGCTTTCGGATCTGGCAGTGCCTGGCGGATACGTTGGTGCTCTGGCGATCGAAGGCGGAATGCCGCAGATCGACTATTTCGAATGGACCGATCCCGTCTTGTGAAGAGTGGACTGCCGGTTAAGCGTAAAACTGCTCGCCAGCGAAATGGAGCAGGTTCTTGCGAGGTCGGGCAGATGCGAGTCCTCCCACATGGAGAGGTGCCCTCCGGGAACGATGAAAGTATCCAGACCTCGGGAAAACTGCCCACGCCACCCCAGGTGTCCATCGAAGTCATGCCGTTCGGTGTACATGGAATCTTCTGCGCGCAACAAGATGCCGCGGCACCCGAGCTTGCGGGGCTGGTAGTCGGTGTGGGCGTTTATCCAGATCCGGGAATGGATTTCCCACGGCAGCTCCGTGGCAGTGTATTCGGGAACTGCACGAACGGCAGGCAGTGGTTTGCGCCCGATAAGAACGGACGTTCGTTTCCGGCATTCCAGCAACATGCGCTGGCGAGCGACACTGGCAGCATGCTTCCAGCCGAGCTTTATTCCTTCCGCAGCGATACGTTCGGTCCATCGCTTGAGCCGTTTCCATCCGGCAGCATGGAGGTCCGCATCAAAGAGCAACACGGCGGACACGGGTATCCCGTCACGCTGAAGTTGATGGGCTACTTCAAAGGCCAGCACGCCGCCCGAGGAGTAACCCGCCAGGATGCAGGACTCCGCCAGACCCGCGCTTCGAATTAGTGCGGTATGATCCGCGGCCAGTTCTGCAACGGAGGGGAGCCCTTTCCAGTTTTGCGCGACGGCCGCTTGAATGACCTCCGGGCTGAACGAAATCACGTCAGTGTAGATGGAGTGCGGTGTTTCCATTAAGCGCGAGAGCGGCAATACGCCCATCGGAGCGTTCAGAAAAATGATGAATTGCCCGGAACTACCTCGTCGCAGTCGAACCAGTTTAGGATTGTGCACACTCCCGTTTCCGCTCAACACGCTTTTCGCCAATCCTTCGATTGTCGGTGCCTCGAGCAAATCGGTGACGTCGAGCCTGGTATGGAAGGCGCGATTGACTTCGGCGATCAACCGGATGCCCAGCAACGAATAGCCGCCGATTTCAAAGAAATCGTCATGCATGCCGATATGCTCCCGTTGGAAAAGTCTTTCCCAGATCTCAGCGACAACCCTTCCGATTGCAGTTTGCGGAGGCAAGTATCCGTTCGGAGTCTCCGTCCGTGTTACCGAGGGCGCTGGCAAGGCACGTCTGTCCACTTTGCCATTCGGTGTGAGCGGAAATGAAGGCAGTGCCACATACGCGGTCGGTACCATGTATGCGGGCAATCGCTCCTTCAGGAAATGACGCAGCTCCGCGATGGAGGGACCCGGGCGATTTCGCGTCACCACATAAGCGACCAGCGTCTGGTCTCCAGGAGATTCTGTGCGGGCAATCACCTTCGCGCCCTGTATTCCCGGGAAAGCCAAAAGGGCTTGTTCAATTTCTCCAGGTTCGATGCGATAGCCGCGAACCTTGATCTGATCGTCGATACGGGCGAGGAATTCCAGGTTTCCGTCGGTCCGATATCGCACCAGGTCACCCGTTTTATACAGCGTTGATGACGCTTTGGGATCATCGTCGACAAAAGGATTTCGGACGAAGCACTCGCGTGTGAGCTCCGGGCGATTCCAATAGCCACGGCCGACTCCGTCGCCGCCGATATACAACTCACCGGATTTACCCGGAGCGGCCGGGCGCATCTCCGTGTCCAGAACATAGACTTGCGTGTTGGCAATTGGCCGGCCGATCGGCACGCGGCCGCTGAGACGCTCTCCCCTCGGAACGAAGTATGCGCAGCAGCCGACAACAGTTTCAGTCGGGCCGTATTCATTTACCAGAACGGTCTGCGGTGCGTGCTGCTGCCAGAACACCAGTTCTTCGCCAAAAAGTGCGTCTCCCCCAATGATGAAGGCGCCTTTTCGCCCGGAGATTGAATTGGACGACCACTGGTTCCTTAACATTTCCAAATGTGCCGGAGTAATTTTTACCAGGCTGATGTCTTCGTTCTGTTTGAGCACATCATCAAGCGCGGATGTCCCCCTTTTTCCTGAGGCAATGTAGACGCACCGGCCGGATAGCAAGGGAGCGAACAGGGCCGTAATCGTCAGATCAAATGAAATGGACGAATGAACCGGAGCTCCGGTTCCATCTGCGACTCGGTATGCGTGGATCGCCCAGGTGAGATAGTTCACCAATCCTCGGTGTGGAATCATCACACCCTTGGGCTGACCGGTGGATCCGGACGTGTAGATGACGTAAGCGAGATTCTCCGGAGTGGCGCCGCTTTCGGGATTGGAGGCTGGTTCCTGCTGCTCCCCGGACAGAAGGGCATCGACGCAGATCATGCGCGTTTCTTTTCCCTGGAACCGGGATGCAAGTTTCTCCTGAGTAACCAGTACCGACATCGCCGTGTCGTCCCGCATGAACGCAAGACGCTCCGTGGGGTAAGTGGGATCCATCGGCACATAAGCGCCGCCGGCTTTTAGTATGCCAAGCAGACCGACAACCATTTCCAGCGACGGCTCCAGGCAAATACCCACCAGAACTTCGGGACTCACTCCGAGGAGCCGGAGGCGAATTGCAAGCTGGTTGGAAAACCGGTTGAGTTCCGCATATGTCAGTTGCCGCCCTTCAAACGCTACGGCCGCTGCCTCAGGAGAAAGTTCGACCTGGGATTCAAACAACTGGTGGAAACATTCGTTTCGCGGGTAATCCGCGGCGGTCTGGTTCCAGTCGACGAGGAGCTTGTGGCGCTCCCCGCCATTGGCCAGGCGGACGGGCCGCCTGGTGTCGGAATTGATGCGTGCGGTGTTTTGAATATCCATATTTCAGTTTTTGAATCTCCGTATTCAATCAAGTCCGGCTCTTCCGGAGTCTGTTGGCTCGTGCTCGTAAGACCCCGGCCATTGGCGAGGCTCGGTAGATGTCGGGTGTTTGTATCAAACCTGACGGTGAATCGAAATCCGAGGTTTCCACGATTTCCGTGTAGGAGAAATCCTGTACCTGCAGCCGCGCGGGATCCGCTTTGCGACACGCTGCACTACTCGTTTTGTAGTTCCATGACCGGTGGGACTCCTTGCGGAGTATAATCGCGGCGATTTTCCTGGGGAGGTATCGCATGTCCATTTACCGGGTGTTCGGCCTGATTCTGCTTTCCGCGACCCTGGTCTTCGCACAGAACAATCTGATCCAGCCCCTTCCGGAACTGCAGAAGGAACTCAAGGGCAAGCTGGAGCGGATCACGGTGCATGCGAAAGCGCTGGAAGGCAATCTCGAAGGCGACTCTCCGGATCGCGATGTCTTCGTGTATCTTCCTCCAAGTTATGAGAGGGAGTCCGGCCGGCGTTATCCGGTGGTCTACACGCTTCACGGTTTCGGCTTGCATGCACAGCAATGGGTGGGATTTGCGAATGTTGCCGGTTTGGAGAAAGGTTTAGCGGCCGGGACGACGAAAGAGATGATCCTCGTCAGCCCGGATGCATTCTCGCTGCACAACGGCAGCTTCTATTCCAACTCGAGAACGACCGGGGACTGGGAAACATTCATTGCTGTGGAGTTGGTGAACTACATCGACAGCCACTACCGAACGATTCCCGATCGCATGAGCCGCGGACTTTCCGGGCACTCCATGGGCGGCTATGGTACGTTCCGCATCGGCATGAAGCACCCGGAAGTGTTTTCGAGTCTGTATTCGATGTCGGCCGGCGGGATTTTCGAGACCGGAGAAGTCACTCCTGCTATCACTGCAATGGAAGCGATCAAGACCAAAGAAGATGCGGCGAAGCTCACCTACACTCAGAAATCGCCGCTTGCCCGCGCCGCGGCATGGTCTTCGAATGCGAACAATTCGCCGCTCTTCATCGATCTGCCTGTGAAGGATGGCAAGCAACGTCCGGATATCGCCGCGAAATGGATGGCAAATTCCCTGCTGGTGATGCTGCAGCAATACGCGCCCAATCTGAAAAAGATGAAGGCGATTGAAATGAATGTCGGACTTCAGGACGGTCTGCTTCAAAGCAATCGCGATATGGATGGCGCTTTGACCGACGCTGGTGTCGCGCATCACTTCGAAACTTTCGAGGGAGATCACAATGGTCAGGTGCCCATGAACTTTCAGATGAAGGTGCTGCCGTTTTTCTCCAGGGTACTCACGTTTCAAAATTAGTCTGTTTTCGCTTTACTGTAAGGAGGAGAAGCTGTGTTGAAAAAAACTGTTGTCGTCGTTATCTGTCTGGCGTTCCTGTGTGGAAGCGCCATGGCGCAGGATCCCAAAACCGTAATCGCCAACGCGCAAAAAGCGTTGGGCAATGTGAAATCCATCACCTATTCGGGGTCCGCAAAGGATGTGTCGTTCCAGCAGTGTGGAGGCAACTCCGTTCAGCCTACCTGCAATGGTACGCATGATCCAATGCGCCCGATTAACAACTACGTCCGCGTGATCGACCTGACAGTCCCCATGTCCCGTGCCACCGGCGCGACGATGAACTTTGTTGGCGGCGGTGGTTCCACGACGATCGGGCCCGGAAACTTCAATCAAACGATCTCGGCGCAACAAGCGGACGTTTCGCAGCCCTGGAATAATTCTCTGGAGCTCTACATCACGCCGTGGGGTTTCCTGAAAGGGGCCGAGGCGAACAACGCCACCACGAGCCGCAAAAAAGCCGATGGCAAGAACTACACCGTCCTGACCTGGAGCCCCAAGGTTAAGGCCGCTTCCGGAAAGAACTACGTCATCAATGGCTACGTGAACGATCAGAACATAGTGGAGCGAGTGGAGACGTGGCTTGGTGACAACATCATGGGCGACATGCAAATTCTTGCGGTCTACTCCGGCTGGAAGGATTTCGGCGGAGTCATGGCTCCTGCGAAGATCGTACAGACGCGCGGCGGATTCCCCTTCTTTGAAACCACCGTGACCGCAGCGAAGGCGAATCCTCCCGATATCGCAACCCTCGCCATTCCGCCTGCACCTGCCGGCCGTGGTGGCGGCGGTGCCGCACCTGCCGCACCCGCTGCACCGGCAGCCGCAGGGCGTGGTGGCCAGGGCGGTGCTGCTGTTCCTCCTCTTCCCGGTGGTCCTCCGGCGGCAGCTCGCGGTGGCGCACCGGCCGCACCTGCTTTGGTCGTTACGTCCGAGAAGCTTGGCGACGGACTCTACAGGCTCACCACCGGAACCGGGAGTTACGATTCGGTAATTGTGGAGTTCAAGGATTACGTCATGATGCTTGAGGGCCCGCAATCCATTGCACGGGGTCAGGCCTACATTACCGAAACGAAGAAGCTCATTCCAAACAAGCCGATCCGTTACGTCATGAACACGCATCCTCATTCCGATCACACGGGTGGTTTGCCGGCGCTGGTGGCCGACGGCGCAACGATCATCACGCAGAAGAACAACGTGGAGTTCCTGGAGAAATCGCTCAACACTCCAAGAACGCTGCTGTCACCCGATACCGATCCTCTGGCGAAGACTCCGAAGAAAGCAAAAGTCGAAGCCGTTGCGGAGAAGAAGGTCTACTCGGATGGGACACGCACTGTCGAGATGTACCACATCCCGGGGGCGCCTCATTCGAACGGCTTGATCATTGCGTACATCCCCAAGGAGAAGGTCCTCTTCCAGGGAGACTTCTCGCTGCCTACTGCTCCTGGGGAAGCGGCCAACGATCACATCAAGGCGCTGGTACCGGTTCTCGAAAAGCTCAATCTGGATTTCAATCGCTATATCAACGTGCATACCTCGGCCGCCCCTCAGACCAAGGCGGAACTATGGAAAGCCGTCGGTAAATAAAAGTTCCGGGGACAGACCACTCATTCCCCAATTCGGGGATTGAGTGGTCTGTCCCCGGAAATGAAAACGGCGGGCTCACCGGGAGTCGGTGAGCCCGCCGTTTTTGTTTAGCCGAGGTTAGTCTTTACTGGGCTGCAGATCGCGTGCTGCGGCTTTCCGCGACAGTTTGATTTTATTTCCTTCGATTCCGATCACCTTCACCTGAAGCTGATCGCCTTCCTTGAGCTCATCCCGCACATTGCGAATGCGCTGTTCGGAAATCTCGGAAATGTGAAGCAGACCGTCGGTGCCGGGGAAGATTTCGACAAACGCGCCGAAATCCGCAATTCGGACGACCTTGCCAAGATAGATACGGCCCATCTCCGCCGTTGCCGTGAGGCCGGAGATGATTTCGATTGCCCGCTGCGCCGACGGCCCGTTCGATGACGCGATATTCACGCGCCCGTCGTCGGACACGTCGATCTTCACGCCGGTCTGTTCGATGATCGAACGGATCATCTTGCCACCGGGTCCGATCACGTCGCGGATCTTGTCGGTTGGAATCTTTATGGAGTAGATACGCGGCGCATATGGCGAGATCTCCGCGCGGGAAGCCGGCAGCGCTTCGTGCATCTTATCCAGAATGTGCAGGCGGCCGTGCCGCGCCTGTTCCAGCGCCTCGGCCATGATCTTCGAGGTCACGCCGGGAATCTTGATATCCATCTGCAGCGCGGTGATACCGCCGCGGGTTCCGGCAACTTTGAAATCCATGTCGCCGTAGTGATCTTCGGCACCGGCGATATCGGACAACACCGCGTAGGTGTCGCCTTCCTTCACCAGACCCATCGCCACTCCGGCGACAGGCGCTTTGATCGGAACGCCGGCGTCCATCATCGAAAGCGTGCCGCCGCAGATGGTGGCCATCGACGACGACCCATTCGATTCCAGAATGTCGGACACAATGCGGATCGCATACGGCCAGGACTCTTCGTCCGGCAACACGGCCAGCAGGGCGCGCTCGGCCAGCGCACCGTGACCGATTTCACGCCGTCCGGGACCGCGCACGGGTTTGGTTTCACCCACCGAGAAAGGCGGAAAGTTGTAGTGCAGCATGAACCGCTTGAAGGCTTCGCCCTCCAGCAGATCCATCCGCTGCGCGTCGTCGGCCGTTCCGAGGGTGGACGTGACCAGGGCCTGCGTTTCTCCGCGCGTAAAGATCGCGGAACCGTGAACGCGGGGCAGCACCTTAGTTTCAATCCAGATGTTTCGAATCTCGTCGAAGCGGCGATGATCCGGCCGCGTGCGCTTGTAGAGAATCTGGTCGCGGAAAATGCGTTCCTTCAATTCGTCGAACGCGCGTTTGACCAGCCCGAGCTTTGCCGAGTCCGCGTCGGGATAAGCCGCGATGACTTTAGCCTTGGCGGCGTCGACGCGTGCGTAGCTGTCGATCTTCTCGTACTTTTTCGTGTCGAGGGCATCTTCGAGTTCGGCTCGAATCAGCTTCTCCACATCCGCGGTGATCGCCGCGTCCTTGGCCGGCGGCGTGACTGCCATCTTCTTCGGCTGGATCTTTGCGAACAGCTGCTTCTGAAGAGCGATGATCTGCTTCACCGCTTCGTGGCCGAAATCCAGCGCAGCAACCATCATGTCTTCGGATACTTCTTCAGCTCCGCACTCGACCATGACGATGCCGTCTTCCATGCCGGCGACGGCAAGATTCAGCGTGCTGTCGTTCTGCTGCGTATACGATGGGTTGATGACGAACTTTCCGTCGATGAATCCCACCCGTACGGCGGCAATCGGCTGATGGAAGGGAATGCAGGAACAATACAGAGCGGTCGAGGCGCCGATGACGGCGAGCATGGAAGGATCGATTTCCGTATCTGCGGAAAGGACCATGGCCATAATCTGGGTTTCGTTCTGGAATCCTTCCGGAAACAGCGGCCGGATCGGGCGATCGATCATGCGGCAGGTCAGAACTTCACGCTCCGTTGCCTTGCCTTCGCGTTTGAAAAATCCGCCGGGAATTTTGCCGGCGGCGTAAAAGTTCTCACGGTAATCGACCGTGAGGGGAAAGAAGTCCAGTCCTTCTCTCGGTTGTTTGGCTGCGCAGGCGGTCACCAGCAATACGGTATCGCCGTATCGAATGACGGCCGCGCCATCAGCTTGTTTTGCCAGCTTGCCGATTTCGATCGAGAGCTCCAGCTCTCCGATCTTCGCGCTGACAGTATGAACGTTCATGTGTTGTTGTCTCCTGAACGAAAAAAACCCGAAGCGACGGCCCCGGGTTATCTCTTCGTCGTGTCAGTCTGATCGAGCGTTACATCGCACGATGACGCGCTACTTGCGGATTCCCAGTCTGCCGATGACTTCTCTATACCGATCGACGTAGTACCTTCTCAGGTAGTCGAGCAGTCGGCGCCTCTTGCCTACTATCTTGAGCAGGCCGCGCCGGGAAGCATGATCCTTCTGGTGGGTCTTGAAATGCTCGGTCAGGTAAGTGATTCGTTCGCTCAAAATCGCGATCTGAACTTCCGGGGATCCCGTGTCGGATGGATGTACCCGGTACTCGGTGATGATCGTGCCCTTTGTATCCTTCGTCAAACTCATCATTAATATCCGTAATTTCCGTTTTGAAATACCATTCTCGGCTCAATGCAGGCTGGCCGCGCCAGCTTCAACCGAAGTTTCTGAGGTTAACACAACGCGAGGACGTGCCCAACCACTTTCTACCGCTGCGACGGCCAAAAACTCTCCTTGTTTGTTGAGGATGCGCGCGAGTCCTGACGCTCCTTCCGATGGAATCGGGTTCCCCTTGCGAACCCGGCGCTCCTCCAATCCTGAAACAACGATCGCGGGCCACCGCAGAAACAGCTGATCCAGGGGCGTGATATCGGAGATGCCGGCACTGTCCAGGGGGACGGCATCCGCGATTCCAAAATCGCCGGACTGCAACCGGCGCAGCGAAGTCAGATGGGCCCCGCAGCCGAGCCGCTTTCCCAGATCGTGGGCCAGGCTTCGGACATAAGTTCCACCGCCGCAAACCACCCTGAACTGAATCGAAGGGGGAGTGAACTCCACCAGTTCAAATGCACTCACTTCGACCCGTACCGGGGCATTCTCTACCGCTTCACCACGCCGGGCGGAGTCGTGCGACCGCACCCCGCCGATTCTCTTCGCGGAATAGGCCGGGGGCGTCTGGTCCAGCGTTCCGATGAGCTCGCTCATCGCGGCAAGAAGTTCGTCACGCGTGGCGGTGAAGGGCTTTTCCGCATCGACCGGATCTCCTTCGCGATCGTAGGTCGTTGTTGCGAAGCCGAACCGGATTTCGCCAATGTATTCCTTGGGTGCGGTGGCGAAGAACTGACCGACACGCGTCGCTTTACCAATGCAAAGAGGCAGAACCCCGGTTGCCATCGGATCCAGCGTGCCCAGATGCCCGACCCGGCTGGTGTTGAGCAGGCGCCGCACGCGCTGCACGACGTCGTGAGACGTCATGCCGCCGGGTTTGTCGATGATGAGGGTTCCGTTCATGGCTCTCTATAGTGCGCAGCGCATCCGAATAGCTGTAGGGGCGGTCTATGACCGCCCGCGATCTCTGAATCAGGCTGATGCTTGTGATCTGGGTATTGCGCGGTCATAGACCGCGCCTACAGCTATTCGGATGCCTTCGGCGACTTTATTGTCCTTACTCGTGCTCCGTCTTGATCTGTTCCAGCAGCTGCTCGAGCCGCATATCTTTTTCTATCGTCTCGTCGTATTCGAAGATCAGGTCCGGAATCCGGCGCAGGTGATGGAGCCGCTTGGCCAGAGACCTCTTTACAAAATGCGCCGCGGATCGAAGCCCCTGCAGCGCCTTCTTCCGCTCGTCTGCGCTTCCCAACACCGTGATGAACACTCTCGCTTGCCCCAGATCCGGCGTGACCTTCACCCGCGTCATCGTTACAAAATGCACCCGCGGGTCCTGAATTTCGCGTTCAACGATTTCGCTGAGCTCGATTCGCAGCTGTTCTTCGATTCGATCTACTCTGCGGCCCTGCATATTCAGATAATCTCAATCGTTCCCTGAACCTGACACTCCGGAGAACAACGTTCCGCGTCGTTCAGAGCGTTATCCAGGGTCTGCCGTACCGACGAATCACTCGATCCGATCGTCACCACGCCGATCTGCGAGCGCTGCCACAGTTCCTGGTGTTCGACTTCCGACACGGAAACGTTGAAGTTCGAGCGCAACCGGTCCTTCAGTCGACGGACCACCATTCGCTTGTCTTTCAGGGAGTGGGCATCTGGAATGTGTATTTCGAGTGTGAGCAACGCAATGACAGCGGGCACTTTCCCCACCAAACACCACTAGACATCCTTAGACAGCGGTGGCTTTCACACTCTCCATGAAGAATGCTTCGATGGTGTCTCCGATTTTGAGGTCGTTGTAATTGTGGATGCCGATACCGCATTCGTAACCCTTCGCCACTTCGGAGGTATCATCCTTGAACCGCTTCAGCGAAGCGATCTTTCCTTCGAATATCACCACATTGTCGCGCAGCAGGCGGATTTCCGCATTGCGAGTAATCTTGCCGTCGGTGACGTAGCAGCCCGCGATAACTCCGGCCTTCGGCAGGCGGAACGTATTCCGAATTTCGGCCGTGCCCAGATACGTTTCCTTGATGATGGGTTCCAGCACGCCAAGCATCGCGCCCTTGATCTCATCCACCACGTTGTAAATGATCGTGTGCAACCGGATGTCGACCTTCTCGCGGTTCGCCAGCTCCGCCGCCTTGCGTTCCGGTCGGACATTGAATCCGATGATGATGGCGTTTGAGGCCGCGGCCAGCAGGACGTCGGTTTCGGTGATCGCTCCGACACTGGAATGCAGGATGCGAACCTTGACCTTGTCGGTGCTCAGCTTCACCAGCATCTCGCTGAGCGCTTCCTGTGATCCCTGGACGTCGCACTTCAGCACCAGCGGCACTTCCTTGATTTCGCCCTCGGCCAGCTGCTTGTGCAGCTGATCGAGCGTAAGCCTTGACGTCTTCGCCAGAGTGATGTCGCGCAGCTTGTCCTGGCGGAATTGGGCCATCTGGCGTGCCTTGTTGTCATCCGCGATGCACTGGAACGTGTCTCCGGCCTGAGGCAGACCCTGAAGCCCCAGCACTTCAACCGGCGTCGACGGAGTTGCCTCTTTCACCGCAACACTGTGTTCGTTAAACATGGCTCGCACTTTGCCGTATACGGCGCCCGCAATGAAGTTGTCGCCGACTCGGAGCGTTCCGTTCTGCACGAGGACTGTGGCAACGTTTCCACGGCCGCGATCGATCTTGGCTTCCAGGACGGTTCCCATTGCCGGAAGGCTGGGATCCGCCTTTAACGTCTGAATGTCGGCGACGAGCAGAATCATTTCCAGCAGCAGGTCCAGATTCTGGCCGGTGCGGGCCGACACTTCCACCATCACCTGATCGCCTCCCCAGTCTTCGGCAAGCAATCCCTGATCCGACAGTTCGCGCTTCACGCGATCGATGTTGACTCCAGGTTTGTCGACCTTGTTGATCGCAACGACCATCGGCACCTTTGCCGCGCGTGTGTGCGAAATGGATTCGATGGTCTGGGGCATCACTCCATCGTCGGCCGCTACGACAAGCACGACGATGTCGGTCACGCGGGCGCCGCGCGCGCGCATGAGCGTGAAGGCTTCGTGACCGGGCGTGTCGAGGAACGTGATCTTGCGGTTTCGTGCGGTGACCTGGTAGGCGCCGATGTGCTGCGTAATTCCACCGTGTTCCGATTCGGTAACCTTCGACTTACGGATGGCGTCGAGTAATGACGTCTTTCCGTGATCAACGTGACCCATGATGGTGACAACCGGAGCACGCGGCAGCAGGTTTTCCGGAGCGCTGATCTCGACGGCGTCGAGCATGGCGCTTTCTTCGAACGTAACGAACTCGGCCTCGGCATTGAAATCCTTGCAGATTTCAGAGGCCATCTCTTTATCGAGAGTCTGATTGATCGCCGCGAAGACGCCGCGCTCCATCAGTTTCTTGATCATGTCCTTCGACTTGACGTCGAGTTTCACCGCCAGATCTCCAACCGTGAGACCCTCGGTCAACGTGACCTTGCGGAATTCGCGCGGCGCTTCGACCTTCGGCTGGGGACGCGCGGAGGCAACTTCGAGTTTCCGTTCTGCATGCCGCTCGTAGCGCTGACTCCGATCCATCTGGGGATGACGGCGTTGATCCGGTGGAGGTCCTGGAGAGAGTGGTCGTGTTCCGGGTCGAGCCGGCGTTGTTGCGCTGGGCGAGGTCGGACGATTCGAGTAGTCCGGACGGCCAACGGGCCTTGGGGGTTGGCCTGGCATCGCCGGTCGTGGAGGCACCGGGCGATCTCCGGGTTTCCGTGGCGGCGCGGGAGTGGGCAGCCGATTTTCCCGTCGCAGTTTTTCCTGAACGATCTGCTGCATGGTCTTTCGTTCTTCGTGCGGCGGTTCTACTTTTGCCGTCGCCGGTTTTCGATCCGGCGGCGGAGTCACGATCGGACTGACGTGCGCCTTCGGTTCGACAAATTGAACTCCGCGTGGCGCTGGCCTTGGAGCGGGCGGAGGCGCTGGCGGAGTCACCGGAGGCGCAGCGGTCTTCGCTACCGGTGCTGTGGGTACCGGCGCTTTTATCACCGGCGGCGGAACCGGAGCAGGGGGAGCCGGTGCTGCCTTCTGTTCGACAACAGGAGCAGGTGTTAGCGCCGCCTTTGTTTCGGCGCGCAGTTCGACCGGTGGTGCTTCGGGCACCGGCTTGGAGGGCTTGCTCACGACAATCTCCGGAGCCGCTTCGGTCTTCGATTCCACCGCAGATGGAACGGGTGGGGCAGGTGGCGGGGGAGCTGCCTTGGCCACCTCAGGCTTGGCTGGCCCGAGCTTCTTTCGCAGCAACTCCGCCTGACGGTCATCAACCGTGTTGGAATGCGAAGTCACCGGCACTCCCATGTGCTGGAGTTCGCGAATGATCTCGTCGTTGCTGAGATTCAGTTCGCGTGCCAGGTTGTAAACTCGAAGCTTTGGCATTCGTGGTCCTCTATTTTACTCTTCCGGGGTCGCTGCTTCAGCCTGCACTTCAGGCTGTGGTTCGGTTTCTTCTTCCGCTTTCACATCTTTCGCTTCAACGGGAGCTGCGGCAGGCTCTTCCGGTTCGGCAACTTCAGGCGCAGGGACATCCTTCGCGAACATGTGCTCGGCTGCGATACGCTCCATGTCGTCCTGATAGGAAGGAAGCTGCGCGTAGTAATCGGAGAGCGCTTCGCTGATCTTCTCCACCGTCTTGGATCCGATTCCGGAAATATTTTCCAGATCTTCGGGAGCAAGATTTGACAGCTGTTCAACCGTTTCAATTCCACTGGCCTGGAGTTTCTGCAGCAGGCTTGCCGTCAACCCGGGTATCGTGTCGAGCGGCGTCGGCACCTGCTCCTGCATGCGGTCGATCTGACTCTCGATCTCGGCGCGCTTCTCTTCCTCGCTCTTGATATCGATGCGCCAGCCGATCAGTTTGGAGGCGAGCCGGACGTTCTGGCCCTTCTTCCCAATTGCGAGCGACAGCTGGCTGTCTTCGACCACCATCTCCATGATTTTGTCCGTATGCTCGACGATCGTCACGCGGCTGACCTTTGCCGGGCTGATGGCATTCATCGCGAAATTCACAACGTCATCGTTCCACTGAATGATGTCGATCTTCTCGCCGCGCAGTTCCCGGATGATCGACTGCACACGCGTGCCTTTCATTCCGACGCAGGCGCCGACGGGATCGACATCCTTTTCGCGCGAGGTCACGGCAATCTTGGTTCGTTCTCCGGCTTCCCGCGCAATGCTTCGAATCTGCACCGTACCGTCGTAGATTTCGGGAACCTCAGTCTGAAACAAGTGCTGCACCAGACTCGGGTCCGTCCGCGACACCATGACCTGCGGGCCCTTCGCGGTCTTGTCCACTTTCACAATCACGACGCGGATGCGGTCGCCGACGGAAAAATTCTCCAGTCTCGATTGATCCCTCTTCGAAAGTTTTCCTTCGGTCTTTCCGAGTTCAACGATGATGTCGCCGGTTTCATATCGCTTCACGACGCAGTTGACGATCTCGCCGACATGCTTGTGATACTCGGTGAAAACGCTCTCGCGTTCCGCCTCGCGCACTTTCTGAAAGATGACCTGCTTGGCCATCTGAGCGGCGATGCGGCCCAGGCCCACAGTGGGCTTCAGGAATTCGATTTCCTCGTCCATCTGGGCGTCGGGTTTGGTCGAGCGTGCTTCATCCAGTGAAATTTCGCGCACCGGGTTGGTCACTTCTGGAACGACCTTTCGAACCGCCAGTACATCGATTTCACCGGTTTCCGGATTGATTCGGCCGCGAAGCTCTTCGTTGGACTTGAAGTATTTTCGGGATGCAACGACGATCGCGTCTTCGATCGCGTGTACCACGATCTGCGGATCGATTCCTTTCTCCCGGCTGATCTGGTCGATGGTCTGAAACAACAGATTCGACATCCCAATTACTCCTTAGCCGCCGGCCATTCAAATTCCAGCCGGGCTTCTTGTATTACGTCCAACGGAATCTCCATCTGATTGCCTTGCGGCAACTCGATAGCGACACTACCGTCGCGAAGACCTTTGAGCCTTCCCTTGAAAACTCTTTGATGTTGGAGCGGGATTCTTGTCTGAATCTTGGCCAGCTTTCCTGCAAAGCGAGTGTAATCCGATTCCTTGAACAGCCTGCGATTCAGACCTGGTGAGGAAACTTCCAGGGTGTACTTATACGGAATCACATTTTCTACATCGAGAATCGTTCCTACCTGCTCGCTGACCAGTCCGCAATCTTGATGGGAGATTCCATCGGGCTTATCGATGAAAATCCTGAGGACTGAATTGTTTCCGGCGCCCTTGAGCTCAAACTCCACAAGCTCGTAACCCAGGCTTTCGACAGCCTGCAACACGAGCTGTCCGATCCGGATCCGATCCAATCCCATACCCATAACAACAAAAAAGTGGGCGAAACGCCCACTCGGAAAAGCCCACATCGTGAGTATAGGTGCGGCTTTACGCTAAATCAACCGCCATTTGACAATGAACACGGCCAGAACCGCGCCGAATCCCAATGCGGTGTTGTATTCGCGGTTGGCCATGTACTGCTTGAATGAAAACGATCCTTGGTATCGACGGAGCCGGGGAAGAAAGCGGGGAACATTGTCCCGGTAGCTCCGGAAATCCTCCGGGAAGAGCCGCTCGAGATGTCCTTCTTCGTTTCGAATCACGTTGGGATAGATCACCAGCGACGGAATCATCAGCGCGGCTGCTGCAATCCAGTTTGCGCTCATGATCGCAAAGCCGACGGAGAGCAGAAAGCTGCCGAAGTAGAGCGGATTGCGCGTCCAGGCGTAAGGCCCGACAGTCGCCAGTTGAGAGTCCTTGCGGATCGTGCCTGCAGCCATGGCCCGCAGTATGGCTCCGGCAAGCGCGAAAGGAAGACCGGCAAGAATCGTGGTTCCTACAGGTTTTGCGAGATACAGAACGAAAGCGGCAATGGCAAAGCCAAGAGGTACTCGGAGGCGCTGAATCACGGGGCTGTGCCCGTCATGCCGTCGCGATGTCCATCGACATTCGTTTCCGGCAGGCCTCGTAAACCTGATCCACCGTAATGTCGACGATACAATCCCAGTGTTCCAGCGGACACTTGTCGCGTTCGTAACAGGGACGGCAAGGCAGCCGGCGCTCGACGACGATGTCTTCTCGCCGGAACGGGCCATTGCGGTCGCTGCTGGTCGGCCCGAAAATTGAAACGATCGGGGTGCCCGCCGCAGCGGCGAAATGCATTGGTCCGGTGTCTCCTCCGACAAACAGCCTGGCTTTCTCGCACAGCGCGACCAGTTCTTCAAGGTTCGTGGAAACCTGATGGGCGCCGTCAGCGCCTGTTCGCAGCATCGTGCGAACCATCTCTTCCTCTCCGGGACCGCAGGTCACTGCCACGGGCAGACCATCCTTTATCAGGCGTCCGGCGAGTTCGCCATATCGCTCCGGATGCCAGCACTTCGTCACCCAGTTGCCGCCGGGATTGATGACGACATAGTCCTTCAGGCCTTTCAATTTGGTCTCGACGGATTGCCGCGCGGTATCGGACGCGTGCAGCGGAACTTCGGTGTACCAGTCGGGCTCGATGCCGATGGGCCGCAGCAACTCCATCTGCTGATCGATGATGTGTATCCGTTTCGGCTTGACCACCTCCGTATAAAAAATACGGCTGACGGATTCCCGTAGAAAGTCGCGTTCCCACCCGATACGGATCGGTGCACCTGAAAGGTAGGCAAAGAAAGCAGATTTCAGCAGCCCCTGGAAATCGATGACGCAGTCGTAGCCATCGGTGCGCAGGGCCCAGACGAATTCGCCGATTTCCTTTGCGCTGCCAATGCCGGGGCTGTTGCGCCACTGATACGTATCGATGGGGACCAGCTTCACGTCCAGCCCGCTCATTTCAACGGCGATTTTGTTTTTCCGTTCAATGAGCCAGTCGATTTCCGCCTTTGGAAACGCCGTTCGGAGCTGCGCCACAGACGGCAGGCAATGGACGATGTCGCCCAGGGAGCCAAATTTCACAATCAGAAAGCGGTTGAGATGAGTCTTCATCACGATGTCTTCTTCTTGCTGCTGTCGACGATTCGCTGGATTACGTTTTTCGTCGAGTGATCCTTCGGATCGCCTGTGATTCGAACCTGGCCACCATAGGCCCGAACGAATTCCCGTTCGGGCACGGTCTGCTCCGTGTAGTCGGTACCCTTGGCGTGAATCGCGGGCCGCAGCACTTCAAGCACGCGGGAAACGTCGGGCTCGTCGAACATGACGACATGATCCACGCATCGAAGCGCCGAGACAAGTGCGATGCGTTCGTTCTCGTTGAGGATGGGGCGGTCGGGCCCTTTGATCTGGCGAACCGATTTGTCGCTGTTGATTGCGACCACCAGCGTGTCGCCGAGCTTCCGCGCACCCTCGAGATAACGTACATGGCCGACGTGCAGAATATCGAAGCAGCCGTTGGCGAGAACCACGGCCTTGCCGCGGAGGATCTCGGGTAACTGGTCGAGTGTTCGAAGCTTCAACGCTCAATCTCCCGGTATGAAGTATACGGTATTGAGGAAATGAGGAATCGAACACGGGCTTGGGAGGAAGAATCCTTCTCCCTCAGGGAGAAGGTGGGACATCAAGTGATGGCGGGCCCGGATGAGGGAATCCGGATTTGAGCTCAATTGATTCCCTCACCCGCCGCCCATCTATCGATGGGCGGCACCCTCTCCCTGTGGGAGAGGGATTTTCAGCTTTCGATTGCGTGTGACAATTCCTGATACGTCACCGGCCGGGTCCCGTGTTTCATCACCACAATCCCCCCGGCATAGTTCGCCAGCCTAGCCGCCTCGGCAAACGTCCCTCCAGCTGCAAGCGCCAGCGTGAACGTCGCAATCACGGTGTCGCCGGCGCCGGTAACATCGGTAATCTCATCCGACCCGTGGATGGCAATATGTTCCGTTTTCTTCGAGCGCTCGAACAGCGCCATTCCATCTTTACCGCGCGTGATCAGCAGCGCATCGTGCTTCAACTTCCGCAGCATCGTCCGCCCCGCCCATTCGAGTTTCTCCAGATCATTGCCTATTGTGATTCCGAGCGCAGCCTCAACTTCGGATTCGTTAGGAGTAGCCGCTGTCATGCCGGAGAACCGCATCAATTCAAACCGTGAATCAATGGTCGACGGAATGCCCCGCCCTGCCAGGTTTGCCACCAGCTCCGGACGGATCGCGCCGTATCCGTAGTCCGAAATCAGCAGCGCGTTGGCGCGCGGCATGAGCGATTTCAATTTTCGAACAAGAAACAGGCGTTCGTCGGTCTTTGCGGACGGCCCGCCGGAATCCATCCGAACAATCTGCTGGCGCTGCGAGTGCACAGCTCCCGCAAGGATGCGCATCTTTGTCGGTGTCCGGTACGACTTCGCAACGCGTATCCCTCCCGTATCGATGCCCAGCTTCTTGAAGAATTCCAGCAGCTGCCTGCCTTCCTCATCGTTTCCGACAAGGCCGACCGGCAGCGGTTCAGCGCCCAGCGCGCGAAGATTGTGAACCGCATTGGCTCCGCCGCCGGGAACAATCTGAGTCTCGCGGTGATTCAAAACCAGAACCGGGGCTTCGCGGGAAACACGCGAAATCTCACCGTAGACGAAAAGGTCGGCAACAAAATCTCCGAGTACCACAATGCGCTGTCCTTTGAATTTGCGCAGGAGCTCGTGAAGCCGGTTCATCGAACCTGCCCGCTCAGAATCGCGTCCACCGCTTGCAGGAGATTGTCGGCGACAAGGTGAGGCTGGTTCGTGGAGGTCTTCCCAAATTTTTCGATTTCGATCAACCCGTCGCCGCTCCTCAGCAGCACGGATTTGACTCCGGCGCCGTGGGCCGCGTCGACGTCGACGAAACGATCTCCGATCATGAAGGATTGCGGCAGATCGATGTTCATTTCCCGGCCTGCTCGAAGGATCATGCCCGGCTTTGGTTTTCGGCAGTCGCACTGGGTCTCTGGCCGATGAGGGCAGAAATAAATTCCATCCAGATGGGCGTTCCATCGTTTCAGTTCGGCGTCCAGTATGGCGTGTACTTCGTGCACGGTCGATTCCGGAAAGTAACCTCGCTCAATTCCTGCCTGGTTTGTGATCAGAACGGCTTTGAATCCGCTGTCGTTGATTCGTCGAACCGCTTCTCCAGTCCATGGGAACGGTTTGTACAGGCCGGCATGATACATGTATCCCACCTCCTCGGAAACGGTGCCGTCACGATCCATGAAAATGGCCTTGATCACGCTAGAACCTCCCTCGCCGCTTTGCATACCATTTCCGGCGACACGCGCGTCATGCACCGGTGATCGATCGGACACTCACGCAGCCAGCACGGACTGCACTCCACCTGTTCATGCACTTCTCGCCCTCGGGGACTATACGGGGCCGCGACCTTGTAATCGGTTGCGCCGAATACCGCCACGGTTGGTGTTCCCAGAGCCGCCGCGAGATGTACCGGACCGGAATCATTCCCGAGAAGAAGTGTCGATTCGGCAATCAACCCCATCAACATTTCCAGGCTGGTCTTTCCATTCAACACCACCGCCGATTGTTTCATGAGGGTGCGAATCGATTCGGAAACCGATCGCTCTCCCTCCGAACCAATCAGCACCACTGCCAGATTGAACTCCGCGCTCAACGTGTCGGCAGCCGCTGCAAACTGATGATCGCCCCAGCGTTTCGCGGCGCCGAACGCAGCGCCGGGACTCAACGTGATGAACCCGGTTCTTGGTCCGATGCCCGACACCGCAAGCAGCTTGCGTGCGTTCGCTCGATCCTCCGGCCTCGCGTGGATTTCCATTGAAGGATTGGAGACGTCGGCGGAAACGGCTTTGGCAAGCTCGAGGTAGTAATCGACATGATGAACTTTTCGTTTGATGCCTTGAACTCTTTTGGTCAGCATCCAGCCGCGCTGGTCCATGGAGTAGCCGACGCGCTGCGGAACTCTTCCGAGAAACGCCATTGCTGCCGATTCAAAGGAATTCGGAAAGAGTACGGCCAGATCGAAGTGCCGGCGCCGCACTTCGCCCGCCAGCCGCAGCCACTCGCGGATACCGGCGGGGCGCGGTTCGGTCCAGACATGATTCACAAATGTGGCGGCGCAGAATACTCCGGTCGACGAAGGCCGGACCATCACCGTAATTTCAGCATCGGGAAATTTTGCACGGATGGCTTTCATGGCGGGGGTTGCGACAACCGTATCACCAAGCCAGTTTGGGGCGCGCAGCAGAATTTTCTTCAAATGCATCAGGAGAACCGGCTGCGAATCAAATCCATGAGCCGGTCGAATTCCGGAATGTTAGCAGAAATGCGCAGGTGCAGGAAATCGCCGATGCCGGCGTCTTCCAGCCGAATGGAGTCTTTTTCGGTGGTGATTCGAGGGTCGGTCCGGTCTCCCTCGCCGATGCGCGCGATATCGTCGGGGGTGTAAATGTGGTGGTCGCGGAAGGACAGGCGTCGCGACACCGACAGGTCCATGTTTTCCAGCGCCTCGAAAAAGCGTTCCGGTTTCGCGATGCCTGCGAACGCTACAACCGGCTTTCGCTGCAGCGTTTGAAGGGCGACAGGGTTGCTACCTTTATATATGCCGTCCGAAACAGTTTGAATCTGGAACGTGGGGATCGGCAGATGGGGATTGGGCACATCGGATCGGTCCTGTATGCATGCGGCGTGAGCCCGTTCAATGGCGCTCTTGGGTTCGCGCCAGCGTCCGTTCGGAAGCAGCTTTTCGCCCGCCGCCCATTCCCGTGGATCGACGGTGACCAGATCCACATCGCGATACAGCCCGCGATGCTGAAATCCGTCATCGAGAATAAAGAGATCTCCCAGACCTTCGCGCTCGGCATGCTGTCCGGCCTCAAAGCGATCGACACCGACAACCACAGATACTCCCGACGTCCGCCTGGCGATAAGGAATGGCTCGTCGCCGGACTCGCGCCAGTTCACGATCGGACCATTGCCGCGGCTGACGATCCGGACGCCCTTGCTCGTTCGTTTGTAGCCGCGTGACAGAACCACGGGAGAGAAGCCATCTTTTCGAAAACGTTCTGCCAGTGCAATCACCAGCGGAGTCTTGCCCGTTCCACCCAGCGTCAGATTGCCTACGCTGACAACCGGATGTTTCAAACGCATGGTTCGCAACAATCCGGCCCGGTACATCCTCTCTCGCGCTCCCAACAGGAGCCGGAAGGCGCGGCTCATGCCCGGGTTCCCGTCGTTGCGGCGGAGGCCTGCAAGAAAGACATGACCCGATCGGTGGCGCCATGATTGTGCTCCACGATGCGACGGGCTTCCTTGCCCATGGCGTCTGCTGTCGCGGCATTGGTGAGCAGGCGATCCACGGCCGATGCCAGCTCGTCGGAATTTGAAACCTGAATTGCCGCATCGGCATTGAGAAACAATGAAGAGATCTCGCGGAAATTCTCCATGTGAGGGCCGAACACAATAGCGCGGGCTGCCGCGGCGGGTTCCAGGATGTTGTGTCCTCCGCGGGGAACCAGTGTGCCGCCCATGAAGACCACGCTGGCAAAGGCGAAACTCGCGGCGAGTTCGCCGATGGTATCGAGCAACAGCACATCGTTGAATGAGCCGGCGCCGTTCAATGCGGTCCGCCTGAGGCAACGAAAGCCCCGTGCTTCGACTAACCGCTCGACAACATCGAATCGTTCCGGATGACGGGGCGCAATCAGTAATTTCAAATCGGGGTGCCGTTGCCGCAGTGTCGCGAACGATGCCAGCACCAGCTCCTCTTCATTGGTGGGGCTGGCCGTTCCGACCGAAGTTGTGCTGGCGGCAATCCAGAGCGGCCGGCTTTGTTTCAGCAGAAGGGCCAATCCCGAATCCGGGCTCGTGCCTGAAGAAGACGAATCGTATTTGAGGTTCCCAAATACATGAACCTTGCTGCGTTCGGCGCCCAGCGATTCAATGCGTTCGCGATCCTGTTCGGACTGCATTCCCAGCACCGAGTAATCGTTCAGCACGAGCTTCAGCCATCGGCGGATCCATCGGTAACGCGGGAGAGAGCGGTCCGATATCCTTCCGTTGACCATCACCACAGGAATATTTTTCTGTCGGCATGCCCGCAGGAAATTGGGCCAGATCTCGGTTTCCGCAATGATGATCAATTCCGGATCGACGAGGGTCAGCGTCCGCCGGATGGCGCCTGGAAAGTCGAAAGGGAAATAGAACACATGGTCCGCGAGCCCGGCAGTTTCGAGGGCGAGTTGCTGGCCGGTGGGCGTAATGGTCGAGAGGATCAGCGGCCGCTCGGGATACTGTAAACGCAGGCTGCGAAGCAGTTTCTGCACCGCCCGGACCTCACCCACCGAAACTGCGTGAACCCAGATGCTCTGCCGTAATGAGGGGATGTTCGGGAAGCCAAACCGCGATTTTATTGTGGCAATGTACTTCCGGGAGCGGATGAGGTACCAGGGTGCGGAAACCAGTAGTCCCACGAAAAGACAAAACGTGTACGTGAAATACATGTCCGCCGCAAAGTATACTTTCAAATTCGTACTGTTGGGCTGGTTTGCAACTGGAGGATCAGATAGAAATGGCAATTAAGGTAGGAATAAACGGCTTTGGGAGAATCGGCAGAAATCTGTTTCGTGCGGCGATGGGCGATAAGGATATCGAGATCGTCGCAGTCAACGACATCACAAGTCCTGACGCGCTCGCATATCTCCTGAAGCACGATTCGGTTCTGGGCGGATTGAAGGCGGAAGTGGGTTCCAGCGCAGACAGCGTTATTGTCGATGGGCGCGCGGTGCGGGTGTTCAAGGAAAGGGATCCCGGAAAGATCGACTGGCCGTCGCTTGGAGTGGAAGTCGTCGTGGAGTCGACCGGACTTTTCACGAATGCCGACGATGCCCGGAAGCACATGCGCGGCTCGGTGAAGAAGGTCATCATTTCGGCTCCTGCAAAAAATGAAGACATCACCATCTGCATTGGCGTGAACGACAAGAGCTATGATGCGGCGAAGCATCATGTGATCTCGAACGCGTCGTGCACGACAAACTGCCTTTCTCCGGTTGCCAAGGTGATCCATGAGACCTTCGGTATCGAATACGGTTTGATGACGACGATCCATTCCTATACGAACGATCAGAAGCTTCTCGACCTGCCGCACTCCGACATGCGGCGGGCGCGCGCAGCCGCATTGTCGATGATTCCCACGTCGACCGGTGCGGCAAAGGCCATTGGTCTGGTGCTGCCCGCACTGAAAGGCAGGCTGGACGGTATTGCCATACGCGTTCCGACTCCGGACGTATCGCTGGTGGATCTCACCGTGCAAACGACGAAGCCCGTCACCGACAAGACGGTGAACCAGGCGTTGAAGGATGCGGCGGACGGTCCGATGAAGGGAATCCTCCAGTACACCGAAGAGGAACTGGTCTCCATCGATTTCCTTCACAATTCCCATTCCTCGATCGTCGATGCCCCGCTCACGAAAGCGCTGGGTGAGAAATTCATCAAAGTGTTCGCGTGGTACGACAACGAATGGGGATTCAGTTGCCGCATGCGCGACATGATCAAACTCATATTGAAATAAGATCGAGCTGGCGGTGAGCGTGAGGGTATTGCCCTCCTGAGTCAGGAGGGCAGCGGGATCGCGAAGCGGATCCCGCGAGGGGTGGTTCCTAAGCCGAGACATTTCGGCTTGGCCCTCCCCGATTCACTGCACAAAATTCATGAACAAACTTTCAATTTCCGATATCGATCTGGCCGGGCAGCGCGTCTTCATGCGCGTGGATTTCAACGTACCGATTAAAGACGGCGCGATCACAGACGATTCACGCATCACCGCAGCCCTTCCGTCCATTCGCTATGTGATCGAGCACGGCGGCCGCTTGATTCTGGCTTCGCATCTCGGTCGCCCGAAGGGGAAGCCCGATCCGAAGTACACGCTTCAACCCGTGTCGAAGCGCCTCTCGGAACTCCTGGGCCGCCCGGTCGGTTTCGCAAACGATTGCGTCGGTGCACCGATTGCAGCCATGTCGCGCGCGCTGG
>Ga0209488_10000382_pt1 | contig 36616 bp, 31 predicted proteins | sample Rivendell_Oct201_8_FD_188349 | JGI IMG/M metagenome (GOLD analysis project Ga0209488, IMG submission 188349) | Vadose zone soil microbial communities from the Eel River Critical Zone Observatory, Northern California, USA -... | ecosystem: Environmental > Terrestrial > Soil > Vadose zone >...
CGAGAAAAACGAAGTATCAAGAGTGTCAGCGCCGGTGGAGAAAAACTGATGCGACCACTCACGCTCAGCCGGCTTCTTTTGCAGTGCGCGATACTCGGAGCCATTCTTTTTTGCGTCATGGTTATTGCGCTGAAGTTTGGCGCTGTTCACGTTTCGCTGTATGGGCTGGGCCGCGATCTGCTGCGCGTGCTCATGGGCAAGAACACGGAAATTTCCAGTAATTACAGCTTGATCCTTAATCTCCGGCTGCCACGGATTTTTTTGAGCGTTATCGTGGGCGCATCGCTTTCCGTCGCGGGAACAAGTTTTCAGGCGCTCCTGAGAAATCCACTCGCTGACCCTTACGTCTTGGGAGTTTCCAGCGGCGCAGCGGTTGGCGCGATACTAGCGCTGCTGCTCGAGCCGCATCTCGCACTGTCGCCGGAAATTGCTTCGGTGTTCACCCCGCTGGGTGGATTTCTTGGCGCGTCGGTGGCGATCACCGCAGTATATTTTCTTGGCAGGCGCGAAGGCCGTATTGACAGCAGTACGTTGCTGCTGGGCGGCGTCATCACGGCGTCGTTGCTCTCCGCAGTAATCATTTTGCTGCTCAACACCATGCCTAGTAGCAACGTGCGCGGAATGGCGTACTGGCTGATGGGCGAACTTTCGGCGGTTCCGTCGAAGCCATTGGCGTGGGTGTTGCGCGTAGGATTTCTTGTAGCGGCTGCGGTCATCTACGCAACATCGTCTGACCTGAATCTTTTGCTGTCTGGAGAAAAAGAAGCCATGCACCTCGGCGTGGATGTTCGCCGGGTACGTCTGGTTGTGTACATCGCCGCTTCGGCGCTTACGGGGCTCGCGGTCGCGGTCAGCGGTTCGATCGGATATGTGGGACTGCTGGTACCGCATGTGATGCGCATGATTTTCGGTTCGGACCATCGGATTCTGATTCCTGCCTCGGCATTTGGAGGCGCGATTGTTCTGGTGATGGCAGACACGCTGGCTCGGACGATCGCCGCACCGTCGGAGCTGCCTGTCGGCGCGATCACCGCCATCGCCGGCGCTCCACTTTTTATTTACCTGCTGCGGCGGAGGCTGGCATGACTGCCGCAGCCCGCTCGGCGTCTTCGCGTAGTGCGGCGGATGCCAGTCGCGCGGCGAATGAGCCACGCCTCAGCGTGGAGCAAGTGAGCTACGCATACGCGCCAAATCCACAGCAGGCCCCGATTTTCACTCTGGAAGCGACGAGCTTTCAGGCTAAGGCAGGAGAAGTCGTGGCGATCCTGGGGCCGAACGCCAGCGGGAAATCGACGTTGCTGCAAATTATTTCCGGGGCGCTGCAGCCGCTCTCCGGGCGCGTGCTGTTGAACGGCTTCGTAACCCACGAGCTGGAACCGCGCATTCGCGGCCAACGGATCGCCATGGTGCAGCAGGAAAGCGTGCTGCTGTTTCCTTCCAAGGCCTGGGAGTTTGTGATGCAAGGCCGGCATCCGTACGGGAAATCGCTGCGATTTGAAACCGCCGACGATGTACTGATTGCGCGGAATGCGCTGGCGCAGGTCGGCGCGGAACATTTAGGCGATCGCTGGATGGATCAAATTTCCGGCGGCGAAAAGCAACGAGTGATACTGGCGCGCGCTCTGGCGCAACAACCCCTGCTGCTGTTGCTCGATGAACCTACCCTGCATTTGGACATCGGAGCGCAGGTAGATTTGCTTGAGACGCTGCAGCGCCTGGCGCGTGAAAATCGCTATTCGGTCGTGGTGGTCACACATGAACTGAATCTGGTTGGCGAATACGCAAACCAAGTGGTGTTGTTGCAAAAGGGCAAATGTCTGCGAGTTGGGTCGCCGGCCAGTGTGTACCAGCGCGATCTGCTCGAGCAAGTTTTCCAGACACGGCTCAGTGTGGAGATGGGATCGAATGGTCGGCCCCGGGTGAACATTTTGCCTGCATCGTCTTAACTCAGGGTTTTGCCAGTACGACTTTTTCACCTCCGGGCCTGTAAGTACAGGCCCGGAGACCCTGAAACCGGGCCAGGCTGTTTAGCGCCGCGGGAATTTTCCGTGGCTCCGTGTAACCCATAGCGGGCGAAGCTGCCCCATCACAATCATCGCGGACTTCGTGTACGGGAAGACGGAGCGTTCTTGGTGATGTTAACCGAAGACGCGAGCCGTCGCCGCCGCGCGACTGTAAGGCGGGAAATCGCAAGCCAGCCACTGCACTGAGTGTGGTTTTGATCTCGAGTGCGGGAAGGACGCTTGCACGCAACGCCGCCAAGCCAGGAGACCGGCGAGGTCCGCAATCTCGTTTCGCGTTCTCAGATTTATTGCAAACGCTGAAAAACGTGAAACGAGACAGCCTTCAACTCCCGCGCGTGAGGGAGCGGAGGAGAAAAATGAAAACTATTCTGCTTCGCGTAGTCCTCGCTTCTCTGCTTTTCATTCCAATCGACAGGTCATCGAATGCGCAGTCCGGCCCGCCTGACGCTCAATTGAGAGGAACTTTGCTAGACACGAGCGGCGGCGGTGTGGGTGGCGTGCACGTCACAGCCCAGCTTGTGGGCGATTCGCAGGCGCATCTGTGGAAGGCAACCAGTACCACAGCCGGTGAATACGCGCTGAGCGTTCCTGAGGGCAAGTACCACGTGGTCTTTCAGCGCGCGCCATTTGTGACGCGGGAATTTGATCTGGACCTGCGCAGCGGCCCACCGCGAATCCTTGATCTGCGGCTCGAACTGGAGCGGGTGTCGTCCAGCGTTGTGGTGACGGCAGAAGCGGAGCCGCTACCGATTCAACAGACGACGGCATCGGTCACGGTTCTGGCGCGCGCCGACATTGATGCGCGTCAATCTATAAGTCTTCCTGACGCTCTCCTGTATGTGCCGGGAGTTTCTATTGGCCGGACTGGTCCAGAAGGCGGCACCGCTTCCATTTTCTTGAACGGCGGGAATTCCAGCTACACCAAAGTGCTGGTTGACGGAACGCCAGTGAACGAGCCGGGAAACGCCGTGGATTTTTCCAACTTCACGCTGGACAATGTGGACAAGGTGGAAATCGTTCGTGGCGCAGAGAGCGCGATCTACGGAACCGACGCGGTCGCGGGAGTGATTCAGGTCATTACCCATCGCGGCACCACGCGCATCCCGGAGGTGAGTGTGTTCGCCGAAGGCGGAACTTACGGTACCGGTCGCGGCGGCGCACAACTCAGCGGTCTTCTGGGCCACTTCGATTATTCCGCAGCAGCTTCCTACTTCTCGGCTGATGGTCCGGACAACGAAAATAACTTTCTAAATCGCACGTTGTCAGGAAACTTTGGCTATCGTTTGGGGGAAGACAATCAGCTCCGGCTAACTCTGCGCAGCAATGCCAGTAGCGCGCAAACTCCGGGACAGACGCTTCTTCTGCCTGCCAACCTCGACGAACACACGGACTATCATTTCTTCAGCTCTGACGCGCGCTGGGATTTCGCTACCGGCAAGCATTGGCACCATCATCTCTCCGGTGCTGAATCTTACAATCACGAATTCATTGCCAATCCTGTGCAGAGTTACTACGCCACGGATCCGCTGGCGTCTTGCCTGCAAACGAGCTCAACCGCCGTCGCCACCGAGGAGTTCTGCGATTTTCTTTTTGCAGTACGGAACCAATACAACCGCGCCAGCCTGAACGCCCAAACCAGTTATCTGCTGCCGAACTTTGCGGCTTCTGCCGGATACCAATACGAAATTGAAAACGGCACGCAACAGTCTTTGACGGAAATATCCTTCGTACCGCCGGCGTTCGCTTTTGTCGGTCCTCATCTGCGGCGCAACAACCAGGGAGGCTTTCTCGATTTCCATTATTCGCCGCATCCTCGCGCCACTCTGGATTTTGGCGCACGCGCCGAAGCGAACGGAAATTTCGGCACTCGCGTAGTGCCGCGCGTCGGCGCCTCGCTCACTCTTTTGCAGGGCCGCGGCTTTTGGGGAGAAACCAGGCTGCGTGCATTTTATGGCGAAGGCATCAAGGAGCCGCGTTTTGACCAGTCTTTTGGCGCCGATCCATGCTTTCCCGGTAATCCATCTCTGAAACCGGAAGCCAGCAAAACCTGGAATGTAGGTCTCGAACAGAAGCTCAACGACAGCCGCATCAAACTCTCTGCGGACTACTTCAATAATCGGTTTTACGACATCATCAGCTTTGGCTACTTTCCGCAACCTAACCCGAGTTTTTGCGGCAGCTTCTTCAACACGGATTTGGCGCGAGCCCGCGGCATGAATCTTGCCGGACAGGCGAGCCTCGGCCACGGAATCTTTGTCGGCGGAAGCTATTCCCTCGATGATTCGCGAATTCTTAAATCGGAGAATCCCTTCTTTGATCCCTCGCAAGTGCCCGGGAATCACCTGCTCCGCAGGCCTGTCAACGCGGGCACGGTATTTTTGCGTGCCGCTTACCACGGTCTGGACTGGACGCTCAGCGGATATTTTAGCGGTGTCCGTACAGACACCAACTTCATCGATCCGACGGTTACCAATAATTCTGGCTACGCGAGATTCGATGCCGCGGTCCATTACCAGTTCGGCCGAGGCGTGACGGCGTATGCGCGGGCAACGAATCTATTCGACAAGTCTTACCAGGACGCGCTCGGCTATCCAGCGCTGGGCCGCGAAGTGCTGGTCGGGATGAAGTACCGATTCGGCGGAAAAAACTAAGTGCGGGCCGCGAGCGCTGCGCCGTTGGAAAAAATGGCGCAAAAGACTGAGCCAGTGTTGTTTTGTTGGAGTGGCGGCAAAGATAGCGCCATGGCGCTGAACGTTCTGCGCCAGCAGAAAGAGCTGCGGGTTGCCGCGCTGCTGACGACCGTGACCGAAGGTTACGAGCGCATCAGCATGCATGGCGTGCGGCGCAGCTTGCTTTTACGGCAGGCGCACGCCATCGGTCTACCGCTGCAGGAAGTGCGCATCCCGCCGCAATGTGTGAACCCGGTTTACGAGGTGCGGATGCGTGACGCGATGCTTGCGCAAAAAGCTGCCGGTGTATGCTGCGTGGCGTTTGGCGACATTTTCCTGCAAGATTTGCGCGAGTACCGCGAACGGAATCTGGCGCTCGTGGAAATGAGCGCAATTTTTCCGATCTGGAAGCGCGATACGCGGGCACTGGCGCGAGAATTCTGCGCGATGGGATTTCGCGCCGTAGCGGTGTGCATTGATTCGAAGAAGTTGAGCCGCGAATTTGCGGGGAGAGAATTGGACGAATCATTCTTTAGCGACTTGCCGGCAGGAGTAGACCCCTGCGGCGAAAATGGGGAGTTTCACACCTTCGTCTACGACGGGCCGATTTTCTCGGATGCGATTGCGGTCGAGCGAGGCGAAGTGGTCGAACGCGACGGATTTTATTTTTGTGATCTAAAGGAGAAAGCCCGATGAAATCAGAAAACGAAGAACCATCTTTGCTGCTTCGCGGCGCTGTTATCGCAACGCTGGTTACGTTGTCCGCCGTGCTGCGTATTGTGCCGCATCCCTGGAACCTCACACCGGTTGGCGCAATGGCCCTGTTTTCCGGCGCGATGTTCCGAAACAGGTGGATTGCGTTGCTGCTGCCACTGGCAAGCTTGTTCGCTGGAGACCTGTTTGTAGGATTTCACAAGCTCATGCTTATCGTGTACGCGAGCTTTGCGATCAGCGTGGCCATTGGCCGATGGCTCCGCGAAAACAGATCGCTAGCACGAATTGGCGGAGCCGTGTTCCTCGGCGCGGCACAATTTTTTGTCATCACGAATTTTGCCATGTGGGCGCTTGGCGGCTATTATGCAAAAACCGCTGCTGGCCTGGCGACTTGTTTTATGGCGGGCGTGCCGTTCTTCTGGAACACTTTGGGCGGCGACGCGCTGTACGCGGGAATCCTTTTCGGTGGATTCGCATTGGCGGAAAAAATGCTTCCCGGGTTGCGATTGTCGCCGGATGGGGCGGTACCAGCGAACTGATTGGCTGGACCGCGGGCCGCTAAAGGCCGGTGATATAATTGCCAGACCATGTGCGCTAAGACTGCCGATACCGCCGTGTCACCTGAAGTCATGGCCAAATACGAAGCCGTCATCGGGTTGGAAGTTCACGCGCAGCTGCTGACGAAGACCAAAATATTTTGCGGTTGTTCGACGCGATTCGGCGATGCGCCGAACGTAAATACCTGCCCGGTCTGTCTCGGTTTACCCGGCACGCTGCCGGTGTTGAACAAACGTGCAGTCGAACTGGCGATGCGGGCAGCGTTGGCCTTGAATTGTACGGTGCACGAGCACTCGCGTTTTGCGCGCAAGAATTACTTTTATCCTGACCTGCCGAAGGGTTACCAGATTTCGCAGTACGAATTGCCACTGGCCACCGGCGGCCATATTGAAATTGAAGTTGGCGGCGTAAAAAAGCGTATCGGAATTACCCGGCTACACCTGGAAGAAGATGCCGCGAAGAATCTGCACGAAGGGTTCAAGGATTCGGCCACAAAAGGCTACGTAGATTACAACCGATGCGGCTCGCCGCTGAGCGAAATTGTCAGCGAACCCGATATGCGCGCGCCACAAGAGGCGTACGCGTATCTGACGACGCTGCGTCAGATTCTGCTTTACACCGGAGTGAGTGATTGCAACATGGAGGAAGGGTCGCTGCGTTGCGATGCCAACATCAGCGTTCGGCTGCGCGGAGCACCGCAGTTCGGCACCAAGGTCGAAGTCAAGAATTTGAATTCATTTCGTTTTTTGCAAAAGGCCTTGGAGTACGAGATCGAACGGCACATCGGCGTGATCGAATCCGGCGGCAAAATTTCTCAAGAAACGCGATTGTGGAATCAGGCCGAGAGTTATACGATTTCCATGCGGTCGAAAGAGAAAGCGCACGATTATCGTTATTTTCCTGAGCCTGATTTGCTTCCAGTGCATGTAAGCGCGACATGGCGCGATGCGGTCAACAATGCGTTGCCAGAATTGCCGGAAGCGAAACGCCTGCGGTTCGTGACCGGTTACGGAATTACGGTGTACGACGCTGATGTTCTTACCGGCTCGCAGGATCTTGCGGATTATTTTGAAGCCACGGTGAAAGTGGGCGCTCCAGGAAAGGCGGCCGCTAACTGGATGCAGACCGAGTTGTTGCGACGGCTGAATGACAGCGGGAAAGAGATCACCGCGAGTCCTGTTTCGGCAGCGAGCCTGGCAGAACTGATCCAACTCATCGAAACCGCGAAGATCACAGGCGCGGTTGGGAAAAAAGTGTTCGCAAAGATGTTTGAGACTGGCCGCCGCGCCGGGGAGATTGTCGAAGCCGAAGGACTGGGAGCGCAAGTCAGTAGCGACTCGCTCGAACAAATTGCGAGTGAGGTCATCGAAAAAAATCCAGAGAATGTCGCCAAATTCAAGTCCGGCAACGAAGGCGTCTTCAAGTTTTTTGTCGGACAGGTCATCAAAGCCACTCGGGGGCAGGCCAACCCCCAAGCTGTGAATGAAATTCTCAAGAAATTGCTGGCAGGCTGAGGCTGCAAGTTATGCTCAAAATTGGGGACAAAGCGCCAGACTTCACGCTAAAAAGCGACACCGGAACCGAAGTGTCACTCGAAGATTTCAAGGGACAACGCGTGGCGCTGTTTTTCTTTCCCAAGGCTAGCACGCCAGGTTGAACGACGGAGGCGTCCGAGTTTCGTGACGCAAAGAAGAGCTTCGACAAACAGAATACGGTTATCCTGGGCGTTAGCGCCGATCCGGAAAAAGCTCTGGCTAATTTCAAGGCCAAGCAAAAACTCAACTTTTCGTTGCTCGGCGATCCGACTCACAAGATGATCGAGGCCTATGGAGTATGGCGTCCAAAGAAATTTATGGGCCGGATTTTCAAAGGAATCGTGCGCAGCACTTTTCTGATCGCGCCGGATGGCAAAATCGATGAAATCTGGGACGAAGTACGGGTGAAAGGCCATGCTGGCGAAGTGCTGAAGAAAGTCACCGACACGGCGTCCTGAGAACAGCGGAAAATTACAGTGAAGAAGCGGGAGCGTTCTGGCCGGCTGCAGGCTCGATAAAGAGATTGTCAATGAGCCGCGTTTTGCCGATAAAAACCGCCAGCAGCGCATAGACCGGACGCGCGCCAATGCTGGAAACCGGTTCGAATGATTCGGCATCCACCATTTCCACGTAGTCCACACGCGCCAGCGTTTCGTTCGACAAAATCTTGCGAAGCGCAGCTTGCAATTGCAGCGCATCACGAGTCCCCGCATTAAGCTCGCGGCGCGCTTCATCCAGCGCGCGCTGCAGGACCGTGGCAGCGCGGCGCTCCTCGGAATTTAGGTAGGTGTTGCGAGAGGAGAGCGCAAGCCCGTCTCCTTCGCGCACAATTGGACAGACCACAATTTCTACGTTCAGGTTCAGGTCGGTAGCCATCTGCTGCAGGATGCGCACCTGTTGCGCGTCTTTCCGGCCAAAATAGGCAAATTGCGGCTGCACAATTTCGAAGAGCTTCAGAACGACAGTAGCTACGCCTCGAAAATGGCCGGGCCGCGATCTGCCTTCCAGCCGCTCGCTCAAGCCTTCAACGTTTACGTAGGTACGAAATCCCGGCGGGTAAATCTCGTTTATCTCAGGGGCGAACAGTACCTCCACGCCAGCAGCAGTAAGTTTCTCGACGTCAGACTCGAAGGTTTTCGGATATCTCGAAAGATCCTCGTTCGGGCCAAACTGCGTTGGGTTCAAGAAGATCGAAGCATACACCCGGGAACAATCCACTCTGGCGCGGCGAATCAGTGAAAGGTGTCCCTCATGCAGCGCACCCATGGTCGGAATGAATCCGATGACATGATTTTCGGCGCGCGCCTGCCGCACGGTTTCCTTCATCCACGAAATGGTTCGAATGATTTCCATGCGCGCAGGAATTTTAGCTCATGTCGCCGGTATTAAACATTTTGGATCGGGAATAGTTTGAGATCCTAACCATGACGAGTCGCTGGGGGCCATGGCGCAGCGAGGTCGGATCATGCGGAGGCGGCGGAGGAGCGTTCGCGATAAAAGTGCATGAGGTCAGTGAGCACGGGTTTTGCGCCAAGTTGGCGCAGCAGGGTTGTTATCTGGCCGCGATGATAAGTGCCATGATTTGCGAGATGCTGAAGCGATTGCCAGACCGGATTTTTGTACACGCCAAAATTAAAAGTTTTATATTCCATCACCCGATCAAGATCGGTCAGTCCTAAGTCCCAAACAAATGTTCGCAACTGTTCCGCTTGAGGAGCCCAGTGATCGCGAAGCGCAGAAATGGTCTGAATGTGCGAAACATCGGGAAAAGCAGCCGGCGTGCGTCCCTGACATCGCTCGAGCCACACCCATTCCCCACTGCAAATATGGACCAGCGTGTCGCGCACCGAAGGAAAGCTGGAGCCAAGTGGCTTGGTGAATTGCTCTTCAGAAAGTTGCGTCGCGCCTTCCAGCGAGCGTTGATTGGCCCAATCGTTATAATCGAACAGTTGGCGAATTTCTTCCGGTGTCATACATTCCCCGCACTATAAACGCGCTTTAATCGCTGAGTTCAACGTCGAAGTTAATTTCCTTACGGCTCGTTTTTGGTTCGGGCATGTGATACGACTCCGCGTCGGATGGAAAACTGCCGCGACGTACATCGGTGCAGTATTCACGCACTGTACTGGAAATGATTTCGCTCAGGTTGGCGTACTGGCGGGCAAATTTCGGTACCGGCCCAAACGTCAGGCCCAGCAGATCGTTGATCACCAGAATCTGGCCATCGCATTCCGGGCCTGCTCCGATGCCGATTGTGGGAATGCGCAACTCGCGAGTAATCAGGGCCGCAAGCTCGCGCGGAATTCCTTCCAGGACGATGGCGAACGCTCCGGCCGCTTCCACGGCTCGCGCATCGCGTACCAGTTGTTCCGCCGCATCGGGAGTCTTTCCCTGTACTTTGAAGCCGCCCATGGCGTGTAACGACTGCGGCGTCAATCCCACGTGACCCATCACCGGAATTTCTGATTCCGTCAACCGCGCAATCAACTCCAGCCGGCGTTCGCCACCCTCCACTTTCACCGCTTCGGCGCCAGCTTCTTTTACAAAACGCACCGCGTTACGCACGGATTCGGAAATTTCGGCGTGATAACTGCCAAACGGCATGTCCGCGACTACCAGCGCGCGCCGCGTGCCTTTTCTCACGGCTCGCGTGTGGTGGAGCATTTCATTGACCGTTACAGGTAGCGTGGTTTCATGGCCCAGCACCACCATGCCCAGCGAATCGCCTACCAGCAGCACTTCCACTCCGGCTTCGTCCAGCAAGCGGGCAGTCGGGTAGTCATACGCGGTCAGACAAGTAATCTTGGTCGAATCTTGTGGACTGAGGGATTTTCTTTGCAGTAGCGACGGTACCGTAATCTTGCCGTCGCTCATTCTGGTGGGAACGCTCATCTTGGCCTCCGGTGCCGCTCTTTAAGTTCAAGATGCAGCCCTGCACCAAAAGAAAGAATAACAGAATTCGCGAGCAGTGTCATAGGTGAGCGATCAGAGACTAGGTTGCAGGATGGAACCCTTATCCTAGCGATTGGCGGCTTGCGCACGCCCTTTCCATTGGCCTCCGCGGCCAAGCCAGCAGCGCGCAGCAGAAAGACAGGTTGCATACGTGTAGAAAAGTGCGGCCAGCGGCAGCAGCGGAGCCCAGATAGCCCGCAGCCGATAGAAGGTTACCGTTGGCAAGAATGAGGCTGTCATCAGGCACCACGCGGCCAGCGCGAACGGCCACACGCGAATATTGGCGGAGAACGTTAGAGCGAGCGGTAGCACAAAAGTTAAAATCATCGCGACCAAGGTGCCAGCCAGCAATATGGGTGAATAGCGCAGCTGAGTGAAGGCGGTGCGCGCAATCATGTCGCGAATGTGCGAGAAGTGTTCGTAAGATCGCAGGCTCTGGCTAGCTCGCGTGAGCCCCATCCAGATCGTTCCTCCAGACCGTTTCACCGCGCGTGCCAGCGCGCAATCGTCAATGACTTCATCTCGAATTGCGGCAAGACCGCCCACGCGAATTAATGCCGATTGTCGCAACAGGATGCAGCCTCCAGCAGCGCCAGCCGTCCGCGAATTGCCGTCCGCGATCCATTTCGGAGGATAGAGCATCAGGAAAAAATAGAGGAATGCAGGAATCAGCAAGCGTTCCGCAAAAGTTTCCGCCCGTAGCAGAACCATAAGCGAAGTTAGATCAAGGCTGTCGGCTTGGGCGCGCGAAACCAGACGGCGCAAGGTATCGGGTGCGTGTACAACATCGGCGTCCGTGAACCAATAGAACTCTGCTGCTGCTGATTCATTTACGCCCGCGTGCAGCGCCCACAACTTGCCAGTCCATCCGCCGATCAGTTCGGGCGCAGAAATAACACGAACGCGAGACGCCGCGTTCGTATCAGTTGCTGCGCGAAAAGCAAGCCGCGCAGTGCCGTCGTCGCTGTGATCGTCAACCACTATCACCGAAAAGCCGCCGGCATAATCCTGCGCAGCGAACGCGCGAATCACCGCCTCAATCGAGGCAGCCTCATTCCGTGCGGGTACGACCGCAGTTACGCGCGGCCATTCCGGGGGAGCAGGGAATTGCGCGCGATCGGAATCGAATTCCCATATTTGCCAGAAATTTCCCCACGCAAAAAACAGCACGAGCCAAATGACGACCACAATGAGAGAAACGAAAACTAGCATTGAGCGGAGGGCCTGCTAAGCCAAGTCCTCGCTTCGAATCGGCAATCGGCGAACTCTTTTTTTCGTAAGTGCATAGATTGCGTTGCACACCGAAGCCGCGACGACGGGAAGCCCCGGCTCGCCGATTCCGCTAGGTGCTTCTTTGCTTTGCACGATGTGCACCTCGGTTTTGGGCGCATCGGAGATGCGCGGCATCTGGTAGTCGTTGAAATTGGATTGCACGACGCGCCCACCTTCGATCGTAATAGCGTCGTGCAGAGCAGCGGAGAGGCCGTAAATTGCAGCGCCTTCGACTTGCGCGCGAATCCCTTCTGGATTGACCGGACGCCCGCAATCGACGGCATAGACCAGCCGGTGAATTCTTGGCATTCCGTCCTTAACGCTGGCTTCAGCTACGGCAGCAGTGTACGAGTGGAAGGAATAATAGCCGGCGATCCCGCGTGCTACGCCGCTTGGCAGAGGCGAACCCCAGCCGGCCCGCTGCGCAGCCAATTTCAAGACGCCCTTGAGTCGCGCAGTGTTCAGTGGCACTCCTTCTTTAGGATCGGTGAATTCGGGAATCTGGCGATCATCGCCGATCGATCGCAGCCTGAAGTCGAGCGGATCGATTCCTGCTGCCGCGGCGAGTTCGTCCACAAAGCACTCCACAACAAAGCCGCTGGTAGAATGCTCGACCGAACGCCACCACGCACGCGGAACGCCGGACTTCGCGAGCGTATATTCGACTCGATAATTTGACGTCTGGTATGGAATGAATGCAGCAGTGGCGAATTCGGATTTTTCAGGGGTTTCCTCGCCCTTAGGATTCCACATGGCCTCAATCGAAGTTGAAGTCTGGAAATGTTTCCAAGCCGAGATGTTTCCCTGGTCGTCTACTGCGCCGGCGAAATGGTGGTAAGACGATGGGCGATAAAAATCGTGTTGCATGTCGTCTTCGCGCGTCCACAACACCATCACCGGCTGGCCGGTGACTTTTGAAATTTGCGCCGCCTCCATTACAAAGTCGGCCATATAGCGCCGTCCGAAGCCTCCGCCCATCAGCGTGGTGTGCACGATGACTTTTTCTTTGGGCAAGCCGGAAACTCCGGCGATGGTGTCTTGCGCCCACTGTGGAGCTTGCGTCGGAACCCACGCTTCGGCGCTATCGGGACGAATGTGCACGGTGCAATTCATTGGTTCCATGGTGGCATGCGGAGCGAAAGGGAACTCATAGGTAGCTTCGACTTTTCGAGCGGCCCCAGCGATCGCCGCGTTTGCATCGCCATCGTTGCGAACGACTTTGCCGGGCTTTGCCGCGTGGTCGAGGAATTGTTGATGCAATGTTGCCGTAGATTCGCCTGTGTGCGGCCCGTTGTTCCATTCAACCTGCAAAGCTTTGCGTCCTTGTATGGCCGCCCAGGAATTGTCGGCCACGACGGCGATTCCGCCAGCGGTGAACGCTCCGGTGGCTACCGCATCGATTGCGAAAACATCCCGAACGCCAGCCACGGACTTAGTTTTCGCAGCGTCAAACGATTTCAGCTTGCCGCCGAACACCGGGCAGCGCGCTACGACCGCGAACTGCATGCCGGGAACACGCGAATCGATGCCGAATTTTGCGGAACCATTAATTTTAGCGGCGCCTTCCCAGCGGCGGGTGTCCCGGCCGACCAGCGTGAAGTCGTCAGAATTTTTCAGTGGAACGGTGTTGAGATTGGGGATGGGTAATTTCGCCGCATCTTCGGCCAGTTCTCCGTAAGTCAAAAAACTGTTGCGCGCGCCGTGAAGCACGCCGCCATCTTTTGCCTTGCAGGTGTTGGGATTTACATTCCAACGCTTGGCAGCCGCGGCCACCAGCATTTCGCGTGCTGCGGCTCCGGCACGGCGCATAGGAAGCCAGCACCCGGCGACGCTGCCGCTGCCGCCTGTTCCGAGATCGTAAACATCCGGATTCGTGGATGCCTGCTGCACGGACACACTTTTCCAGTCGACGCACAGTTCTTCGGCAAGAATCATCGGCACCGCGGTCATGACGCCCTGACCCATTTCCGATTTTTGCAGAATCAAGGTCACGCGGTTGTCCGGCGAAATGTGCACCCACGCGTTGAAAGGATTGGGAGTTTTCTTTTCCTGCTCCTCGGCGGGATCTTTCGCGGCTGCCGCGCTCAGGTGGAATCCGATCAGCAGCCCCGTGCCGGCAACGGTTCCGGCTTTCAAAAACTCGCGACGGTCTAGGATCAGAGTCGACATAAAGCACCTCGGATATTGAAATACGGTGTGTGAAAACTACGCGGACTTGTTGTGCGCGGACTGGATTTCCGCCGCGCGATGAATTGCTTTGCGGATGCGCTGATAGGTTCCGCAACGGCAGATGTTTCCACTCATGAAATCGTCAATTTCAGCGTCACTGGGGCTGGCTTTCTTCGAAAGCAAAGCCGCCGCTGACATGATCTGTCCGCACTGGCAATAGCCGCATTGTGGAACGTCAATCTCCACCCAGGCCTGCTGCACTGGATGATTGCCATCCACCGAAAGGCCCTCGATGGTTGTGATTTTCTTTCCTGCGACCGCTGAAATCGGCGTGATGCAGGACCGCGCCGCCTCGCCATTGATGTGGACGGTACACGCTCCGCACAGCGCCATCCCGCACCCGAATTTCGTCCCGGTCATGTTCAGCGTATCGCGAAGCACCCACAGCAGCGGCATCTGCGGGTCAACTTCCACAGACTGAGACTTTCCATTGAGCGTGAAACTGATAGCCATAAAACCTCCGCGTAAATCGAAAACCGCCGCCCTCATCCTAACCCAACCGGCTTTATACGAAAAGCTGCTACGAAATCTCGCATCCAGCTTGGCAGTGCCGGCGAGGTGCTCTCCTAGATTAGATAAGACGCACGCTAGGTTCGGGCGTGAGCAATTTCGGGCGTTTTTGTAGGCCCGTGCGGAGGCTCCGGCTCGACGCCACGCCAGCCCACTGGCCGCCCGCTGACCGCTTCTTTCACCGACCGGAACAACACCACGTACATCAATTGCCGATAGTAGAAGCGTTGCAGCAAAACCGGAATCAGCAACGTCCAGTCCTCATCCCTCTCCAGCGCGAACGCCACTACGCAGGTCAGTACGTCAATCAACAGAAATCCCAGGAAGAAAAGTATCGATCGCTGGAGATTTTCGGTCACGAAAGCCATCTGCGGTATCCACGAGACGTGCAGCTGCATCAAGCCCCACAACAGAATCGAGCCGAAAAACATCAGGTCAATAATCGGCGAAATTAGAGGCAGCACCAGTTGGAACACAAAAATATTCGGCAGCGCGATCCATCCTAGCGTTCCGTATTTTGGGCGGAACAGCGTGTCACGGTGCTTCCAGAAGGACTGCAGCGTCCCAAACGTCCAGCGGAATCTTTGCCGGATCAGCACGTTCGCGGTATCCGGAGCTTCCGTCCACGCAATCGCGCGTTCTTCGTAGCTCACACGCCAACCCAGCCGGCGAATTGCCACCGTCAGATCCGCATCCTCCGCCACTGTATCAGCCGTAATTCCGCCCGCGGCCTCGATGGCCTTCACGCGCCACGCGCCCAGTGCCCCAGGCACCACCGTGATGCAATTCAACAAATCGAAAGCACGCTTCTCCATGTTCTGACTGGTGATATATTCCAGCGCCTGCCAGCGCGTCAGCCAGCGCGAACGGTTTCCCACCTTCACGTTACCCGCCACCGCTCCGGTCGCGGGATCGGAAAAATGCCGCAGCAACTGGCGGATGGCATCCGATTCAATTTCCGTGTCCGCGTCAATCGTCACCACGATCTCGGTTTTCGCACACGCCATGGCGTTATTCAGCGCCGCTGCTTTTCCACGATTCACCTGATGAATGATTTGCACTCGTGGGTCATCGCCGAAGTGGGTGTCCAGCAGCGTGCCCGTCTCATCGATTGAGCCGTCGTTTACCACAATCACCTGCATCGTCGGATAGTCCGACGCCAGTACCGACTTCACTGTCTGTACAATTACGCTTTCTTCGTTGTGGGCCGGAATCAGCACGGTAACCCCCGGTAGCGGATCTGGCGCCTTATCATGGTCGGGACGCATCTTTTCAAACAGCGCAAGAATTCCGATGATTAGCGCGCGACCGCTCACCAGGACAATTCCCAGCACAAACACGTAGCCGATGCTTACGGCAAACCAGTGATAAAGGCCGAAAATAAAGCCATCGGCTTTCGCTTCCAGCCATTCCCGCCCGGATAACGGCACCATTACTTCGCCGCGAGTTTTATTCACCAACTCTGGTACTGACACAAATTCATATTCGAGGGCGCGCAATTGATCGATGACTTTCGGCAGCGCCGCCAACGTCTGGCTGCGATCGCCTCCTCCGTCATGAAACAGGATAATATTTCCGCTATTAGCCTGCTTCAGCACTTCGTCAATAATGTCCTGCGCGGGAACTTGCTTGCCATACGGCTGCCGCCAGTCGTGCGGGTCAATTTTCTGTCCGACAATCAGATAGCCCATATCTTGCGCCAACGGCAGTTTCTCTACTTCTTCCGCAAATTCCGGTTGGTGATCGATTCCATACGGCGGCCGGAACAAAATCGATTTCACCCCCAGCGTGCTTTCAATCAGCCGTTGCGTAATATTTAATTCCCAGTGCAATTGCGTCGGAGATATTTCTTCCAGCACAGGGTGTGTGTAGGTGTGATTTCCAATCGAGTGGCCTTCCGCGTACTCCCGTCTCAGAAGTCCGGGAGATTTCGCAGCTTCCTCTCCAATTACAAAAAATGCCGCGGGCACATTCTTCTCTTTCAGTACGTCAAGAATCTTCGGCGTCCACCGTGGATCCGGCCCATCATCGAAACTGATCGCAATCTTCTTTTGCACCGCACCCAGTTGATCGATTTCATAGGAAAGCGGGTAGCTGTCATATCGCTCCGCGGTGAAGAGGTCCGTCTTCGTATCGTACGTAAACGACCTCACGCCCCGTTTCGGTTTGTCGGCAATTTTCCAGATATCTCCGTTGCCTTCGAGAATTAGATCCGGGCCGGGCGGCACGTCTTTCAGCTTCTCGCGGATTGCATCGTCAGGACGCGTCGCGTCCCAAATCTTCCAAATGGAACTGTCCGATGAACCTAGTCTCCACAGCGCCGTTCCCTGCACGCCCAAACGTTCGGCCGCACGCATCTGGTTATACGCGGTCACCGCATCCAGAAACCACACCTGGTGCACGCGGTCGCCGTCGTCGGAGTAAGAATAATGTGGATTTAAAGAAGCGGGATCCAACTCCACCTGAGCTTCCGATTCGTATGCATGCAACAGCGCTTCCTGAACGCTCAGATCCTTGGCGCTGGGATGCGAACTCTTATTTGGTTCCGGCCAGTCGTATCCATAATTGGCGATTCCTACCACGATTTTTTGCGCGGGAACGACCTGTAAAAGTTGCTGCAAATTGTCCATGAACCAGTCTTGCGAGGCAATCGGGCCTGGTACCGACGTCGGCCAGTGCTGGTCGTAATTCATCATCACCACTGCGTCGCACTGCTTGCCGTAATAGCCGTAGTCGAAAGTGTCGTCCTGCGCCGGCAGCGAAATCATGATCTTCAGGCCCACCGCATGCAGTGCTGGCGCCAGCTCTGCGACGAACTCCTGCAAATGTTTTTCGCTCGGTTGCGGAACTTCTTCAAAATCGACGACGATTCCAACTTCGCGAGCCTCGATTGCATATCGCACCGTGTCGCGTACCAGGCTTGCCCGCGCCTTGGCATCAGCCAGCATTTGCACCATTTCCGGGATGCGCCATGACTGGCCGTCATAATTATTCAGCATTCCCATGATGGGAATTTCCACGTTTGTTGCACGCAGCCATTGGTGCAGCCGGTCTTCGCGGATGATGGAAAGTGCTTCTTCCGGCGAGGCTTTCACCGTCTGATAGCGTTCGTAGTCAACAACCGTCAGTCCGCCGTCGGCCGTTACGCCGTGCAGCTCCTCCGCGACCACCAGATCCAAATCCTTATAATGTTTTTTCAGTGTGGCCAGGCTGTTGGCGTCGTAACTCACATAGAACGCCGCTCGCAGCGGATCGTAGCTGGCAGGAATCTTTCCGATGTTGGCCACTCGGCGGTGGCGCCCTTCCCGCAATGGTACGATCTTTCCCGGTTTTGTTTTGACTTTAAGCGCGCGGTAGGACGATTTCGCGCCGGGCAACAGCGCCGCCGGCAGATCAACGCTCCCGGCGATGTTGAAAAAGAAATACACCAGCAGCAGCGTCAGCATTGCTCCGCTGATTTCCATCACGCGTCGGGTGCGCCGCCAGCGCACCCGTTCCGCGTCATAAAATATGGGACTTCGCTCTTTCATCGTTTTACGGCAGACCTGTTCGAGCAACGAGGAACAAATGCACCGCGCAGCCCAGGTGCTCACATCTTATTCATCATTCAAAGGCCTGATGCATCTATTGTAAGATGCACGCTACCCATGAAGCGAGTTTTCTCGCATCCCTTGTTGCCGCTGCTGATCGGACTTCTGCTTCGACTGTTTTTCCTATTCCGCCTGCCTAGTGCTGCCGGCGACACGCCGCTCTACGAAAATTTGGCGTCGAACTGGCTCCATCACCGGATCTACGGGATTCCCGTTGCGGGCGTCCTTACTCCGCTGGATATTCGCATGCCGGGCTACCCGGCGTACCTTGCCTTGATCCAGGCAATCACCGGACGTAGCGCCGAAGTTTCGCGTTTTTGGGTCATGCTCGGGCAAGTATTTCTTGATCTGGCAGCTTGTCTGCTCATCGCGGAAATTGCTGCGCGCTGCTCGGGCCGCGCCGAAAACACCTCGCGGGTTTTCCTGACTGCTCTTTGGCTCGCCGCGCTTTGCCCATTCACCGCCAACTACGCTGCCGCTCCACTTACAGAAACCTTCGCTATTTTCACCACCGCGCTGGTTCTCGTTTTTCTGATTCCCATGGTCAACCCTGAGTACCCTCTGGGTGACCTGCTGAAATGGGGGCGGTTTCCTCGGCGCGGCGAATACATGAAAAATGCCGTCCTCGCCGGCATTTGCACCGGGCTGGGAACGCTCTTTCGCCCGGAAACTCCGCTCATTCTGATATCCAGCTTGCCTGTAGTGTTTTGGGTGCTGTTGCGCCGCAGCCAGCCCGGCAAAGGCCTGCACGCCTCTGTGCTCTCCCTTGCCGCATGTTTGTTCATGCTCCTGCCCTGGACGATTCGCAATGCCGTTACCCTGCACGAATTTCAGCCGCTCACCCCAAGATACTCCACCATGCCCGGTGAACTTGTTCCTACCGGCTTTATGAACTGGGAACGGACCTGGCTCTATCGTTTCCGCGAAGTGTTCCTGGTGTCCTGGAAACTAAACGACGACACCATTCAAATCGATGATATTCCCGCGCGCGCCTTCGATACCCCGGAAGAGCGCCAGCACGTTGCCGCGATCCTGGAACGGTACAACAACGATTCGAATCTCACTCCTCAGGAAGATCAACAGTTTGCGGAGATCGCTCAAGCGCGCACCGCACGCCACCCTTTGCGCACTTATCTTTGCGTTCCCCTGCAAAGAATAGTCACCCTTTGGTTCACGCCACGCGTCGAGCAGCTACCGGTTTCCGGCTCCGTTTTTCCGCTCGCAGAAATGTGGGATACCGACCGGCAGGATATGGTTGTCACCGTCGGTCTTTTCTTTCTGAATATTTTTTATGTGCTGCTTGCGCTAAGGGGAGCCGCACGCCTGTGGAGCAAGTCACCCGACGCTCGCGCGGCTGTTGTCCTGCCCGTCCTCTTTGTCGTCCTTCGAACCGCATTCCTTACGACCGTGGAAACGCCTGAACCTCGCTACGTACTCGTTTGCTTTCCCGCAATCATCGCTCTGGCCGCCCACGCCTTCGCGCGCCGCATTTTGTAGCGGTCGCCTTCGGAGGCGGGCGAAGGTCAACTTTTCGCCGCGCGTCAATCGTTCATCCTTTCGACTTCACGAAATGCCTCGCAAACTGCTTAATCCTCCTGCGGCTCCGGGTGAATCGTTATCCGCGAAATCTGCGGGAACTTTTCCTTTACACGATCCTCCAGCGCACCCGCCACATCGTGCACTTCCATGACCGGCAGGTTGCTGCGCATCACGCAGTGGCACGACGCCAGAATGTGATGCTCCACTTGCCGCACAATCACATTGTGACTGTTCACCAATTCGTGATATTCCGCCGGCAAGCCATTCAAGAACGCTTCGATCGCGCGTGCCAGGTCACGCAAATCTTCCTTGCCCGTATCTGGAACGCTGATCGCCGTGCCCAGCGGCTCAATATGAATATTTACTTCGGTCGGCTCTTGCCGCAGCTCCCGGATTTTGTCTTCCAGATCGCTTGCTCGCTCGTGCGCCTCCTTCAAAGTCAAGTGCGGGTCAAGTTCCAGGTGCAGTTCCACAAATAATCGCCCACCGTTTTGTTGCGCGAACAAATCATGAATCGCTAGTCCGCTTCGCTGCGCCACCGCGCGAATCGAATCGAAAAACGGCTCGCCCTTAGGCGCCCGCGGCTCTGCATGAACCACCACGTCCGACGGCACAATCTCCGCCACCCGCTGCTCGATCGCGTCACTCCACGCATGCACCTGCTCCAGACTTGCCGTGCGCGGTACGCTTACCGTGGCATCCACAAAGTAACGGTTTCCCGCGCGCCGCAATCGTACCCGCTCTACATTCAACACTCCGTCCATTTGTCCGATGGCCTTCGTGATTTGTACCTGTAGCCCTTCCGGCGCCGCATCCAATAGCGCATCCAGCGTTCGTCTCCCCAGCCGCGATCCAACCCACAAAATCACCGCTGCGACCGTCAATGCAGCTAGCGCGTCGGCGAATACCAGCCACGGCACGTTCCACTTTTCGCCGGCCCATACCAGACAAATCCCCGTAATCACGACGATCGTGCTCCAGACGTCGGTCGAAAAGTGCAAAGCATCCGCTTCCAGCGCTTCGCTCGAATATTTCGCCGCCACCCGGGAAAGTTTTCTTGCTCGTGTAATATCGATGGACAGCGCCACCAGCAGCACCAGAATCGCCGTCACGCTTGGTTGAATATGTACGCTGTGGAAAAATAGCCGGTCGAATGCTTCATAAATAATGTATAGCGCAGTAACGATCAGCAGCGCCGTCTCCACAAACGCCGAAAAATTCTCAAATTTTCCGTGTCCGTATGGATGCCGCTCGTCCGCAGGCTGGTCGGAAACTCGAATCGACAGAAAAGTAATAATTGCGGCGATTAAATCCAATCCGGAATGTAGCGCTTCGCTCAATACGCCCAGACTTCCGGTTCGAATCACCAAAAAGGCCTTTAGCGACACCAGTAGCAGCGCCGAGCCTACGCTCAACAATGCTGCTCTCTTTTTTTCTCGTGATTCGCCGGGCAACAGGGCTTCCATAGCCACGCCTAGACTACCCTAAGTGACACACAACGCGACACAGTGCCGGTGCTTGATTTTGAAATTTAAGCGGCTCGCAGCGGCACAAACTTCAGCGCCGCCGAATTTATGCAGTAACGTAGCCCACTCGGTTGCGGCCCGTCCGTAAACACGTGCCCCAGGTGTGCGTCGCATAGAGTGCATTTTACTTCGCGCTGCAATATGCCCATGCTGAAGTCGTCCTTCTCGCGGACATTCTCGCTCGCAATCGCCGCCCAGAAACTCGGCCATCCCGTGCCTGATTCGAATTTCGTTTTGCCGTCAAACAGCGCCGTCCCGCAATCCGTGCAGCGGAAAAGTCCCGCGCGATGTTCGTTCAACAGTTCGCCCGAATAGGGAATCTCCGTCGCCGCTTTCCGCGTAACCACAAATTGTGGCGTCGTCAAAATAGCTTGCCATTCCGCCAGTGTCTTGCGCACCTTGTGCTTCTGTACTGTGCCAACGCGTTTGCCCGTTTCGTCGAACTCCACAAGATCAACGGTCGCATCCGGGCCTAACGGCAGCTCATTCTTCACAAACGTCGAGCTCGCCACATGATCGACTCCGGCAAACACACCCACCGCTGCCAGAGCCGCGCCTGCAAAAATCAATCCGCGCCGAGTCAGTTCCTTCATCGTTTTCGTTTCCAGGAAATCACAGAAGCAACAAGAATCACTTCGCTGTCAGAGCCGGAGCAGGCACCAGCGGCAATCGTTTCGGTTCGCCTCGCGCTCCCCGCACGTCCAACTCTTCGAACAACAATGACGGAGCGACCACCGAAGACGGCAGCCCATTCTGCGCCGAGCCAAACGCGCCCAGCGCCGTCCCGGCGAATCCCGCAATCTGCGTCTGCATATAGTTGTATACGAACGGATCGTCGCCGATGGCTGTGACGTTGCGCAATACGCGCGTATTCAATCCAGTGATCCGCGCGCCGCGTTCCATTTCTTCATGTCCATCCGCGACGTACACCCGCGTCACAATCAGCGGCAGCCGGTCTCCATTTCCCGCGCCTCCGCCGTAACTTGCCAGCAATTCGCTGAAGTCTTCCTGATGTAGCAAGCTGATCGCTGGATTGTCCATCTCCTTAATTTCTAGGCAGTATTCCTGTTTGTTCGCGCGGCAAATATCCAAAAACTTTTTCTTCAAGTCCGCCGCCGGCACTTTTTCCGACGAACTAAAAAACAAATTGCTCGGCGTCGGCTTGGCATCATTCAAAAACGCCGACCGTCCATGCCCATTGGATTGTCCCGAGTCCGGTCCCGGACGTCGCGACATCAACAATTCTTTCAACGAGCCGTTTTCAACCGCCGTCACTTTTCGCGCCGGCACGCCTTCGTCATCCACGCGGTATCCGCCGATTAACGGCTTTCCCCCAAACTCCTTTGCGCCCGGATCATCTACCACGGTTACGCTCGTTGGCAGCACCCGCGCTCCTGTGCGCGTTACCCAATCACTTTTGCCGCCGATGTTGCTCAGGAATTGCTCCATCACCGGTTGGAATGCCACCGGTGGCCGCGCGCCATTCAACGCTGGCCCCAGTACCTGCGCCACCAGTGACGCAGCCGCCCGCGCTTCGAACAATACCGGCCCCGTGTAGTCCTGCGCCGGCCGCGAAGCCCGCATGGCCATCAACTCGCTGCCCGCCACATTCAAGCCTTTTTTCACTTCGTCCACGCTCGCCAGCTCCGCAGGCTTTGGCGCGTACGTTGCGTAAAAATGATTCAGCTGCATCCCGTCATTCGCCAACGTGCTCAATCCCGCTTCCGCCGCCACGAAAGTCCGATTCGTCCGAATTTCCGTGCCTTCACTGGTCAGTAAATATTCTGTCGCGTACACCAGGTAATACGTCACCTTCGATTCCTGAATTTCCGGAAACGCTCGCAGCGCCCCGGAAGTTTCCCGCGCTTCCTGTTCCCAGTTCCGTCCGCTCCAATCCGGCGTTACCAGTGACTCAATGTTTTTCACCTGCGTAGCTTTGGAAAAATCGTCAATATCCGTCTGCCGCGCCAGACTGCCCAGATAAGCTCGCTTCCTCGAATACGTCTCCACTGCTTCCTTGAACGCCTGATCCGTCGCAATCCACAAATCCTGCCGCAGCGAATCGTAGTCCCGATCGATTCCCACCGATCCCGTTGGCCCGATGAATCCGCGAAATCCCTCATCGCTCACAAAATTCGAGCTGTCCTGCTTGTAGTCTCCCACTCGGGCTTGCACGTTCATGAAGCGGTTCCGCGTGTGCGTGCTGGACATCAGCGCGCCAAACTCGCCCACCACTTCGCGCACATCCAAATCCAACAGCCGGTATTCCAGGTAGTAAGGCCGCACCGGCTCATCAGTACCGGGAAATTTCAGCTCCAGCCGCGCTTTGGCACGAGACATCTCGTCCCGCATTGCCTGCAAAGTGTGATCGTTGTCTGACTTTTCCTGCGCGAACGTCACTGGAACAATTCCCGCAGCCCCCGCGAGTAACAAAGCTCCCAGACGAAGAGAAATCTTCATCGCGCGCCTCCCGTCTTTCCCGCAGCCTGCACCGCTTGCGGGTCATGCGCCGGAGGCGGCAATATTGGCGGAGCATCCGTATCCGCCTGCTTTTTTTGTACTTCCAGTTCGCTGGTCAAAATTGCCGGCGCCACTGCCGATACCGGCACCGATCCCGACTCCGCTCCGCAATATCCGTTGAACACTTCCGCGGTGTCGCCCGTCGCAATAATCTTTGTCAACGCTGCTAGCGGCGTTCCCACAATGTCCACACCGCGCACCAGTTCATCTGGTCGTCCATCCGCAAACACTTTGTAAACCACCAGCGGCTGCACTTGGAACGCCTGCGGCTGCCCCCGTCCAGTAAACGTGAATCCCCCCGCGATGTCGTCGATCAGCAATCCGTACTGCTTATTCTGCGCTTTCACCAATTCGATCAACTCTGCGCGTAGCTGCGTATTCGTCACCGCCTTGTTGCTCCTCACAATCAAATTGCCCTGCCGCGAAACCGGCGTGGCTCCCAACTGCCGCCGTCCGTGCCCGTTCGAATGAGGAAAATCCGCCAGCGGCGAACGCGACATCTCAAAATTTTTCAGCACGCCATGATCTACCAGCACCACCTCGTGCGTGGACACCCCTTCATCGTCGAATCGGTAGTATCCCAGCAAATCCTCGTGGCCTTCTTTTTTCTCCGTAGGATCGTCAACGATGCTCAGAAAATCCGGCAAGATCGGTTCGCCCACTTTCTTCGCGAATGTTTGCCCTTCGCTTATGTCTTTTTGCCGGTGGCCCTCGGCGCGATGTCCAAACACTTCGTGGAAAAACACTGCCGCCGCGCGTCCCGTAAGCAGCGCAGGTCCCACGCTCGGCTCGTTCAGCGGCGCCTTCACCAGGCCTTCCATTTCTTTTCTCAACGTTGCGCTGGCCGTAGCTACTTCTTTGTCGCTCGGCGCATCCTTCGGGTCCACCCAGTCAAAGTTGTAGTAGCGCTCGATGTTCATTCCATCGGCGGCTTTGCCCTGAATGAACAATTCCAGCCGGTAGCGGATCTGCCCGCTCTGCAATTGTGTTCCCTCGGTATTCACCAGGTACGCATTCTGCGCCAGCGCTGAAAAAGTCACGATCGAATTCAAAATGTCCTGCGATTCCCGGAAGGTCTTGGTGTACACGCGTACTTTTTCTTCCCACGGTTTACGGTCCAGAGTGAAGGAAACCTCCGGCTCAATCGATTTGTGCGGCTGTTCGTGCGAAAAATCCGGCGCGCGTCCTTCCGCCGTGTCCGCTTTCACTTCTTTGCTCGAGCGAATCTTGATCAAAGCTTCCGCCGCGTTCCGGTATTGCCCGTCCGTCTCCAGCCAGATCGCCCGCCGCACCACCTGCTCGTCGTTATCCACCGGAATCGCGGTGCCCGGGCCGCCGCTTGCCATCCGTTGCTCGCCTACCTTGTGCGTGTTGTCCAGCGTGTAGGTTCCCGTTCGAACTGACACCTGCAGCCACCGGTTTCGCCCTTCACTGCTGGAAAGGAGCGCGCCATTCGAGCCGGAAACCTCCGCCCTTTGTGTGTCGGTAATCGTGTAGCCGATAAAATATGCCCGCGGATCCTGCCCGCCCAACACTTTGAACGATCGCTCCAGCTCCGTCTGCATCGCGCCAATCAACGGAGATGGCTTGGCAACCGCCGGCGTGTCCGGCGGTCCCGCAAACGTCGCGCCAGGCTGAACCGCCGCCCCAAGTATCATGGCCACGGATGCCGCCAACACGGCGGCAGAAGAACGATTCAATATACGCACAGGAGTCCTCACGATTTATTTGGTGCTCAAGGCTAAACAGCCAGTGTACGTCACCCTTCGGCAGGCATACAACGCAGCGCCTTCTCATCCGACACTAGTTCGACGGCTTCCCACAGCTTTTCGTTGCACGTCGTCGCCTTCTCAAACTCCGCTCCCAATTTTCTTTCTGTCGTAGCGACCTCCTTCAGGTGGCCATGTTCTCTGGCCGTCGTAGCGCCGGGCTGAAGCCCGGCGCTATCTTAGTGGCGCAGGCACTGCTGTTCACCCTGAGCTACCGCCAAGGGCCTGGGCGCGGTGAAGCCACGCCACAACCCGCACACTCCTGGTCTTCGCAGACTCCGCTCCGCCGATTTTCCCCAAGCTGCGCTAGACTCTCCTGGTTCGCCGCAGCAAAGCACCCACTCTCTCCTATAGTCAGGAGGATATTTGTCCAAAAACATCCGCGCCGCCCGAGCAACCTGCTTGTCACTTCTTCTTACCGTCGCGGCGTGCGTGTTGTCATCCACTGCTCAAGAAAGCCCCGCGCCAGCAACTTCCGCCATCTCTCAATCCTCCCAGGACTGGCCGCGCTACGGCGGCGATCCCGAAGGCAATCATTTCTCCCCGCTCGCACAAATCAATCGCGCCAACGTCCCGCAACTCCAAGTCGCCTGGACCTTCGACACCGCCGAGCCAGGCGGCCTCCAGACCAATCCCTTAATCGTCAACGGCGTTCTCTACGGCATTACTCCCACACAAAAAATTTTCGCGCTCGATGCCACCACTGGCAAACTTCTCTGGAAATTCGACTCCGGCATAAAAGGCACACAACCCGACCGCGGCCTGGCCTACTGGAGTTCCGGAACTACTTCCCGCATCCTCGTCGGCGTAATGAACTTTCTTTACGCGCTTGACGCCGCCACCGGCAAACCCATTCCTGATTTTGGCGACGGAGGTCGAATCGATCTTCGCGAAAATCTCGGCCGCGAACCGGCCAGCGCCAACTCCATCGTTCTCACCAGTCCCGGTGTCGTCTTCGAAGACCTGATCATCGTTGGCGGACGCAATCCAGAAACCCTTCCTGCTCCTCCCGGCAACATTCGTGCCCTCGACGTCCGCACCGGCAAACTTCGCTGGGCTTTTCATACCATTCCGCAACCCGGCGAATTTGGCTATGACACCTGGCCGGCCGAGGCCTGGAAAACCAGCGGCGCCGCCAACAACTGGGCCGGAATGTCCCTCGATCCCGTTCGCGGAATCGTTTACGTCCCCACCGGCTCCGCTGCGTTTGATTTCTACGGCGCGGATCGCCTTGGCGACAATCTCTTCGCCGACTGCTTGCTTGCGCTCGACGCCCATACCGGCAAACGCCTTTGGCATTTTCAGGGAGTTCACCATGATCTTTGGGATCGCGATTTTCCTTCACCGCCGGCTTTGCTCACCGTTCAGCATAACGGCAAGCCTGTTGACGCCATCGCGCAAACCTCCAAGCAGGGCTTCGTCTTCCTCTTCGATCGCGTAACGGGAGAATCTCTTTTTCCGCTGGAAACTCGCTCTTACCCCGCCAGCACGCTTCCCGGCGAAGTCGCTGCAAAACAGCAGTCGCTGCCAGTTGTTCCTGCTCCCTTCGCCCGCCAGCGCCTCACCGAAGATCTGCTCACGCAGAGAACTCCGCAGGCGCATCGCTGGGCCCTCGACAATTTTAAAAAATTTCGCAACCACGGCCAGTTTGTCCCTTTTTCCGTTGGTACGGAAACCATGGTTTTTCCCGGTTTCGATGGCGGCGCCGAGTGGGGCGGCCCGGCGATTGACCCGCGCACCTCCATCATCTACGTCAATTCGAACGACATCGCCTGGACCGGCGCCCTCGCTCCCGGCGGGAACGAAACCGGCTCCCGCGCGCTGTACATCAGCCAGTGCAGTGTCTGCCACGGCGACGCACTCGCCGGCAGGCCGCCGGAATTTCCATCCTTGCAGAAAATCAGCTCGCGTCTGAACTTCGCGCAAATTGTTTCCACCATTCGCGACGGCAAAGGTCGCATGCCCGGCTTTCCCAATCTGACCGCCGGACAAACCCGCGCTATCGCCGACTTTCTCGCCAACGGACAGAATATTCCGCAGAAGGAACTCGCCAGCACCGGACCGCTCCCGCGCGCCATGAAATATCACCTCACCGGGTACAATCGCTTTCTCGATCCCGATGGTTATCCCGCCGTTGCTCCGCCGTGGGGAACTCTCAACGCAATCAATCTGCAAACCGGCGAATCTGTGTGGAAAATTCCCTTCGGCGAATATCCCGAATTGGTCGCGGCAGGAATGCACAACACCGGCACGGAAAATTATGGCGGCCCCATCGTCACCGCCGGAGGACTGCTCTTCATCGGCGCAAGCAATTACGACAAAAAATTTCGCGCTTATGATAGTTCGAATGGAAATCTTCTGTGGGAAACCACTCTGCCGTTTGCGGGCAATGCCACGCCCGCCACGTATTCCATCAACGGCCGCCAATTTGTAGTCATCGCTGCAGGCGGCGGCAAAGACCTCAAATCACCTTCCGGCGGCGTTTATGTCGCTTTCGCTCTTCCGTTAGCGGCTAACACGCGATAACTTCTCGATACTCCGTATCCAATGACACTGGTTGCCTGAGGCGATCGAAGATCGTCCAAAGATCTCAACTTTAGAATTATTACTGCCCGGCACAAACCGGAACACCTTTGGGACAACCCTGGCCTGTGGTTGGCGGTTTGCTGTTGTTACCGTGCGTGGCCACAATCGGAATCACGATCGCTGGAATTACCGCCAGAATTCCCAGAGTGATCCCCGCACCCTTGCCCAGATGACGGCCAACGTTTTGAACTCCCACGCCCCCGCCGACATCCGTGGTCGTACCTGCGTCCACCAGTACATCCAGCGTCGCCTGCGTTGGTGCCTGCGGCCCCGTGCTGTCGTTCGAACGTACGTTGGTCATCTGGCCCGCTTTTACCATCACGCATACGCCAGCCAGGTTGCAAACCTTCACGATCCCTTCGAATACAATCACGTTCATCGTTCCCGTTGAATTGTCGAACGCCGCGAAGAAGTCCGTGCCCACCACTCCAGCAACCCCCGCTGGTGTTTTTACTTCAAATTTTCCGTCTGGCTTTGTGATTTTCTGCGCCTGCGATCGGATTTTTCCAAATGTCAATTCCAGCTCCGTCTGCTGCGCTCCGCCATCGTGCTTTACCACCTTGATTGAAGAGTCCGAGCCCACGTTCAGTACCGAACCGTCGTCCAAGGTGACCCGCGCCCGCGCACTGGCTTGCGTGCTGACTACGTCCTGCCAATCGACCGCCGTTTTCGCGGAAGCAGAAATGCTCTTCGCGCCGCGTGCAATGCTCACCGCGGGAATTACCCGCGAAACTTCGCCAGCTCGTTGCGGGGTATCCGGCGAGGCCATAATTTCATTTGGATTGCACAGCAGTGCGGACAAGCAAAACGCCAGCACACAGGCGTGTGGGGACTTCATCGTCTTCATCGAGGACTCTCCTGGGTTGATTGCCGTTACTATCTTTGTTACTGGAGCGCCGCCGCACTGTCAATTTGAATTCCCCCGAACGTTTCCCACGCGCTACCTCGGTCATCCGCTATTTCCCGATATGCCGTAAGATCGCCGCGGTTCGATCATCCAGTTGCGGCCGGCCGCACCAGTAACTGGCCACCGCCTCCGTCTATTGCTGCAGAATCTCCTCCGGCGAAGTTTTCCGTGAGTTTTCGCGTACCTCCAGCACGCTCTCAATGCCAAAGAATTCGCCCCCGGAATTCTGCGCCAAACAGAATCCATCGTTCAGAAAAATTACCGAGTCGCCGCGTTTCAATTGCAGGTTCTCGCTGTCGTGTCCGGTTTCTGGAACATTCCGGGCGGGATGGCGCGAAGATCCAGCTCCCGATTTCCGCGCGCCGACAGCGGCACTGGCCCCACCATCGCCTCGGTGGCGCGCCGGTCTTGTGAACCCCGCGCAAGGTCCCCACAGCCAGCGCGGCGTATAATGCCGCCGGAAGCCCTTCCCCGTGACGTCCCCCAGATACATTCCAATCGCTCCATCCGTCAGTGCGAGAAAATCCAGGAAGCCGCCGCAGATCGCTGCGTCAGCGGTTCGCAACGCTCCTTGCGGAAGCATTCCGATCTGAATCGCACGCGCTTTTACCAACTCCTGTTCGCGCTGCAATTTCAAATCGGGCAACAACGAAGCGTGGGCAATCGTCGCCATGAATTTTTTGAAGGGGGATTTCGCCACCGGAGAGGGTCCGGTTCTGACGCCAATGTAGCAAAACACATTCTCCCAGCGCCACAAACAAGGCCTGTTGTTTCCTAGTGCACTCTGCCCGTTCGAGCGGTTGCAGAGTGCGGCCCGGATAGGCACTCTTTTGCTATGCGAGCCTTGGCCTTATTGCTTGTCGTCGCAGCCATCGTGGGTGGCATCTATTTCTATTCCATCAAGAAAATGCCCACCACCGATGCCGGCACCGCCCCCACCCAGGCCATAAGCCTCACCGGCGTTCGAATGGACCTTACGGAGATGGCGCAAGCCGAGCGCACCTTTATCGCTTCGAATGGCCACTGCGTCGCCCTCGACGAACTCTCTTCTTCCGGCGCCGTGAACTTCGCGCGCGCCGAACGTCAAGGCTACACCTACGAAATCCGCTGCGGAGACGGCGGCGACTTCGCCGTCACCGCCCATCACGCTCCTGTGCCCGCAGATGCCCCCATCCGCTACCCCATCCTCACCATCGACCAGAACATGCAAGTCGGCGAAACCCAGTGAGCGGCCCCGAAACCCCCTCGTTGGCTGTGAATCTCCTCAAAATTTTCGGAACTTTCTGCTAGCCATCTTCGTTCCTTCCAGCACAGCGGCGTTATGGCCCAGCCGCAAATCTTCCGGGCCAAGGATTTCAGCATATTTGCAGTGAATGCGGATTCAAAGGAGATCAATATGAGCGACGCGGGCGGTTTGATTGGTTTGGCGGCAGTGGTTCTCTCGCTGGGGATTCCGATGGCAGCCATGTACACCTACTTCCGGGTGAAGAAGCTGCGCTCCGATGAACGCACGGCGGCGATGGCCCGCGGCATTGCAGTCCCGTTCGAGGCAGAAGTCTCGCCGACGGCGCGTTCCCGCAAGAATGCCATCCTTCTGATCAGCGGAGCAATTGGCTACATGGCGGCGTTCGGCGCCATCGCTGGAATCGCTCACGAGCCGGACACCTGGGCGGCCGTGGCGCTGGGCTTCATCCCGCTCGCGATCGGCATAGGCTACTTCATCGATTTCACACTAAGCCGCCGCGAAGCCCACTCCTGATATCGCAAACCACTCTTGAGCATTTTGTGGGTCATGCCGGATCCCTTCGTATTTCGTAGCACGGGCTTTATGCCCGCCTCTTTCTTTCCCGCGACTCCGGCGAAATGATTCCGCCGGAGTCTTTCTTCGTTATTTCATTACTTCGCTTTCTCATTCTTTCCCGCACATCTGACATGGTCATTCGCCGCTGTGTTAAACTTCTTTCCGATGCATCCCGCCATTCCTCGGCTTCTTGAACTGCAGAAGATCGATAGCGAAATTGCCGCGCTTCGCGCCAACCTGGAAGCCGCTCCCAAACGCATTCGCGAAAACGACACGAAGTTGAATGGCGCGCGGGCGGCCCTGACGGCCGCAAAAGACGCTCTCGCGCAAATGGTTGCTGTGCGCAAGAAAACCGAGTTTGAAGTCTCCGAGTGGCGCGAACGCGTGAAGAAATTTCGCGGACAAACTTCTGCGGTAAAAACCAACGAAGCCTATAAAGCGCTACTGCACGAAATCGCCAACGCCGAAACGGAAATGGCCAAGCTGGAAGACGCCCAACTCGACCAGATGATGTCCACTGAAGAAGGCGAAAAAAATGTGAAAGCTTCAGACGTTGCGCTGCGCGAATCGGAACAGTCCATCGCCGCCGAACGCAAGGACATTGAAAACCACGCGCGCGAAGTAAACCGCAAAATGCTCGCGGATATTTCCGTGCGGGAAAAAATCGCCGCGCAAATTCCGCCGGAAGTTCTGGACGTGTACGCGCGCGCGGGCAAGCGCCACCATGGTGTGGCTTTGGCCCCAGCCATAAAGGAACAATGCCGCGGCTGCGGAATGCGCTTGCTTCCGCACATTTATCAGGAAGTGTATAAGCCGGAAAATTTCGAGATTCACACTTGCGAAACTTGCGGATGCATTTTGTACGCCGCGGAACCCGCGCCTCCCGCAACTCCTGGCGAAAATCCTTCCGTGGCTTCGGCGTCGTGACGGGCGCTTCCCGATGACGCCGCGCACTCCAAGTAGTCGGGGAGCGGGATTGTTTGGTGAGCCTGCGCCGGAAGCGAAACCGCTGGCGTGGCGCGCCAACATTGATGGCGGCTCGCGCGGAAATCCCGGGCCGGCTTCTTACGGCGTGGTGATCCGCGATCCGCGCGGCGAAATCGCGGCGCGGCTGAAAAAATATATCGGCCGAACCACCAACAACGTCGCTGAATATTACGGACTGATTGCTGCGCTGGACTACGCGCAATCCAATTCGATCAAAGCGCTGCGCGTCGAAAGCGATTCGGAATTGCTCGTCAAACAGATGCAAGGGCAATACAAAGTAAAAAGCGCGGATCTGAAACCGCTCTACGAGCGCGCGAAAAAAATGTCACAAGCCATTCCCGCGTTCCGCATCGATCACGTTTATCGCGAACAGAATCGCGACGCCGACTTGCTGGCCAACGAAGCGATGGACGAAGTGTCCGGTAAACCACCCGCCGTCGCGAGCCGAAATGCGAAAGTCGAAAACGGCAAGTCGAAGATAGAAAATCGAAATTCGATTCCCACGATTAAAGTTCGCGCGCGATTCCGCAGTGGCATTCTCTATCCGCTCGAAGACGTGGACTTGCCCGATGGCGCCGAAGTGGAAATTCTGTTGCGTCCTACCTCCAAAAGTTAGCGGTGTTTTGTTTACATCGCCGATCTCGCAACAATCGAAGAAAGATTCCCCGCCTGCGGCAGGCAAGCTCGCTGCGCTCGGACTGACTGCTAACGGCTAATCCTTTGAGCCACCGGCCCACTCGCAACTTTTAGTCTTTGTTGCTTGCCTCCTTTATTCTTGCGCGGCGCGCTCTAGTGCTGCTATGTCGATTTTTTTCATTTGCAGCATGGCTTGCATGACCCGTTGCGCTTTCTTCGGATCTTTGTCGGCAAGCAATTCGACTAAGATGGTGGGAGTGACCTGCCACGATAAACCGTACTTGTCTTTCAGCCAGCCGCATTGCGATTCTTGCCCGCCGTTCGCAGTCAACTTGTTCCAGAAATAATCCACTTCTTCCTGAGTTTGGCAATTGATGACGAACGAAATGGCTTCCGTGAATTTGAAAAGCGGCCCGGCATTCAGGGCCATGAAGTCTTGCCCTTCGACTTGAAAATTTACAACCATTACGGAACCGGCGGGGCCGGGACTTCCTTCGGGATAACGCGCGATTTTCGATATTTTCGAGTTCTTGAAAATCGAACAATAGAAATTTGCAGCGTCCTCGGCTTGAGTATCGAACCAGAGAAACGGCGAGATTTTTTGCATGAAACTATCCTCGTTGTTTTATTTCAGGGCGTAGGAGCGATACAAAGTGTCGCGCTGGGCGGGGATGAAGCCGGCGTCGGAGATGACGCGGCGAAGTTCGCTTTCGTTGGTGCGGTTGCGGACGCCGGCGGCGTAGACAACGTTTTCTTCGATGAGGATGCTGCCGACATCATCGGCGCCGAATTGCAAGCCGACCTGGCAGACTTTTAGGCCGGGAGTGAGCCAGCTGGACTGAATGTGATCGATGTTGTCGAGATACAGGCGGCTGACGGCCAGCGTTTTCAGGTAATCGACGGCGGTGGTTTCCTGAACTCTTTTGCCGAGCGGCGTGTTGTCCGAAGCGAAAATCCACGGGATGAACGCGGTGAAGCCGCCAGTATCTTCCTGAATGCGGCGGAGGCGCTCGAAATGATTGACGCGATGGCGTAGCTCTTCGCCGCAGCCGAACATCATGGTGGCTGTGGTGCGCAGGCCAAGCTTGTGCGCGGTGCGGTGCATGTTTTCCCAGTCGTCGCTGGTGCATTTGAGGCGCGCGATTTTGGAGCGGACTTCGTCATCGAGAATTTCCGCGCCGCCACCGGGAATGGATTGCAGACCGGCATCGATCAGGCGGCGAATGGTATCTTCGACGGAGAGTTCGCTGACTTCGGCGATGCAAAGAATTTCCGGTGCGGAAAAACAGTGCAGGTGGACCGTAGGAAATTTCTGTTTGATGGAGCGAAGAAGATTTTCGTAGTAGTCGATTTGCAGATCGGGATGCAGGCCGCCTTGAAGAAGAACGCCGTTTCCGCCGAGTTCGAGCATCTCTTCGATCTTCTTGAAAATTTCCTCGAAGCTGAGAATGTAGCCGTCCTTGGCGCCGATGGGTCGGTAGAACGCGCAGAAGGAACAGTACTCGGTGCAGAAATTGGTGTAGTTGATGTTGCGATCGACCTGGTAAGTGGCGATACGCGGATCGTTTTTTGCAAGGCGGAGTTGATGTGCGGCCATGCCGACGCCGATGAGGTCATCGGACTCGAGCATGTCGAGCGCTTGTTGTTTGGTCAGTGCCATGTGTGACTGTTTCTCGTCAGTTCTATTCTAGCTGAGAAGCTGCGTGGACCGGTAAAGCGTTCGCTTTGGAAAAAGTGAGTTATCAGTCGTCAGTATTCAGTTCGCAGTTTTCGGAAGAAACGAAACAGCAGAACCACCCTCCCCCGATTTTTTGTAAGTGTCACTTAGGGCTTGCGGCCCGCGAAATCTCATGAAAATCATACAGAGTTAAGATTGCACTGGCTCGGAGCGGCGAAGTCGAATGAACAGTGGAGGAAATTGAGGCCGTGTAAGTGTCTGATCCAGAGTGTGCGTTATTGAGCGGATAATTGGGCGTCGTTGTCTTCCCTTGGAGGGAGCAGCGATAGCCCGTGACCCTGGTTAAGGTAGCCCCAGCACGCTGTCCGCTCCCAGCCAGGAGGAAGGCGCAGGCCGGAAGGGGAACGCTGCATCTGGCCCAGGCGCAACCGAACCGCGGGCCCGGGGGCGCAAGAAAAAGCAAAAGCTGAGAGAAGAATTGGGTCGGCGCATGGTATGGACGATGTATGTTGAGAGGGATGGAGATTGGGTATTCGAGGACACGGTCTTTGCGATGGATGCGATTCAAGGATTGGGAGGAAAAGTGGTTTGGATTACGCCAATGATGCGAGAGGAATGGAATGCGGAACGCTCCCAATACTAAATAGATAAAAAGGGCGCGCCTGCAGAGGAAAGAAAGAGCAGCGGGAAAAAATTTGACCTGCGCCAACGTTTGAGAGCGTGGAGTTAATTGAGTACATGGAGTTGAGTGAGTGAGCGATGCCTGAGCTGCCGGACATTACGGTTTATGTTGAGGCGCTGGAGAGGAGGATTGTCGGGGCGCGGGTGGAACGGGTGCGGATTGTGAGTCCGTTCTTGTTGCGGACTGTCGAGCCGCCGGTGGCCAGTGTGGAGGGGAAGAAAGTTGTGGAGTTGCGGCGGTTGGGAAAGCGGATCTGTATTGGCGTGGAAGGCGGAATTTGGCTGGTGCTGCATTTGATGATTGCGGGGCGGCTGCACTGGCATGGGAAAGATGGCGGGGATGATGGAAAGCCAGGAGGAAAGGCTGGCGGAAAGGCCCACGCAAGATCGGGCGAGAATAGTTTGAAGCTTGGCGGGCGGCAGAATTTGGCGGCGTTTGAATTTTCTAGCGGAACGTTGGTGTGGACGGAGGCGGGCTCGCAAAAGCGGGCCTCGTTGCATCTGGCGGCGGGAGACGAGGGATTGCTGGAATTGGATCCTGGTGGCTTGGAGGTGCTGGAGTGCAGCTTTGCTGAATTCGCGGCGGTGCTGCGAGCGGAGAATCATACCTTGAAGAGGTCGCTGACGGATCCGCGGTGGTTCAGCGGGATTGGGAACGCGTATTCGGATGAAATCCTCTGGGCGGCGAAGATGTCGCCGACTACTTTGACGCAGAAGATGAAGGATGAAGATATTGTGCGATTGTTTGAAGCTGCGCGGGCGACTTTGACGGAGTGGATTTCGCGACTGCGGGCGGAGACGGGAACAGAGTTTCCGGAGCGGGTGACGGCGTTTCGTGCAGAGATGGCGGTGCATGGAAAGTACAAGCAGGCCTGTCCGCGATGTGGGAGTACGATTCAACGGATTGCTTATGCTTCGAACGAGACGAATTATTGTGCTACTTGCCAGACGGGCGGAAAATTGTTGGCGGACCGGGCGTTTTCGCGATTGTTACGGGAGGATTGGCCGCGGACGTTGGAGGAGTTGGAGATGAAGATGCGGGAAAAGAAAAATCTGCCACAGAGTCACAGAGGCACAGAATGAAGGAAGAAGACGGAAGAGGGAAATCGGAAAAAAGGAAAAAAGGAGAAAGGTCCTAGCTCTGCTTGATGCTGCATATTTATTATTGATGCGTTCCGCCATGCGTACTTCAATGTCGCTCGATGATGACATTGTACCGGTGGTGAAACGATACCCGGCGCAAAGATCGGTGACGCTGGGCAAAGCCGTGTCGGACCTGGTTCGCCGAGGTTTGACGGTTCCGGCCCCGACGCGTGTAGTGAACGGGGTGACTATTTTTGCTCTACCAGATGATTCGTGTCGGGTGACGGCGGCCAAGATCACCGGACTGGACGCCGAACAAGAATGAGCGTTGCTCTCCTTGACGTGCTCGTGCTCGTTGCGCTGGTGTGGCCGGCGCACGAAAGCCACAAAGGTTCAAAACTGGTTTCAACAGCGCGCAAAGGCAGGCTGGGCAACCTGTCCAGTGACTCAGGCCGCGTTAGTGCAGATTGTGTCGAATCCCGCATTTTCGCCGAACTCTGTGAGCGCGACTGACGCCGTCGGCCTGTTACAAAAGGGATATGCCGAAGAAAGAGTAAAGCGCTATGCGGAGCGTTTGGCGGAGGCGGGCGCGGCGGAAGACGCTGGAATATTGGGCGAGCTGAGGATTGCTAGTGCGTTGAGTTTTGGGATCAGGCCGAGGCGCGCGGCTTGGGCGAAATATTCGGTGAGGCCCTTGAGATTTTCAGCGTCGAGAGAGTAATCGATGTTGGTGCGGAGATAGAGGGAGAGCTCTTTTTCGGGGAGTTGGAGTTCGCGCGCAGCTTCGGCGCAGATTTCCGGAAGATGGGCGAGGCCATAGGCCAGTGAAGCGGTGAAGTCGGCGGCAACT
>Ga0209488_10000383_pt1 | contig 36510 bp, 31 predicted proteins | sample Rivendell_Oct201_8_FD_188349 | JGI IMG/M metagenome (GOLD analysis project Ga0209488, IMG submission 188349) | Vadose zone soil microbial communities from the Eel River Critical Zone Observatory, Northern California, USA -... | ecosystem: Environmental > Terrestrial > Soil > Vadose zone >...
CGAGGCGTGACTTTCCGACTCCGGCCGCGCCCACGAGTGTGAAGAGGTGCGCCTTTCGGTCGGCGGCCGTGCGCGCGAACGTGTCGAGCAACAGCCGAAGCTCGCGGTCGCGTCCTACCAGCACGGCGTGCAGGCCGGGCACGCCGCGGGCCTGCTCGGGCACCTTGGTGCGGGCTTGAAGAGCCCGAAAGGCAACCAGGGGAATCGCCTTGCCTTTGGCCGCGACCGGCTCGTGCGGTCCGTACTCGATCACCTTGCGCGTGAGCTGCTCGGTCAAAGGCCCGACGACCACCTCGCCCGGCTCGGCGCCCTGCTGAAGCCGCGCGGCGACGTTGACCGCGTCGCCGCTCACCATGAACTGCCGGTCCTCGCGCGCCGCCGTCAGCGCCTCTCCGGTATTGACACCGACGCGCACCTCGAGGTCCGAAGCTCCGTCGCGGATCTCGAGTGCGGCCCGGACAGCGCGCTCAGCGTCGTCATCGTGAACCGCCGGCACGCCGAACACGACCATCGCGGCGTCGCCGGCGAACTTTTCCACGGTGCCGCCGTACGACTGTGAGATCTCAGTAATCCGCTGGAAATAGCGGGCCATGGTGGCGCGGACGACCTCTGGGTCGCTCCGCCCGGCCATCGCCGTGGATCCGACCACATCGGCGAACAGGATCGTGACGACCTTGCGCTGCTCCGCCATCAGAGTGCGATTCTAGGTGTGAGCGCCCGGAGTGCTTAACAGGCTAGGTTTCCATTGCGCCGTCTTTGAAGGACCATCCGGTGATGCGATCGATATGGATGGCGACCACCGGCCCCTCAGGTCGGGCCGAGCGGTACTGCGCGTACTTTGTGACGAGCAGGTCGGCCGCGCGCCGGGCATCCGCCATGTCGTTGATGACGTGCGCCGTGCCGTCCGCACGCACCCACCACAGCCTGGTCCAGTCATCCTCGTAGTGGTCCACAAGCACCGAGACGGCTGGATTGGCGGCGATGTTCCGCAGGCGTTTGAGGTCCGTCGATTTTTTAGGCTTAGCGTCGACCGCGAAGTAAACAATGTCGCCTTCGAGCGCAAAAACCAGCGGGACTATGTGAGGTTTTCCGTCCTCGCCCGTGGTCGCAAGGCGCGCCACCGTCGAGGCGGCAAGATGCTGTCTCGCCTCGTGCAATTCCACGGCGTGAAGTGTGGGCGCTGTATCACCCTTTCGGGCTATCGTTGAGCCGTGCAGCGGCTCAGGACTTATACGGTCGATGAGGCTAACGAGGAGCTGCCTCGTGTGCGACCGATCGTCGAACAGATCTCGGAGCTTTCCACCTTGTTGCCTGAGCTGGAGGACCACGCACGAATAGCCGAGTACCGATCGAAACGAAAAACGGGCGGAGCTGAGGATCATGATCGCCACCAGCAGGCGCGCGATGCGGTCAGCGGCGCCGAGCTCGAGCTGTTGAAGGCCGTCGCGAGCCTCAACGGTATGGGCATCCAGCTCAAAGGACCGCTCGAAGGCCTGATCGACTTCCCCTCGTATCGCGATGGAGAGCTGATCGAGCTGTGCTGGAAGCTCGGCGAGGAAAAGGTCGCGCACTGGCACCACATCGGCGAAGGTTTCGCCGGACGAAAAAAGCTCTAGAGCTCTTTCTCGGTCGCGACCTTGCCTTTCACTGCTTCAAATATCGACTTCGCGATTCCGGCTGCGTCGAGGCCGTTGTCCCGGAGGATGTCTGAAGCCTTGCCCTGCGGCAGGAACTGGTCCGGAAGCGCGAGCATCCTCACCCTTCCCGCCAGGCCGTGGGGGGCGAGCGCCTCGAGCACAGCACCGCCAAACCCGCCCGTGCCGACGTTGTCCTCGACGGTGATCACCACCGGGTGGCTGCGCGCCCAGTCGGTGATGCGCGGATCGACCGGCTTGATCCACCGTGCGTTGACCACGGCGCACGAGACCTGCTGCATCTCAAGCCGTTCGGCCGCCTCCTTGGCAATCTCCACCATCCGACCCGCCGCGAAGATGACCGCGTCCGAGCCCTTGCGCAATTCCTCCCAGCGTCCGACGGGCAGAGGCTCAACCGGGAGGTCTGGGGTCGCGGGCACCGGCCCTTTCGGGTAGCGGATCGCGACGGGACCGTCTGTCGCGAGCGCTGTCTCGAGCAGCGCACACAACTCGGTCGCATCGGCGGGCGCCGCAACCTTGAGGTTGGGGATGAGGCGCAGATAGGAGAGGTCAAAGATTCCGTGATGGGACGAGCCGTCGGGCCCTGTCACCCCCGCTCGATCGATCACGAAAACGACCGGCAGCTTGTGCAGCGCCACGTCCATGATCGTCTGGTCGAACGCGCGGGCAAGAAACGTCGAGTAGATGCACACGACTGGGTGCATGCCTGCCATCGCGAGCCCAGCGGCGAAGGTAACAGCGTGCTGCTCACAAATGCCGACGTCGAAAAAGCGGTCGGGAAATTCTTTGGCGAAGTTCAGGAGACCGGTTGACGAAGCCATGGCGGCCGTGATCGCACACACCTCGGGCCTTCGTGCCGCGGCGGTCATCAAGGCCTCGCCGAAGACGTCGGTGTAAGTCAGCTCTGTCGAGCGAGGGCGTCCGGTCAGGGGGTCGAATGCCGACACGCCGTGAAGCTTGTCGATCTCGTCTTCGACCGCCGGTCCGTATCCGTGTCCTTTTTCGGTGACGACGTGAACGACGACCGGCTCGCGGAGCTTCTTCGCGCGAGACAGCACCTCTTCGAGCGCGGGCTCATCGTGCCCATCGACCAGGCCCGCGTACTTGATGCCAAGGCTCTCGAAGATCGTCGAGGGCTGAAGGAGCTGCTTGAGACCTTCCTTCACGCGATACGCCGCCTGGTCGGCCGTTGAGCCGACAAGGGGGAGGTCACGGAGCAGGCGCGAAATCTCATCCTTGATGCGCTCGTAACGCGGGTCGACGCGCAGCTGCGAAAGGTGGCGCGCGAGTCCGCCGACGGTGGGCGCGTACGAGCGGCCGTTGTCGTTGATCACGATGACGAGGTTGGGTGGCTGGAGGTGGGCGATCTGGTTGAGGGCCTCATAGGCCATGCCGCCCGTGAGCGCGCCGTCGCCGATGACGGCAACCACGTAGCCATCGACATGTTTACGCAGCCTGGCTTCGGCGATGCCGAGGGCGTAGCTGAGCGAAGTTGAGGCGTGGCTGTTCTCGACAAGGTCGTGGGTGGATTCCTTGCGCGAGGGATACCCGGACAGGCCGCCCGCCTGGCGCAAGCCGGGAAATTCTTTGGCCCTGCCCGTCACGATCTTGTGGACGTACGCCTGGTGACCGGTGTCCCACACGATCGCGTCCTTCGGGCTGTCGAAGACCCTGTGCAGGGCGAAGGTCAGCTCGACGACGCCCAGGTTCGGTGACAGGTGGCCGCCGGTCTTCGAGGTGTGGTCGACCAGGAACAACCGAACTTCCTCCGCCAGCTGCGAAAGGTGTGCCTGGTCGAGGGCGCGCAGGTCCGCCGGGGAGTTGATGGTCTCCAGGATGCCCACGGGTTGTTAACGCTCGGCGCCCGACATCAGTTCCGCGAGCGCAATGCAGAGTCGTGTACCGGCTCCGTTCGGGCCGCGCAGGACGGTCGTGAGCTCCACATTCGTATTCCAGCTCGAGGCCGCGATGTCCAGGTGGGCCCACGGTTTCCCGCCGGCAAACTCGCCGATGAACATGCCTCCCAGTATGGTCCCCGCCTCGCCGTATTCCGCATTGCGGAGGTCGGCGATCTGGCTGCGAAGGAGGATGCGGTAGTCGGCGAAGATGGGCAGGCGCCAGACTCGATCTCCCGCGTCGGCCGCGGCGCGCTCGACCATGGACCAGAACTTGTCGTCGTTGGTTACAGCTGCTGTCGCCGCGTGACCGATAGCGACCTTGGCCGCACCAGTAAGGGTGGCTAGATCGATGAGATGAGTCGCGCCGTTGCGCAATGCGTGCGTCAGCGCATCGGCGAGGATCAGCCTTCCCTCGGCGTCGGTGTTGACGATCTCGACCGTCTTGCCGTCGGCGCTCACCACGACGTCGCCCGGGCGCTGCGCGGAAGGTCCGGGCATGTTCTCGGTCGCGGCGATCACCGCCATCACGTCAATTGGCACCCTGCGCGATGCGATCACGTCGATGGCCGAGAGGACCGCCGCAGCGCCGGCCATGTCTCCTTTCATCTGGCTCATGTTCTCGGCGGGCTTGATGGAGATGCCACCCGAGTCGAACGTGACTCCCTTGCCGATGAGAGCCAGGACTGCCGCTCCGGCCTGCGGCTGAGCCCCTGACTGTTTGAGGCCCCGATAGCGCAGCCGAACCAATCGCGGCGGGTTCGCCGAGCCTGACGCCACTCCCAGGATCAGGTTGTAGCCACCTGCCTTCAGCTCCGCCGGACCAAGGACCTCGATCTCGAGGTCATGCCGCTGCGCGATGCGTTGCGCTTCCTGCGCGAGGGCATCCGGCGTCAGCTCGTTGGGTGGGGCGTTCTGCCACTCGCGCGCACGGTTGGTCGCCTCGCCGTTTTCCTGTGCGGCGACCACCTCGTGCTCGCGGCCGATGCCGAAACCGGTCAACACGAGCTCTTCGATCTCTCGGCGCTCGGGCTGCGCGCCCGTCTGCCGAGAGCGGCGCTCGAAGGTGCCCATGACGCAGCCCTCGACCACAGCCTTCAACGAATCCATCGCTAGCGGAGGTTCCGCGCGCACCAGGCCGATGCGCTTGTAACCGTAGGTGCGCGCGGCCCGGATCAGCTCGTGGTGGGCCGACCGCAGTCGCTGCCCGTCGAGGTCGCGTATCGCTCCGACGCCGTACAGGATGACGCGGCGAGGTCCCGACTTGACGCTGGTGGGAACCGGCAGCACCTCGTGGATCCGTCCGCGGAATTCGGCGCTGGCGATCATCTCGGACAGCACGCCACCCAGCGCGCGGTCCAGCTCGAGGGCGCCTCCCGAAAGCCGCTGCCCGGTGGCGACGGCGACGGCCAGCGCGTCGACGGGAAGCTCGGCGGGCGGCGTCGAAACTAGAGTGACCTTCACGAACGGTTAAGCGTAACGATGAGGCTCGGTAAGGTGCTCCGCCACGAGCTCCAGGACGTGTGCCACTCGCAGGTTCATGCGTCGGCCGCGCGAGGCGGCCTCGATGTGCATGAGGCAGCCCGGGTTGTCAGACGCGACGACTGTGCACCCGGTCTTGGCGATGGCGTCAAGCTTCCACTTCGCCAGGCGTGCGGCGACCTTTGGCCACTCGACGCTGAAGGTTCCCCCAAACCCGCAGCAGTTGGCGATGTCTGGGATGTCAACGACCTCGTAGCCGGCGAGCTCGAGCAACCGCCTCGGTTCGCTCTTCAGCCCAAGCTGCCGCAGGCTCTGGCAGGAGTCGTGGTAGGCGACCTTCGGACTCAGCGGGTCGGCATTGACCAGATCGGGGTTCGCGTGCAGCAGGTCGAGCACGAACCGGGTCGAGTCTCGCATGCGGGCGCTGAGGTCGGCGCGTTCCGCGGCGCCCCAATCCGGGGCGTCGATCGTGAAGGCGCCGAAGCACGACGCCGATGGTGTCACGATCAAACCCTTGGAATTCCCAAGACTCTCCGCGAGAGACGCGTGAAGGGCGGCGCCGCCCTTGAAGTCGCCCGCGTTGGCGGCAATCAGGCCGCAGCACCACTGACCCTTGGGAAAACCAACGTTGAAACCAGCTGCGGTCGCGATGCGCTCCAGCGCCACCGCGGCCTGGGGCTGCACCCGGTCGACCATGCACGAGGCGAAGATCGTCAACGGCTCGCCGTCGACCTCGCTTGGCTTCGCCCGGTCGCGGTATGGGACGCGGGCGAGTCTTGGGGCGCCTGGAAGGAGGCCGCTGAACGGCGCGCCGGCGCGCAGCATGCGGTCAGCGAGCTCCGGCCGTTTCCACAACCCGAGCACTGCCTTCTTGCGCAGCGACTTGCGACCCTTCTTCCGGTGCTCGAGTATCTGGCGCGGCAGAGGGATGTCGACCGGGCAGATCTCCTGGCACGCGTTGCACTGCGTGCAGAGCGTGTTGGGAAGGTCGGACGCCTCGAGCCCGTGGTGGAACGGTGTGAGGACAAGACCGATAGGTCCGTTGTAGATGTGGCCGAACTGATGGCCGCTCACCGCCATGAACGGCGGGCATGCGTTGGAGCACGCGCCGCAGCGGATGCAGGTCAGCGCGTCGCTGAAGATCGGGTCGGCGCGCATCGCTTCGCGTCCGTTGTCGAGGATCACGCAGTGCATCTCGCGCGGTCCATGGACGCCGATGGTCAGTGACTGTTCGATGTCGGCCGAGCGCGACGGTCCGGTGATCCAGTTCACGTAGCTGGACATGATCTGGCCGGTGCCGCTGCGCGGCAGCATGCGCAGGACCGCCACGGCATCGTCGAGCGAGGCGACCACCTTGTCGATGCCGAAGAGCGCGATGTGCACGGGCGGAAGCGTGGTGGTCAGGTCGGCGTTGCCTTCGTTCGTGACCAGAACGATGGTGCCCGTCTCCGCGATCGCCATGTTGGCGCCGCTGATGCCCACCGTGGCCTCGATGAACTTCTCGCGAAGTGAAACCCGAGCGTGCTGCTGGATGGCCTCGACTGTCGCCTCGGTGCCGAAGACCCTGGCGGCGTCTTCTTTCGTGAGGTGGATCGCCGGGGCGATCAGGTGCGAGGGATGGGTGTGAGTCAGCTGCACCATCCGCTCGCCGAGGTCAGTCTCCACCACCTCCATGCCGAGCGCTTCCAGGAAGGGGTTGAGCTCGATCTCCTCGGCCGCCATCGACTTCACCTTCGTGACGACCATGCGTCCCTTGTCAGTGCGCGCGCTGCCGGCATTCCAGCAGATCTGGGCAATGATGTCGCGCGCCTCGGCCGCATCCCTGGCGAAGTGGACCTTGCCTCCGACAGCCTCGAGCCTCTTCTTGAACTGCTCGATCAGCTCCGGCAGGCGCTCGAGGTTGGCCTTCCGCCGCTGCTTCAGGTCAGCGCGGCCTTTCGCAAAGTCGAAGCTTTCAAAAGCCGTGTCGCGGCGAGCGCGCAGCCCGGTCAGCGCGTGGACGAGCGCTCGCTGGAGGTCCGGATCATCAAGAGCCTTGTTGACGCGATGGGAGAAATGCCGCCTTGATTCAGTCACGCGTAGAGGACGCCTGCTTCAACGCTTCGACAACCTCTTCTGGGGTCGACACCGGCGCCAAGCATATGGTCCCGAAGCACACGATCGCTCGCTGATCGCCATTCGGGTCGATCACCGCGTACGGGTGGGCGAGGGTGGCCGCCCGCGCCAGCCCGGGGTTGCGCGTCGTCACCTTGATCGCGTGATGAGCCCGGTCCAGCGCGCGAGCAAAGACCGCGGCCATCAGGCCGTACTGTCGGGGAAGGGCCGCCACCGACTCGAGAGCGCGGTGTGCCCGGTCGAGATAGGGCGCGCTGGGATCGCCGGTCAGGACGCTCAGCTCGGTCAGCGCGATCGCGGCCACCGAGTTTTCGACCAGCGGCTTGATCGGCTCCGACAGCCGTCCGAGGTCGTCACCGGCAGCATGGTCGAAGTAGCCGCCGAGGTTTGAATCGCCGTATCGGTCTTCGAGGTGGCCGGCGATTTCGCGCGCCGCCGTCAGCCACGAGTCGCCGAGCCCGGCCTGATAAGCGCGAAGCGCCGCCCACAAACTCCAGACCTGGTCGGGAAGCTGGCCGCCGACATCCGCGGCATGCTGCATGCCCTCGCCGCTGCGGTAAGCGTCTTTGAAGAGGCGCTCGAGCAGCTTGCCCGCGTGTGCACGCAAATCCGGGCGGTCGAGGCGACGGTCGGATTCGAGATAGGCAATGGCGAGCGCGGCGTTCCATGAGGTGTAAACCCGCCGGTCGACATACGGGGTGGGCCGCTCCGCGCGCTCGCCGGCGTCCATCGAGTAGTAGTGCTCGTCCGCATCCTGGCTTCCGCCGTAGAGGCCTGTCTTGGAGTCGCGCAGCACGCGGTCGAGGTAGCCGGTGGTGGAGTCGAGAACCGAGTCCATGCCCGCGAGCGCGAGCGCGCTGACGAGACCGGCATGGTCCTCGAGCATCTTTTCGAAGTGGGGGACGCTCCAGTCCTGCGTCGTCGAGTAGCGGAAGAAGCCGCCTTCGACATGGTCGTAGGTGCCGCCTCCGGCCATCCGTTCGAGGGTGTGGACCGCCATCTGTCGAAGCGTCGGGTCAGAGCGCACCCGCGACTGTTCGAGCAGGAGAAGGATGGCGTCGGTCTGCGGGAACTTGGGGGCGTTGCCGAACCCGCCGTACTCAGAGTCGTATGCATTGGTGACCGCCTCGAGGATTGAATTCACGATCCCGGCGTCGAGCGACCCTGCGCTGCGCGCGATGCCAGAAGCGGCGCGTTTGCGTGCCTCCAGCGTGCGGCCTGCGATCTCGGGTTGGTTCGTCCGGTAGTAGCTCGCGATGCGCGTGAGCGCGTCGGCCATCTGGTCGGGCGGCAGATACGTCGCACCCGTGAGGATGTCGCCGGACGGTGTGAGGAAAGCAGTCGTCGGCCAGCCGCCCATGTTGTAGCGCTGGTTGATGTCGGGGCGCACGTCGTTGTCGACACGAATCGGCACGTACTCGCGATTGATGAGATCGATCACGCCCGCGTGGGAATACGTCGTTTCATCCATGACGTGGCACCAGTGGCACCACACAGCGGAGATGGACAGAAGGATGGGCCTGCCGCTTGCCTTGGCCTCGTCGAAAGCGTTCGCGGACCAGGGCTTCCAGTTGATCTCGGCCGCTCGGTTGGGACGAGGCGAAAAGTGGAATTCCGCTCCGCCGTCCTTCACACGACAAGGTTACGCGGGTGAAACAATGGCACTTGTGATCTCGACCAGCGCGGTTGACGCGTACATCGAGAAGAACTCGAAGCGCTTCGTCGAGGAGCTGAAGGAGCTTTGCTCCTTCCAAAGCATCTCCAACCACGGAAAGGAAGCAGTCGAACCAGCTCGTTACTGGATCGCCGACCGCCTGTCTCGATACACGGACCGCGTGGAGACGCTCGACGCCGGCGGGATGCCCGCGCTGTACGCGGAAGTCCCGGGCGCCGGCCGCCGCAAGCTGCTCCTCTACCAGCACTACGACGTCCAGCCGGTCGACCCGATCGACCTGTGGGAGTCGCCTCCGTTCGAGCCCGAAGAAAAGGACGGGCGAATCGTCGCCCGCGGAGTGGCCGACGACAAGGCAGACGTGATGGCGCGCATCCACGCGCTCGAGACGTTGAAAGGGCTCGGCGAGGTGCCGGTCACGCTGCGCTTTCTGGTCGAGGGTGAGGAGGAGATCGGGTCCAAGACGTTCGAGAAGATCGCGCACGATCATGCGAGCAAGCTGTCCGCGGATGGGTGCCTCTGGGAATCGAGCACCTCTTTCGACGACGCGGGACGACCTACGTTGCAGTTCGGTTGTCGCGGGCTGCTCTACGTGCAGCTCCGCGTCAAGATGCTCGCGTTTGATCAGCATTCGGGTTACGCGTCCATCTATCCGTCGGCGGCGATGTACCTGATCGGAGCGCTGTCGAGCCTGCGCGACCAGGAGATGAACATCAAGATCGACGGTTTCTACGACAAAGCCGTCAAGCCGACCGAGGCCGACCGCAGGATGATGGCGGCCATCGACCCGGAGGTCGACAAGCGCAAGCAGCTGGTGGGCTTCGAAGGCCTTGTCCGCGATCCCAAGCCGGGTGAGGTGATCGAACAGCTCCTGTTCACTCCGACGTGCAACATCGCGGGCGTGACGACCGGCTACCAGGGCCCGGGCTCGAAGACCGTCTTGCCGGCCGAGGCGACCGCGAAGCTGGACTTCCGGCTCATCCCCGACCAGGACCCGGCCGACATCCTTTCGCGGCTGCGCAAGCACCTCGACACCCACGGCTTCGGAAAGGTGGAGATCGTCTGGAGCGACGGCGAGAAGCCGGCGCGCTCAGACCCCGACTCGGCGATAGGAAAAACCACGATCGACTGTGTGCGTGAGCTGCACGGCGAGCCCGTCCTCTGGCCCTTCATGCCAATGACCGGGCCGATGCACCCGGTCGTTTCCGACCTCGGCATCCCGACGGTTCTCCCCGTCGGCGTGGGCCGGCCCGACAACCGGATCCACGCGCCCAACGAGAATATCCACGCGGCGGACTACATCAACACCGTCCGGCTGATGTGCCGGATCTGGGAACGGTTCGGAGCGTCCTGAACATGGAGAAGCTGACCGACAAGCTCTTCACCGACAAGTTCAACGAGGACACCGGGAAGCCGCACATCGAGATCGTCGACCAGGCTGTCTGCGCGACCAAGTGCACCGGCAAGTACTGCAACCACTTCTGCCCGGCGGGGGTGTACGAGTGGAACGAGGAGCAGAAGAAGAACCTGGTCAGCTTCGGCAACTGCATCGAGTGCGGCGCCTGCTCCATCGGCTGCCCGTTCGACAACATCGCCTGCCACACCCCCAGGGGCGGGTACGGCGTCCAGTTCAAGCACGGGTAGCCGGGCGGAATAGGAACTGCGTCCGCCGCAATTCAAATCAATGCAGTGAGTGAATACGACGTAGTCATCGTCGGAGGGGGTCCCGCCGGGCTGGCGGCTGCCCTCTACACCGCCAGGATGGACCTGAAGACGGTGGTCGTCGACCGAGGCCCCCTGGGCGGCCAGCTCCTGAACACGGAGCTCATCGAGGACTACCCCGGATTCGAGTCAATCCTGGGCTCCGAGCTGGCCACCAAGATGGGGGAGCACGCGCGGCGGTTTGGTGTCGAGGTGCGTGACTTCGAGCCTGTGAAGGAGATCGACGTCGAGGGCAAGATGAAGGTCGTCCGCCTGGAGTCGGGCGAGGAGATCCGCGCCCCGGCCTTGATCATGGCCGCCGGCGGCCTGCCGCGGTACCTGCAGGTCCCGGGTGAGAAGGAGTTTTGGGGCCGCGGTGTCAGCTACTGCGCGGTCTGCGATGGCGCTTTTTTCAAGGGTGAGGAGCTGGCGGTCATCGGTGGCGGAGACGCCGCGGTGGAGGAGGGTGAGTTCTTGACGCGGTATGCGTCGAAGGTCTACATCATCCACCGCCGCAGCGCCCTTCGGGCGCAGCCGATCCTGATCGACCGGGCCAACGCGAACCCGAAGATCAAGTTCATCTACGACGCGCAGGTGAAGGAGATCTTGGGTGACGACCGCAAGGTGCATCTCGTGCGGTATGAGCAGCACGGAGAGGCGAAGGAGCTATCCGTTGGAGGCGTCTTCATCTTCATCGGGTTCGTGCCGAACTCCGGGCTGTTCAAGGCGCACGTTGACCACGATGAGGCCGGTTACATCGTCACCGACCGCAACATGCAGACGTCGATCGAGGGCATCTGGGCCGTGGGTGATGTGCGCGCGCAGCTGACCAAGCAGATCGCCACCGCGGTGGGTGATGGCACAACCGCGGCGGTCGCCGCGGCGGGTTACGTGACTTCGTTGAAGGACGCTGCCCGAATCTAGGCGGCTGTCACGATCCGCACGGTCATGCCCATCGACCGCGGCGGTTCCCCCCACCTAGGCTTCGCGTGACCAGTTGTGGGCAGCGTGAAGTCGAGTGGGGGGTTGTTGGCCGGCATGGCTTGCCGCATGGCAGGGGCCGGGATTGTGGCGTTCCTCCTGGCCCTAGCTCCCACATCGGCGCTCGCGGCCCACTCTCCGCAGCCCGCGTGCGGGCACGCGAACCTTGACAACCCAGGCAACCATTACGGCTTGATCAAGAACGGATGCCTGCTGCGCTCGCCGACTCCGCCGGGACCGACGCCCATCTCGACGCCCATCCAGACGCCAGCCTCACCGCGGGTAATCAACTCTTCGCCGAATGCGCCGGCTGCCGATGTGCCTTCCGAGACGCCGGCTGCCACAGGCGGTTCCGTCGACCTTCGCCGCGTTGGCGAGGAGAGCGCTCTGCCGCAGGGAACAGGCGCGACAGTGCCCCCGTCTCGGGATACGAACCTGTGGCTGGTTGAAGCTCTGCTCCCGACACTGGTCGTCGTGTGGCTCATCCTGCTCGGGGGGGCTCGCTCCTTCGAGCTGCGCGCGGCGACGCCGAACTAGAGCGTTACGTCGATCCAGACGAGCCCGGGGGGCAGCGTCAGGACCTGGCCACCGTCGAGCGTGAAGACCAGCGGTCCATGGCTGTCGTTGGAGCCCCATGTACCGCCGTAGTGGAGGCCCTTGTAGTAGACGTCGATGCGGCCGCCGCCGTCCATGTCGTAGTCGTGGATGTGCGCGCCGTGGCCGTCGCCGACGTCGAGCAGCGACTCCCTCGTGTGAACGTTGATCAGCATCTCGATGTGCAACCGCTGGTTGAGGCTTGCATCGTTGTATGCGTGTCCCTCTTCCGACTTCTGGTAGGTGCCAATCACCGGGTCGTACGTGTAAACGGAGTAGTGCTCATCGATGTTCACGCTCGCCGCGGGCGAGCCGCCCGCGAGCACCGGCCTGGTCTTGCCGATCGTAAACGCGGGAATCCATGAGAAGAGGTTGTCCTGGGCCGCTTTGACCGAGGGACCCCTGATCATCAGGTTGTCGGGGGCGTATCGCGGCGGCGCAGCGCGGAACTGGTAGCCGATCGTGTCGAAGAACTGCGGAGTCGGATCCTGTGCGGCGCGATTGCGGGTCGCCTGCGACTCGCCGGACTGGAACAGAAGCCCTTTGTAGTGGCGTCCGAGCTTGAGCGAGATGAAGCGCGCCGAGCGCATCGGGCCGACGAGGTCGGGCGCGTTCTGATAGATCGCCGTCAGACGAGTGATGCCGCCTTCGGCCAGGTACTCGAAGATGATGTCCGCGGCCTGCAGGCCGTTCTGGTCGCGGGCGAACTCATCGTTTGGGATCTGGATGAGCGCTGGATATCTGAGCGCGGTCGTGTGCTCGCGATCGTGGTAGTAGTTCCCGCTCTTGAGCGTGAACGCACCCGGCACGAGGTGGCCGGTCTGGTCGCGGCCGCCGGCGGCGAGCTGGATCTGAAGCGGTCCAGAGGGAATCCCGGCGGTGGAGAACGTTGCGCTTTTGTCATCGGCGGTCCACTTGAGGTCGGCGACCTGCGTGCCGATCGTGACCTTGATGGTCGTCGGTTCCATCGCGTCGTTGAAGTTGAGCTTCAGCGTGGCGCCGGGGTCGACCTCCATGCCATCGGTGAGCGGCCCCGCCGGACCAACGATCGAGATGACATGGGGAACGATGATCGTGGTGAAGGTCCAGGTGCTGCCCTGGATGCGGTGACGGCCGATGTCGTAGATCGGCTTCATGCTCACCGTGTAGGTGGTCAGCTCATTGAGCGGCTTGGTCGGTGACCACGCGTACTGAGTCTGGCCTGAAATCTCGGCGAGAGTGCCCTCTGGAGTTGGGCTGATCGAAAACGCCGCCTGGACCGCAGCCACGGAGACTGGCCGGCTGAAGGTGAGAAGGACTCGCCCATCGGTCGGCACGTCCTTCTGACCGTTCTTGAAATTCGTGACGAGGGTCGTCGGCAAAGTGTTCTGGTACGCGAGATAGGCGCCCGCGCTCGCCAGCAGCACGAGGGCGACCAGGCCAGCGGCGATCCAGCCTCGACGTGAAAATCGTGAGGGGCGACGTGAGCTGCGCCTGAAGGGCGGCGCCGGTAACAACTCAGGCTCGAGCTCGGGGAGCGACGTGGATATGGACAACGGGCCGCCGGGATTATCTCAGATGTTCGCCGCCTGAGGGCTTCAGTCCGCGCAGGTACGGAAATGTGTAGATGCCGGTCGCGTGGCCACTTTCGAAAGCGATCTGCAGCGCGTACTGGCCGACCAACGTAACGTCGTGGATCTGCAGCTCCTCAGGGCTCAGCGCGTTGACCCTTGCTAGGCGCCCAGGCGCGCCGGCCTCACCGCGACACTCGGCGCACGGGCAAGCCCATCGAAGCTGCTCACCCGAATAAGAGACTTTGTGTCCGTCTTCCCACGTGATCACCATCTCCTGGCGCGCGCGATCGACATCGACGTTGACTGGAAACGGATCGGGGTCTTGCAGCGGTCGGGCTCTTTAGTGGACGTTGATGACGGGCAGCTGTCGAAATGATTGGATCGACGTGCGGGCCGCGACCTGCGAAGCGATGTGCACAAACGCTTTTGCGCCGGCGGAGTCTGGCCGCGAGATGACGACCGGAACGCCCGTGTCCGCGTCCTCGCGAATTCCTTCCTCGAGCGGCACTGCGCCGAGGAAGGGAACGCCGAGGCGCTTGGCGGCAGATTCAGCGCCGCCGTGGCTGAAGATCTCGTGGCGATGCCCGCAGCTCGGGCAGATGTACCAGCTCATGTTCTCGATGAGGCCGAGGGGCGTCACGTTGAGCTTCCGGAACATCTGGAGGGCCTTGACCGCGATGTCGGTGGCCACGTCTTGCGGCGTGCACACAATCGCTACGCCGGTCAGGGGAACCGCCTGGGCCAGTGTCAACGACGCGTCGCCGGTGCCGGGGGGAAGGTCGATCACCAGGTAGTCGAGGGAGCCCCAGTCGACCTGGACCATCATCGCTTCGATGGCTTTGCCGACCATCGGTCCGCGGTAGATGGTGGGCTGCTCGCCGGGATAAATGTGGCCGAACGACATGAGCTTCAGCCCGTGGGCGTCGATGGGCTTGAGGCGACCGTTGACCTGCTCGGGTTGGACCCGGGAGCCGGTCATGGCGGGAACCGATGGTCCATAGATGTCCGCATCGAGCAGGCCGACCTCGGCCCCGCTCTTGCGCAGCGCGGCCGCGAGGTTGACCGCGACGGTGGACTTGCCGACGCCGCCCTTGCCGGATGCGACGGCGATCGTCTGCTTGACGCCTGGCAGGATCTCGGACGGCTTCGGCCGCATGAAGGCGGGGCGGACGTTGGCCGTCATGCGGACGTCTACGGCCGTGACGCCTGGGATCTCACCCACGAGGTCTTGGGCCTGGGTTTTGAAGCGATCGCGCACTGGGCAAGCGGGAGTCGTGAGCTCGAAGGTGAAGCTGACCTTGCCGTGGGGGCTGACCTCGAGCTCCTTGATCATGCCGAGGCTCACCACATCGCGGCCGAGGTCGGGGTCCTGGATGTAGGCCAGCACCTGGAGCACCTGCTGGGAGGAGGGCACGGCCATCGTGACGGCATGTTACCGGTACTCGAGCGCAGGGCCGCGTTGCGCACCGTTGGGGCCACACGTGCGGAATCGCCCCCCAGCGATACGCACCGTTGGGGCCACACGTGCGGAATTCCGTTAGTTTCAGGTTCGTGGGCGGACGCGATGAGCTGGCTCTGCTTCAAGCTCAGTGCCGGGCATGCCACGTTTGTGTGGACCAGGGGATCATTCCTGAGGCCAATCCAACTTTCGAAGGCCGGTGGGGCGCGCCATTTTTTCTCGTCGGCCAGGCTCCCGGTCCTGTCGAGCGCGAGTCTCGCCGCCCTTTCTCTGGCCGCGCCGGGAAGGAGCTCGACCGTTGGATGGTTCGCGCCGGGTTTGAAAATGCCGAGGAGTTTCGGCGGCTCACCTACATCGCCGCCTTGATGCGCTGCTTCCCAGGGCGCAACCGCGCCGGGAGCGGTGACCTCAAGCCTCCGCCGCCTGCGGTCGCCAACTGCGCGCATTGGCTCGAGGCCGAGTTACGTCTTACGAAACCAAAGGTGATGATCCTTGTCGGTCAGATGGCGATCGCCCGTTTTCTTGGACAGGGCCGTCTCGAAGATCGTGTCGGTCATCGCTTTGGCGATCGGCCGGTCATGATTCCGCTGCCTCATCCATCGGGACAGAGCCGCTGGCTCAACGACCCAGCAAATCGCGAGCGCCTTGCGGCTGCGTTAGAACTTCTCAAAGAGCTTCGAATGAGTCTTGCGCGAACGACAAGAAGCAGGTCAAATAGCGACGGCGGTTCGCGGCAGCCGCCCCGCGCCCGGCGGGCCACACCACTGCGATGAGGAGAAAGGCGTGAAGTATCTGTTGGTCTATTACGGTGGGGGCATGCCTGAGACGCCGGCGGCGCAGGCTCGGGTTCTGAAGCAGTGGGACAAGTGGTTCGCGAAGCTCGGTCCTGCCATCGTCGACGGCGGCAATCCGTTTTCGGGCGCCGTGAACAAGATCAAGGCGGATGGAACCATCGCCAAAGGAGCTGTCGGCCAGCGAGCCAGCGGTTACAGCATTCTCGAGGCACCCTCGCTGGACAAGGCCACGAAGATGGCCAAGGGATGTCCGATCGTCAAGAGCGGCGGCCAGATCTCGGTCTACGAAACTTTCAACGCGATGTGATTGCCGGCATTCTTTGCGCGGCGTGAAAGCAGCCGGGCCGTAATCGAAGGCAGCGACGCGCGCCACCTGGCGCGGTCGCTGCGGGCCCGCGTGGGGGAGGAGATCGAGGTCATCGACCCCGCAGGTTTCATGCTCACGGTCCGCCTCGACGCGGTCTCGCGTGATCGCGTCGAGGGCGTCGTGGTGGCGGAGCGACCTCACCATCCGGAGCCGGTGGCACGGATCACCATCGCGATCGCCAACCTTCCGGCTCCGGGGCTCGAGCTGGTGCTGTCGCGCTGCACCGAAGCCGGCGCCTTCGCCTTTCACGTTTTTCAAGCCGATCGCAGCGTGGCCCGCGGCGCCAAGCCGGAGCGCTGGCAGACGATCTGCCGCGAGGCTTCCATGCTCGCCGGCCGCCTGCGGGTGCCAGACGTGGATGGCCTCGGGTCGCTCGAGGCGGTGCTGGAAATATCCAAAAATCCGCTCATGCTTGTGCGCGGCGCACCCCAACAGCTGGCCACGATGGCCGAGCCCAGCGATCTCACCCTGCTGATCGGTCCGGAAGGCGGCTGGTCCGACCGCGAGATCAGCCTCGTCAAGGCCCAGGCTGGTCTTGGGCCTCGCAACCTTCGAGCCGACACAGCCGCGCTCGTCGCCCTTTCAATTGCGCTCGCGGGCCGGGAATAAACCGCTCCCACTGTCGCTTCGTAATGAGATAAGATGGCGCATGGGATGGCGGAGCGAGTCGTGGAGGGCAATTTTGCCGGCGACCGCCTGGAGGAATCCAGCGGCCCGATCTCAATCGACCTGGCCGTCTTCACGCTCGCCGGACGCGAGCTGAGCGTCCTTCTCGCCGAGCGGACCGAGTCGCCCTATCCCGGCTTCTGGTCCCTGCCTGGCGCGCTGCGGCGACCCGGCGTCTCGCTCGATGCGCAAGCGCGATCCCTCCAGACCGCCGTGACCGGCATCGAGGGCGGCTGGATCGAGCAGCTGAAAACCTTTCACCGTCCGCAGCAGCTCGACAGCAGCGGGCATGTCGTCGTTCCGGGCCGCGACCCGCGAGGCGACGTCCTTTCGGTCTCCTACATCGCCATCGTCCCGACCGCGCTTGCGGAATCGTGCGCCGAGCACGGCAACGCCGGCATGCAGCAGTGGCACCCCGTGCGCCGGCTGCCGGTCGAGATGGCGTTCGACCATCGCGAGATCGTTGATTACGCCGTACGACGGCTGCGCAGCAAGGTCGGGTATTCCTCGATCGGCTTCCAGCTGCTGCCATCGGAGTTCACCATCAGCGAGCTGCAGCACGTCTACGAGGCGGTGCTCGGACTTTCGATCAACCGCGGCAACTTCTGGCGCAAGGTCGTCGATCGCGGCGTGATCGAACCGACCGGCAAGGAGCGCAACGTGCGCGGCAAGCGCGCCTACCTTTTCCGCTTCACCCAGCAGGCGTTCGGCCTGCGCGAGGAGCCCGATGGTTTTATCGAAGCCTGATCTAGATCGCCTTGTCAGGAATGCTCTCGAGGAAGACCTCGGAGAGGATGGCGTCGACATCACGACCGATGCGGTGGTGGACCCCAAGCTCATGGGCGAGGGTTTCCTCATCGCTCGCAAAGCCGGCGTCATCTCCGGCACGAGCGCGGCAGCCAGGGTTTTCGAGCTTGTGAACCCGCCGTCCGAGTACCACTCTCTTGTCGCCGACGGAACGCGCGTCAAAGAGGGCGACCAGGTGGCCAGGGTCAGCGGTCCGCTGGCCTCCATCCTGACCGCCGAGCGGACCGCGCTCAACTTCCTGCAGCGACTCTCCGGCATCGCGACGCTCACGCAGCGCTACGCGGACGCGCTTGCCCCATTTCCAAAGGTCACGCTTCTCGACACGCGCAAGACCACGCCGGGCCTTCGATTTCTCGAGCGCGCGGCAGTGCGCGCCGGCGGTGGCCACAACCACCGCGACGGTCTGTGGGACGCGATCCTCGTCAAGGACAACCATGTCGCCGCCGCGGGCGGTGTGACCGCTGCCATCGAGCGGGCGCGGAGCATTCGAATGCCGGTCGAGATCGAGGTCGACACGCTCGAGCAGCTTCAGGAAGCACTCGAGGCCGGAGTCGAAACCGTCCTGCTCGACAACATGCCGGCCGAGCTTCTGCGTCGGAGCGTGGAGATCACTGCTGGTCGCGCAAGGTTGGAAGCGTCCGGCGGCATGACGCTCGAAGGTGCGGTGGCGGCGGCGAAAGCCGGCGTTGACCGCATCTCAGTAGGTGCGCTGACGCATTCCGCGCCGGCGCTCGACGTGAGCCTGGAGGTCACCAAGACATGGCGGTAGAGCAGATCGACCTCGCATCGGATGCGGCCGAGTACGCACATCGCACCAAGCCCCGAGACATCTCGAGCATGAGCGCCGAGATTCGCGAGCTCGCTCGCACCCGCAACGCGGTCATCCTCGCGCACAACTACCAGGTGCCCGAGGTGCAGGACGTCGCCGACTATGTCGGAGACTCGTTGGGCCTCTCACGACAGGCGGCCGCGACGGACGCGGACGTGATCGTGTTCTGCGGTGTGCACTTCATGGCCGAGACAGCCGCGATCCTCAGCCCGACCAAACGGGTGCTCATCCCCGACCTCGCGGCGGGCTGCTCGCTCGCCGACACGATCAACGCCACGCAGCTCGCCGCCTGGAAGGCCGAGCACCCTGGGGCGATCGTCGTCTCGTACGTGAACACCACCGCCGAGGTGAAGGCGCTGAGCGACTACTGCTGCACGTCGGGGAACGCCGAGCGCGTGATCCGCGCGATCCCGGAAGACAAAGAGATCCTCTTCCTGCCCGACATGTTTCTCGGCACCTACCTCGAGAAGGTGACCGGCCGGACGATGCACGTCTGGCCGGGCGAGTGCCACGTTCACGCCGGCATCCGGCCCGCCGACATCGACCGCGCCCGCAAGGAGCACGGCGACGCGGACCTGCTCGTTCACCCGGAATGTGGCTGCGCCAGCCAGTGCATGTACTTCAAAGCCAATGGGGACATCGATGCCGACCGCACTCACATCATGAGCACGGAGGGCATGGTCCGCCACGCGCAGCAGCACCCGACGCGCAGCTTTGTCGTGGCGACCGAGCTCGGCATCATGCATCGCCTGTCGAAGGAAGCGCCCCAGGGCCGGTTCTATGCGGCGAGCGAGCGCGCGATCTGCCGATACATGAAGAAGATCACGCTCGACAAGCTGCTCACCTCACTCAAGGACGACGTGTTCGAGGTCAAGGTCCCGCAGGAAGTCGCGGACAAAGCACGCGGCGCGATTCAACGAATGGTCGAAATATGAGAGGGAACCTGTCGGTTCCCTCTCATCGCGGCGTCGGCGAAGCCGACCCGGCCTACGGCCGGGCAAGCGCCGCTGCTCACCTTCCCGCTGTTTGGGACTTGGAGAAAAGTTGTGATCCGGACTGACCTCCTTGTAATCGGCGACGGGCTTGCCGGCTCGGCGGCGGCGCTCGAGGCGGCGCGCATGGGCGCCTCGGTCGCGTTGGTTTCCGCGGCGCATGGCTCGTCCGATCGTGCGCAAGGCGGAATCGCGGCGGCAACACTTCCCGAGGACTCGCCGCGACTGCATGCGCTTGACACGCTGGCCGCGGGTGGCGATCTGTGCGACCCGAGCGCCGTCGCGCTGCTGACCTCGGCCGGGCCCAGCACTGTGCGCTGGCTGGAGTCGCTGGGTGTCCGGTTCGACGGCGGCAGCGCACGCGAGGCCGCGCACTCTCTCCCGCGCGTGTTGCACCTGGGCGGCGACCAGAGCGGCAGCACGTTGATGGGCTTCATGCGCACGGCGATCGAGCACGAGCCAAGGATCACGCGATATCGCGCGCGCCTGGATTCGCTGATCGGTGACGGCACCGTCGCGGGTGCTTCGTTCACGGGTGGGCTCGTGATCGTCGCGGGTGCGACGGTGCTCGCCACCGGCGGTTATGCGGGCCTCTACGGACGCACGACCAACAGCCGGATCAGCAACGGCAAAGGCATCCTCGAAGCTGCTCGCGCCGGTGCGCGTGTCGCGGACCTCGAGTTCGTGCAGTTTCACCCGACGGTCTTCGACGGCCCCGAATCCTTCTTGATCACTGAAGCGCTGCGTGGTGCTGGGGCTGTTCTGGTTGACGATCACGGCGAGCGTTTTGTCGACGAGCTGTTGCCCCGCGACCAGGTCGCGCGCGCGGTGGCGGCGCATCAGGGCCGCGCGTTCCTTTCGGCCGTCCACATGGACCCGAACATGCTGCACCGGAGCTTTCCCAACTTCATCCGCAACTGCCGCCGGGTGGGCATCGACCCGCTTCGACAGCCGGTGCCGATCGCGCCCGCCGCTCACTACACGATGGGCGGAATCGTGACCGACCTCGACGGCCGGTCATCTATCGAGGGACTCTATGCGGCTGGGGAGTGCGCTCGCACAGGCGTGCACGGCTCAAATCGGCTGGCCAGCAACTCGCTGCTCGAAGCGGCGGCATTCGGACGCAGGGCCGCTGTCGCGGCGGTCGGCGTGTCGCCCGCAAACAAGATTGGCGAACAAGGGCCGATGACATGGCGGCGGGGCGACCTCACTGTTGCGGAGATTGGTTCGTTGCTCGACTCGGCGGCGGGGGTCATCAGAACCGGAGCAAATCTGACGGATGCACTGGCCACGCTGCGCTCAGGCGCCGTGTCCTCAGTGGCGGCCGACGCGGCCGAGTTGGCTTCAATGATTTGCGCCGCGGCTCTGGCGCGTCCCGTCAGCTTGGGTGCCCACCAGCGGCAGGACACGCCAGCCGCACTGGCCAGCTAGCGTTTCAGATCTCGGTAGGTTTCTACTTCGCCTGCGATGGCAATGACCGACGCCACGCCGAACAGCAAGGCTCCAACGATTAACAGGGCGGCGGCAAGCGGGAGAAAGTAGGCGGTCTCTGCCAGTCCAACACACAGGACTCCGACCGACAGCACCAGAACCGCATAAGTCCGGAAGCCACGCCGGCTGGCGGCGAAACCTGGAGCCAGCTCGCCCAGGGGTTGCGACGTCACTCGGCGCATGACGAGGTCGCCCGCGCCAAACAGATTTAGCAGCAGCGCCAGACCCGCCACGACCAGGATCACGCCAATCGCAAGCACGACTCCCACGTCGGCATCTTCGCACTGCCTAGCATTGCAGCGTGCCCACCACGCAGGACCGAGTCCGGAACTTCTGCATCATCGCCCACATCGATCACGGCAAGTCCACGCTCGCGGATCGGCTGCTGGAGTACACCGGCTCGGTCAGCAAGCGCGACATGCAGGACCAGATGCTCGACACCATGGACCTCGAGCGCGAGCGCGGGATCACGATCAAGCTCCAGGCCGTCCGCATGACCTATCCGGCCAAGGACGGGAAGAAGTACGAGCTCAACCTGATCGACACGCCCGGACACGTCGACTTCGCATACGAGGTTTCGCGGTCGCTCGCCGCATGCGAAGGGGCGATCCTGGTGGTCGACGCGGCGCAGGGCATCGAAGCGCAGACTCTCGCGAACCTCTATCAGGCGGTCGAGGCGGGTCTGACGATCATCCCGGTCGTCAACAAGATCGACCTGGATGCGGCGCAGCCCGAGATGGTCGCCGAAGAGATCGCCGACGTGACAGGCATCCCACGCGACCAGGTCATCTTCGCCTCGGCCAAACAGGGCATCGGTACTGAAGACATCCTCGAGGCGGTCGTGGCCCGGGTGCCGCCGCCGCGCGGCGATCCGTCCAAGCCGCTGCGCGCCCTGATCTTCGACTCGCACTACGACATCTACCGGGGCGTCATCACGTATGTGCGCGTGGTTGACGGCGAGATCATTCCGAAATCCAAGATCCGGATGATGAACACGGACAAGGTCCACGACGTTGATGAGGTGGGATGGTTCGCGCCGCGTCCACAGCCCGCGGAGAAGCTGACCGCGGGCGAGGTCGGTTACGTCATCGCGGCGATCAAGAACGTGGTCGACGCGCGCGTGGGCGACACGATCACCACCGCGGAGCACGGAGCCTCCAAGCCGCTGCCGGGCTACCGGCAGGTCAAGCCCATGGTCTTCGCCGGCCTCTTTCCATCCGACTCAGACCGGTTTCCTGACCTGAAAGAGGCGCTGGAAAAGCTCCAGCTCAACGACGCGGCGCTGTCCTACGAGCCGGAGAACTCGGCCGCGCTGGGTTTCGGATTTAGATGCGGGTTCCTCGGACTTCTCCACCTGGAGATCGTGCAGGAGCGCCTGGAGCGTGAGTTTGAGCTCGACCTGATCACGACCGCACCCACCGTGGAATACCAGGTGACGCTGAAGCGGGGGGGAGTGATCGCGGTCGACAACCCGGCGCTGCTGCCAGACCCGACGATGATCGAATCGATCGCCGAGCCGTACGTGAAGCTGACGATCATCGTGCCCTCCACTTACGTGGGACCAATGATGGAGCTGTGCCAGGAGCGCCGCGGCTCGTTCAAGCACCTCGAGCACAAGCCCGGCGACAGGGTCGTGCTCGAGTATGAGATCCCGCTGGGCGAGATCATTCACGACTTCTACGACCAGCTGAAGTCTCGCTCCAAGGGCTACGCCTCGATGGACTACGAGATGATCGGGTTCCGCGAGGGCGAGCTCGCCAAGCTCGACGTCCTGGTGGCGGGCGAACCTGTCGACGCGCTTTCACTCATCACGCATCGCAGCAAGGCCCAGGTGCAAGGCCGCAAACTTGTCGAAAAGCTCAAGACGATCATTCCGCGGCAGATGTTCGAGGTGCCGCTGCAGGCTGCGATCGGCGGCAAGGTGATCGCCCGCGAGACGATCCCGGCGATGAGGAAGGACGTGCTGGCCAAGTGCTACGGCGGCGACATCACCCGCAAACGAAAGCTTTTGGAAAAGCAGAAGGAAGGCAAGCGACGGATGAAGCGGGTCGGCTCGATCGAGATACCGCAGGAGGCGTTCATGGCGGTGCTCAGCCTTGACTAGAGCTTTGCGGCTGATCGCATTGCTCGCGCTGGTGGCCGTCGTGACGGTTGCGTGCACGAGGTCGACGTCGTCGACCTCCGGCGCTAAGCCCGCCGACATCCTGGCAGGCGCGATCGACCTCGCAGACCTGACATCGGTCGTCGGTGACGCGTCCAGTTGGTGGCCCGGCCCACCGACATTCGGTGTGCGCCCGCTGGACACGGCGAACATGCCGCCGCAGGTGCGGTCGGAGACCATCGTCAGGTTCTCCCGCGTCGGCACGGCGGAGAACGTGTACACGCTGTACCGAATCTGGGACACGACCTCGCTTGCGACCGCGGTCATGAGCAGCTACCAAACCGCGCTCGGCACCTCGCTCACCGGACCAAAGGCCGGCGATCAGGTCCTTTACTACCAGCAGCAGCTTCAGTACGGTGCGGCGCCCTACGCCACCGAGGCCTACATCCGTGTCGGCCAGACGATCATCCAGAGCATCTGGAGCCGCACCGACTCATTCGGCGGCGCGAGCAAGCTTGGAAAGATCGCGGTCAAGATCGCCTCGCGCCTGAAGCAGGTCACAGCGGGCAAGGTGCACGCGACGCCACCGTCGTCGACCGACACCGCGCTGCTTCCGCCGCCTGGTCCGTACCTCACCCTGCTTGGATCAGCTCGGCTGGCCATCGAGGCCGCTGTCGTGATGGTGCACTCGGCGTCGCCCGACGCGATGGCCACCGGCCTGCATGACGCCGGGCTCAAGACCTTTGTGTTCGGCGACTACACCCTCGACAACGACACGCACATGGAGGTGCGCACGGGCGTCCTCGAGTTTCAGTCGGCGTCGTCTGCCTCGCTTTGGCTGGATGAGGTGCGCGGCACCAACTCGCTGACCTCCGATGGCTTTGCCGCTTACTTCGACGATCTGACCGGTCAGTATTTCCTGCTGTTCGTCGCGGGCAGCAGGGCGGCCGTCTACATCTGCCGGTCGGTGGCGGAAGGCGAATCCGCGTCGCGCTCTTGCGAGGCGCCCATCGCACCGGTGGGCGCGGCCTGGAAGTCGAGCCTCAAGGGCTAGCTGCCACCGCTCGACCCCGCACTGACGTTGCGCATCGCCTGGAACCACTCCCACTGCTTCGTCAAGCCCTCGCGCAGCGAGACTCGAGGTTCCCAGCCGAGGCGTTCGCGGGCGAGATTGATCGAGGCGCCTGTGTGCCTCGGTTCTCCGGGGACGGCCGGCAGCATCTGCTTCCGCACCTTCATGCCGCTGATGTCCTCGAGAGTCGCCAGCACGCCGTTGATCGAGCTGCGGCCTCCGCCGCCCAGGTTGAACACCTGGCCAGTGACTTTCTCGGTCGCCGCTTTGATCGTGCCTTCGATCGCGTCCGAGATATAGGTGAACTCCCGTGTCTGCTCACCGTCTCCGAACACCTCAATCATCTCGCGATCGACCAGCGCCTGCATGAATCTTGAAAATGCCATGTCGGGCCGCTGTCGTGGGCCAAAAACCGTGAAGTACCGCACGGACACGGCGGGAACGCCGAAGTTCTTCGCATATAGGAGGGTCATGTGCTCGGCTGCGAGCTTGGTGACTCCGTCGGGTGACACCGGCCGAGGCAGCGCCGACTCTTTGGTGGGAAACATCTCCGCATCGCCGTACACCGATGAGCTTCCGGCGAAGACCAGGCGGTCGACGGGCGTCTCTTTCAGGGCCTCGAGGAGGCGCTGCGTGGCGATGATGTTGTTGCGCACGTAGCGGTCGAACTGTCCGCCCGAGCGAGGGCGCACACCGTCCTGGCCCGCCAGGTGGTAGACGACGCTAGCGCCGCGAAAGGCGTGCTTCAGATTGGAGTCGACGAGGTCGAGCTCTTCAAATGTGAAGTCGGGATTGGCCTTCGACGCGGCGAGGTTCTGCTCCTTCCGGGCGCGTTCGTAATAGTCCGTGAAGCTGTCGACGCCGACGACCTCGTGTCCGAGGGTGAGAAGCCGTTCGCATAAATGCGAGCCGATAAACCCGGCCGCGCCGGTCACGACGACACGCGTTGGAGTGCTCACCGCTGACACAGAGTGCGGTTCGGCAGCGTTCGATTGCAACTGAGAAGACTCCTATCCTCATACCGGTGAATCGATTCGAGTCCTGGTTGTCGGGGTCGGGCGCCGGAATCACGGTCAAGGAATTTCCTGAGGGGACGCGGACGGCGGTGGATGCCGCGCGCGCGGTTGGCTGCGAGCTCGGACAGATCGTCAAGTCGCTGGTGTTCGTCGCCGGGGGTCGTCCGGTGGTGGCGCTGGTCAGCGGGGCGAACAGGCTGGACGAAAGACGGCTGGCTGGGGTCGCGGGCGAGCCGGTCAAGAAGGCCGATGCCGAAACTGCGCGCGCGGCGACTGGATTCGCGATCGGCGGCGTGCCTCCCTTTGGCCACGCGACCGAGATCCCGGTCTTCATGGACCGCGATTTGCTGAGCTACGCGGAGGTCTGGGCGGCCGCCGGCCGGCCGGATTCAGTGTTTGAAATTTCGCCGGGCCGGCTGCTGGAGCTAAGCCATGCCACCGTGACTGATTTGAAGGTGGATGTCTGAATGAACGCTTTCAGGCATCTCTATCTGCATATCCCTTTCTGCAAGCACAAGTGCGGGTACTGCGATTTCAATGCCTACTCGGGCATGGATCGCTTGATGCCCGACTATGTCGACGCGCTGGAGCGTGAGCTGGTGCGCGCCCGGGATCGATTTCCGTTTGAGCAGCTCGAGACTGTCTATCTCGGCGGCGGCACTCCAAGCCTTCTGCCCGCTGAGCTCGTGACTCGGCTCCTGCGATTCATCCACGCCAACTTCGCCCTCGCGCCCGGAGCCGAGGTCACGCTGGAGGCGAATCCCGCGAGCACCGATGAGCGCAAGCTCACTGCCTGGCTCGAGGCTGGAGTCAATCGCTTGAGCCTTGGGGTGCAGGGCTTCGACGGCCACGCACTCGCCGTGCTGGAAAGACGAACTGATGCGGCGCAGGCGACGCATGCCTTCGAGCTCGCACGCGCTGCGGGGGTGCGAAATATCAGCATCGACCTCATCTATGCGGTCCCGTTTCAGAGCCTCGATTCCTGGCTCGAGACGCTCCGCCGCGGCATCGCGTTGGGCCCAGACCACGTCTCGACCTACTGCTTGACCTTCGAGGAAGGAACCTTGTTGTGGCGCCGTCGCGCCGCCGGTCGCGTGCCCGAGGTCGACTCCGACCTTGCATGGGATCAGCTCGACGGCGCGTGCGCTGAGCTCGATCGAACCGGTTTCCGGCGGTACGAGGTCTCGAGCTGGGCACGACCTGGTTTCGAGTCGCGGCACAACCAGGCGTACTGGAAATGCAGCCCCGTGTACGGCGGCGGCGCGGGCGCGCACTCGTACTCGACCGATGGCGCAACGGCGCGGCGATGGTGGAACGTCGCGCGGCCTCGCGACTACATCGCGGCGTGCCCGGAGCCCGAGGCGGACGGGGAAGACCTCGCCGAACGGAAGACCGTGGCCGAGAGCTTGATGCTCGGGCTGCGCACCGCGGTCGGGATGGCGGCGCCGGCTGGTTTCGAGCGCGAGCTCGCCGAGCTGGAGGCCGGCGGCCTGGTCACGAGGAGCAACGGCCGGGTGGCGCCAACCCGGCGTGGCATGGACCTGCACAACCAGATCGCTCTTTCGGTACTGTAACTAGCACTCTCGGCCAGAGAGTGCTGAAACCATGGAAAACAGAAAGCAGGCAATCCTGCGCGCAGTGGTGAACGAGTTCACCACGAGCGCCGTGCCCGTCGGCTCCCAGGCGCTGCAGAGCCGCTACTTCGTAAACCTGTCCTCGGCCACCATCCGCAGCGAGCTGGCCGAGCTCGCGGACCTCGGCTACCTCGCCCAACCCCACACCTCGGCCGGGCGCGTCCCGACGGACTCTGGCTACCGCTACTTCGTCGACTTCCTCATGGATCTCGAAACGATTCCAGAGCACGTGACCGCGTTTATCGAGAACGAGCTGCGTTTAGCACCCGCGGACGTCCAGGGCATGGTCGAGAAGGTGGCGATGACCGTGGCCGCGGTGACGCAGAACGCCTCAGTCGCCAGCGCGCCGCAAGGCTCGCAGGCCCGCATCAAGCACGTCGACCTGGTCTCACTCGAGCCGACCGAAGTGCTGCTGATCCTCCTGCTCGAAGGCAATCTCCTTCGACAGCAGGTGGTGACGGTGACGGAAGAGGCGGTGCAGCCGGAGCTGACGAAGCTGGCCTCTCGGTTCAACACGACGCTTGGCGGCCGTGGCAGCGAAGAGGTCCGGCGCAGCTACGACGGCGCCGTGCTTGGGCTGGAGAAAGAGCTGCTCGGGCGCGTGGTCGCGGTGCTCGACCTGTATGAGAAGGGCTCAGAAAGCCTGGTCGTGCACGACGGGGTCCGCAACCTCTTGCGGCAGCCGGAGTTTGCCGAGTCGTCGCGTCTTCACCAGGTGCTCGAGGTACTCGAAGAGACTCGGTACCTGACCGTCTTGCTCCGCCAGCTGATCGGTGAATCCGACCTGCAGATCGTGATCGGCTCAGAAAATGCATCGAGCCAGCTGCAGGGTTGCGCCGTCGTGCTGACGACTTATGGACCATCCAACCGGCTGAAGGGCGTGCTCGGGGTGATCGGGCCGACCCGCATGGCGTACAGCCAGACGGTTGCCCGGCTGCAGGCCGTGGCTCGCAGCGCGAGCGATCGCATGGCGGACCTGGGAGTTTGACCGGACGTGATTGCGCGGTATCTAAGAGACGATGACCACGCGTAAGCACCCGCACGACCCGCACGAGGGAGAGGGCCGCAGCGAGACGGTCGATCCGCCGGATTCCAGAGCCGTGACTTCGATGGAGACCAAGATCGCTGAGCTCGAGTCCGAGCTCGCCGAGGCCAAGGATCGACGGCTGCGGCTCGCGGCCGACTTCGACAACTTCAAAAAGCGGACCCGTCAGGAGCAGCTCGAGACGATCCAGCACGCTTCAGCGGACCTGATCGCCAGGCTCTTGCCAGCGCTCGACGACCTGCACAAGGCCCTCGATCACAAGCCAAAAGGCGTCGACGAGGCATGGGTCAAGGGACTCGAGCTGAGCGTGCGCAAGCTGGACGAGGCGCTGAGCGCGCATGGGCTGGAGCCGATCGAGTCAGTCGGCGCCCGCTTCGATCCGAAGCTCCATGAGGCGATCGGCTCGGAAGAATCGGTGGAGCACCCGGAGGACACGATCACCTCAGAGCTTCGTCGCGGCTACCGCATCCGCGACCGCGTGGTCAGGCCGGCGCTCGTCAAGGTGGCGCGCCCACCGGAGCCCCCGGCGTCAGACGACTCAGACCGCTAGAGGAAGACCTTGGCCGTCAAGCGCGACTACTACGAGGTGCTGGGATGTGCCCGGCAGGCCTCACCGGATGAGCTGAAGCGCGCCTTTCGCAAGATCGCGATGGATTCGCACCCGGACCGCAACCCAGACGACCCGGCCGCAGCCGCGCGGTTCAGGGAGGCGAGCGAGGCATACGCGGTCCTCTCGGATCCGGGTCGGAGGCGCTCGTACGACATGTTCGGGCACGCCGCCGTCGAGTCGGGAGGTGGCCCGGCCGTCGACTTCTCGGACATGCCGTTTGGCGACATCTTCGACACCTTCTTCGGTGCAGGCTTTGGCGGTCGCGCACGCCGCGAGCGTTCCAACCGCGGTGACGATCTCCGCTACGACCTGACGATCACATTCGAAGAATCGTTCACCGGGGTCGAAAAGCAGATCGAGGTCGCGCGCCTTTTGACCTGCGAACGCTGTTCGGGCAGCGGCTCCGAGCCGGGTACTGGCGACGAGTCGTGTCCCAGCTGCCGGGGGTCCGGCCAGATCCGCCGCCAGGCGCAATCGATTTTCGGGGCGGTCGTCACCACGGCCACCTGCCCAACCTGCCGGGGCGCCGGTCGCCTGATCAAGAACCCATGTCTCCAGTGCCGCGGCCAGGGTCGCGTGCAGCAGCCCAAGCGCATTGCCATCAAGATCCCCGCCGGCGTCGACACCGGGTCCCAGATCCGGCTCAGCGGCGAGGGAGAGTCCGGCCTCAGGGGCGGCCAGCCGGGAGACCTCTACGTGGTGCTGCGAGTCAAGGCCCATGCCCATCTCGCGCGGCACGAGCAGGACACCGTGTACGAGCTGCGGGTGAACATGGTCCAGGCCGCGCTGGGAGACCGGATCGAGATCCCGACGCTCGAAGGCACAGTAGAGATCGCCATCCCGGCCGGCACCCAGCACGGCCAGTCGTTCCGCCTGGCCGGCCGGGGCATGCCGGATGTTCGGGGCGGGCGGCGCGGCGACCAGTACGTCGTGGTTCAGGTCGTGGTGCCCAAGGACCTCACGCTGGAGCAGAAGTCACTGCTCCGGAAGGTGGGTGGACTGACTGGCAAGCCCGAAAAGGTGTCGAAGGGCTTTTTTGAGAAACTACGCGACGCGATCTCCCTCGACTAGGGCCCACTCTCAGGAACTTCCCAGGTTCAAGGCATAACCTGAGCGCAATTGGGGTAGTTATTTGATTCGGCAGTAGCTTTGAGCCGTATATAGAAAGGAAGAGAGTGGCAAAGACCATCGATCTCGAGTTGACCCGGGCCGAAGTGGAGGTCCTGGAGCTGGAAGCCCGGCTCCGCGTGGTACCCATGAACGACACCCAGCTGTCGGACGCCCTGAAGACCGCCCTGGCGGCCAAGAAGGAGCGCCTGACCAAGCTGCGCACCCTGCACGCCGCAGCCGGCCGCGCCCGCGCCACGGAGAAGGATGGCAACGAAACCCAGCCCCTTCACGCCCAGCGCCGGCCGCCCTTGAAGCGGACGGTTCCTCAGCGCCCGCAGGCCAAATCGGGCAAATAACCCGGAACTCAAGCCGGGCGGCTTAGGCCTGCCTGGCCCTTTGGGCCGCGCACCCAATCGCGTGTTCGAACGTTATCGTGATCGAGTTGGCCACCGATCCGACCCAGTCTCAGCCCACGTCCATCCATCCCGACGCCCTTGACGCCATAGCGGGATGGGCCAACGAGGGCCGCCGCCTGCGCCTGTGGGCGCTCCTTCTCCCGGTCATCACTGGAATCGGCGCCACTGTGATCCTGGCCGCGGTCGGCTTCCGCCTTTGGCTGGCCGATGTCCGGGTGAGCGAGCTCGCTGCCTGGGCGGTGGCCCTTTTGATCCTTGCGGTGCTCGCCTACCTAAGCCAGCACGTGCTCGACCGCAGCCTCGCGCGGCAGGCCGAGCGGCAAGCGTCGTTGCTCCAGGCGATCAGCGACATCGGAGAGGGGCTGGTCATCACCGACCAGGGTCGGTACGTGGCCGGCAACGCTGCGTATCAAGCCCTGACCGGTTACGGGTCTGAGGAGCTCGCGGCCTTCGGCTCGCTGATCGAGCTCGCCCCGCCCGAGGAGCGCGAGCAGCTCACCTCTCAACTCGCCAATCGATTGGTGGGAGGCGACGCACCCTTCCGCTACGAATCGGCGCTCATCACCAAAGACGGGCGCCGCATCCAGGTCGAGACGGCGGTGCGGCGGCTGGCCGCCGAGGGCAAGCACCGGCTGCTGGCCCTGGTCCACGACATCAGTGAGCGGCATCGCATGGAAGAGGCCGAGCGCGAGAGCGAGACGAGGTTCCGAACTCTCTTCGAGCAGGCGCAGGCCGGCATGGCGTTCGCGGGCCTCGACGGGCGCATCACCACGGTGAACGCGGCTTTCTGCCAGCTGGTCGGTTACAGCGGCGACGAGCTGCGGAAGCTCTCCCTGCTCGACATCACATACGCCGAGGACGTGCCGCCGCTGCAGGAGACGATGTTCCGAATGATCGCGGGTGGTGAAGAAGGCACTCGAATCGAGAGTCGCTACACGCGCAAGGACGGCGACGCAGTTTGGGTCGACGTGACGACCCGCCTCGTTCGCGGTCCAGACGGAAATCCGCTGTACCTCCAGACGGTCGCCGTCGACATCCGCGACCGCAAGCGCGCAGAGGTTTTGCGGGCTGCGCGGTTTGCGGTCACGCAGGCGCTTGTCACGTCGCCCGGCTGGGAGAAAGCCGCGCCGGGTGTGCTCGAAGGCCTGTGCAACACGCTCGACTGGGAGCTGGCGGAATACTGGGAGGTCGACGCCGAGCGCGAGGTGATGCACTTCGTCACCGCGTGGAAGCGTCCCGGGCGCGACACGACCAGCTACGAGGCGACCGCAACCGAGACAAGCTACAGGCGAGGCGAGGGTCTCGCCGGGCGGGTATGGGAATCGGGTTCGCCGGTTTCAGTGCTCGATGTCGCCTCCGACGACTCACCCCGCGCCGCCGCCGCCGTGGCCGCCGGGCTCAAAGGCATTGTCGGTTTCCCGGTGCGAAGTGGCCGTCGGGTCGTGGGCATGATCGCGCTCCACACCTGGGCGCCGCGCGAGCTGGATGAGGGGCTGCTTGCGGTCATGAACGACGTCGGGTCCCAGATCGGCGAGTTCGTCGAGCGCAAGCGCGCCGAGGTGGCGCTGCAGGAAAGCGAGAAGCGGATGCGCTCCGTGCTCGACAACGTCTCCGACGGGCTCGCCACCATCGAGCAGAGCGGAATCATCGAGTCCGCCAACCCGGCCGTGGTCAAGCTCTTCGGCTACTCGGAGCAAGAGCTCGTCGGCCAGCAGGCGGATGTGCTCATCGCGACCACCCATCGCAGCGCGTTCGTCAACTACCTCGAGCGGCGGTTGAAGCTCGACATCCCGGTCAGCGGGGCGCACGAGACGATGGGCAAGCGGAAGAACGGAAGCCTGTTCCCCCTCGAGTTTGTCGTGAGCTCGATGCAGATCGGATCGCGGCACCTTTTCATCGCCACCCTGCGCGACATCAGCGAGCGTAAGGCGCACACCGATGCGCTCGAGTACCAGGCCCTGCATGACGCGCTGACGGGGCTGCCGAACCGCAGCCTTTTCGGCGACCGGTTGCGGCAGGCGCTCCTTGCAGCTCGCCGCAACCAGAAGATGTTCGGGGTGCTGCTCCTCGACCTCGACCGGTTCAAGGACATCAACGACGCCCTCGGTCACGACCGCGGAGACAGCCTGCTTCAGGAAGTGACGGCGCGGCTGCGTGGCGTGCTGCGCGCTACGGATACCATCGCGCGACTTGGCGGCGACGAATTTGCGGTGCTGACAACAGACGCCAAGCATCCCGACGACGTGGTGTCGACGGCCAAGAAAATTCTTGCATCGCTCGAAGGCCCCTTCGCGATCGCGGACCAGATGGTTGAAACCGGCGCTTCAATCGGAATCGCGATGTATCCCGTCCATGGAGACGACCCGAGCACCCTGCTTCGGCGCGCCGACGTCGCGATGTATGTCGCGAAGCGGTCTGGTGGTGGCTTCGCCGTCTATGCGCCCGAGCAGGAGGCCCAGACCTTGCGCCGCTCCGGCCTGGCCGGTGAGCTGCGCCGTTCGATCCCGCAGGGTGAGCTGGTCCTGCATTACCAGCCACAGGTCACGCTGGCCACCGGCGCGATGCATTCTGTCGAAGCGTTGGTGCGGTGGAACCATCCACGCGAAGGTTTGATGCCGCCAGACCGGTTCATTCCGATGGCCGAAGACACAGGCATCATCCATCCGCTCACCGCCTGGGTGCTCGATTCGGCGCTGGCGCAGCTGACCAAGTGGCTCGAGGAGGGCCTGGATGTCTCGATCTCGCTGAACGTCTCACCCCGCAACATCGAGGACCACTCGCTGGAGGAGATGGTCGCGCGCGCACTCGGCACGTTCAAGGTCGAGCCGCAGCGGCTGACGCTGGAGATCACCGAGGGCGTGGCGATGGCGGCGGCCGCCGCCAAGGCACTCCACCGCCTCAACGAGATGGGCGTGCGGCTCGCTCTAGACGACTTTGGGACGGGCTACTCGTCGCTGCTGTATCTAATGCGCCTGCCGGTGAACGAGATCAAGATCGACCGCTCATTTGTTTCGGCGCTCGCGACGGATCCAGACTCAGGTGCGATCGTGCGGTCGGCGGTCGGGTTGGGCCACAACCTCGGACTGAGGGTCGTCGCGGAAGGCCTGCAGGACCGCGCCGCGGAAGCCGTGCTGGTGGAGTCTGGCTGCGATGCGGCGCAGGGATTTCTGGTCGGGCGGCCTTGCCCTGAAAAAGAGATGACTGCTCTCCTGCTGGCACACTCCGGCCTTGCCAAACAGCTTGACTAGGTACAGCGATTCCGAACGTTTGGCGCCAGAGATTCGCTTCGATCGACCGCATGCCGAACGGTTGGCGCCAAACGTGCGTTATCGCCGGTGCGGGTGAGGAACGCGCTCGTCCTGGGGGCCGGCGGTCAGCTTGGCTCGGAGCTGGCGCGTCTCTTGGGTCCAGGCTCAGGTGTGGCGCATGCCGAGGCGTCAGTCACCGACCGAGAGTCGATTGACCGTCTCATTCGCGATCGCCGGCCCGAAATTGTCTTCAACTGCGCCGCCTACAACGCGGTCGACCGCGCCGAGACAGAATCTGACCTTGCCTTTGCGGTCAACGGTCAGGGACCGGCCAACGTGGCCGCGGCGTGCGCGGCCGGTGGCGCGCGCCTGGTCCACTTCTCGACGAACTTCGTGTTCGACGGCGCGCTCGACCGGCCGTACACGGAGTCGGATGATCCGGCGCCGCTCAGTGTCTACGCCGCCTCGAAGCTCGAGGGAGAGCAGCGCGTCCTCGAACGCCTTCCGAGCGCCCTGGTGATCAGAAGCTCGGCCCTGTTCGGCGATACCGGGTCGGCCATCAAGGGCGGGAGCTTCCCCGAGCGGATCCTGGAGCGCGCGAGGCGGGGGGAGCCGATCACTGTGGTTTCCGACCAGAAGGTCAATCCGACCTACACGGGCGACCTGGCCCCATCCGCCATCGAGCTTGCCGGGAGCGGCCTCGGAGGCGTGGTCCACCTGGTGGCCGCCGGCTGCGCCGGGTGGGATGAGTTCGCTCGGGCGGTGCTCGAGGAATCTGGGGTCTCGGCCCCCGTGGGCTCGATGCTTTCGGTGGATCTGGGCGCGCAGGCTCGGAGGCCGCTCAACGGCTGCCTGACGTCAAACCGTGTGGCTCCACTGCGGCCCTGGCGCGAGGGTTTGCGCGAGTGGTCTCATCGCCGCCGCAAGAACCCATAAAAAAGGCTCGGGCCGGGCGATTTCTCGACACCGGCACCGAGCTTGGCTGCGGGGGGTGAGGTCGAATGGATGATGATGCCCGCGATTGACTTTTACTGTAGAAGGCGCAGCCGGAACCGTCCGCGCAGGTAAAAGTTTAGGCGCGGAATCCGAGAGCAATCTGGTCGTTTTCTGCACTTTTTCGACGACGAAACGAATGCGTTACTCGTGGAATTCCAAGCCAGGTCGCCCGCGCCATGATCCCGCCGTGCTAGAAGTGCGTTGCTCCAGCACACGACTTGCACACTTTGCTCAGTTCGAACGATTTAGCAGACCGTCTTGGCATCAGCCGGGCGAGCGTTCTGCGCGCTGTCTCGAGGGGACAGCTTCGCCCGGCGCTGGTCACTCCGGGCGGCCATCGGCGCTTCCTCCCACCGGATGCCGAATCGCTGGCCAACGGCTACGCAAAAGGCGACCGAGTTGACCAGCTGATCAGCTCGAGCGGGGCGGCGCGCCTTTTGGGTATCAGCCAGCAGACCTTGAACAGGGCTGTCCGCGAGGGCCGCCTTCGTCCGGCGGTCGTTACGCCGGGTGGCCACCGGCGTTTTGCCAGGTCCGACATCGCCGCATCCCGGCGTGAAGCGGCCGGCCCTGCGCGGGACGGAGGGACAGGCTGATGGCCGGCGACACTCCGCCAATACGTTCGGCCTCGCGGTCAGACCGCGTCCAGGTCGCGTGGAGCATCCTGCTCAACTCCATCCTGGTCGCGGCTCTCGTCCTTGGCGCGATTCCGATGGTCGCCATCGTGCACGGGTTCATCGAGATGGTGGGGCAGTCGAAGATCAAAAGCGGAGCCGACTGGATCGCTTACGGCTTTGCCTTCACGGGTCTCTTCCTCGGCGCCGTCTTTTTCGCTTACGCGATCAAGTACTACTTGAGCACGGCGATGGTCCTGGTGACCACCCTTGCCGGTGGCGGCTCGCGCACAGCCAACGGTCATGGAGCCAATGGCTCGCACTCCAACGGTCGCAACCGCATTGGTGACAACGGCAACTACATCGACCTGGGATATCACCCATTCGTCTCGGTGCATGTCGCGGCTTACAACGAAAAACGTGTGATCGAGCGGCTGCTGGACGCGCTGGACAGGCTGGATTACCCGGCATACGAGGTCGTCGTCGTCGATGACTCCACGGACGAGTCGATCGAGATCCTGCAGCGCTGGCGCGACAGGCCGCGGTTCAAGATCCTCCACCGCAACAGCCGCCACGGATACAAGGGAGGCGCCCTGCGCGAGGCGCTCAAAGTGACCGACCCCAGGACCGAATACATCGTCATCTTCGACGCCGACTCGGTGCCGTTCCCGGACTCGATCGAGCGACTGCTTCCGCATTTCTATCGCGTCAGCGAAGCGCGCGCCAGCCGGCGCATGGAGACCGTGTTCGGGCGCACCGACCCGCCTTCTGAACCCGGACACATCAAGCGTCGGGCCGAGGTGGCGGCGGTTCAGAGCTATCAGTGGCACGTCCTCAACAAGTCAGAGAGCTGGCTGACCGAGGCCGTGAGGGCTGAGTACGCCGGCAGCTACATGGTCGAGCGTCCCTTCCAGGACGCCATCGGCGCCTTGAAGATGATCGCTGGGACCGCATACATGATCCGCGCGGACGTGCTGCGCGAAGTCGGCTGGGGCACGAGCATCACGGAAGACTGGGAGCTCACGCTCAAGCTCTACGCGCGGGGATTCAAGGTGGTCTACACGCCATGGGCGGAGACGCCGGCCGAGTGCGTGAGCACGTTCTCTCGCCTCGCTCGCCAGCGCATGCGTTGGGCCGAAGGCCACACGTACAACGTCCGCAGATATTTCTCAGCGATCATGAAATCGCCTTTTGTGACGCCGCTCGAGAAGCTCGAGTTTCTCTACGACTCCACCTACTACTTGCAGGCAGGACTGTTCGTGCTCGGGAGTCTCAGCTGGGTCATCTCGGAAGTCGTGTTCCACACCCACGTGCCCGGCTGGACAGCGCTGCTCGGCTGGTCGCTCCTGTTCTCCAACATCTTTGCCCTGCCTTTGATGAACCTCGGCGGGCTGATCCTCGAGGAGGCTCCGCCTCGTGACCTGCAAGGTGTATGGGGCGCCCTGGTCCTTTCATTCGCGCTCGTCCCCTTTCAGGCGTGGGCCGCCTTCAAGGGCCTGATCAGCAAAGAGGAGGGGCCGTGGTTCCGCACCCCGAAGACAGGGCGTGTCACCGACGAGGTCCACCACCTGAGGCGCCTCAACCTCCTGCGGCGA